>Ga0194041_10000256_pt1 | contig 20881 bp, 20 predicted proteins | sample JunL449m_MetaG_FD_160082 | JGI IMG/M metagenome (GOLD analysis project Ga0194041, IMG submission 160082) | Anoxic zone freshwater microbial communities from boreal shield lake in IISD Experimental Lakes Area, Ontario, Canada - Jun2016-L442-9m | ecosystem: Environmental > Aquatic > Freshwater >...
GAGCGTTGGCAAGTGAAGTAGAGGCGTGAGATCAAGTCCGCTCGCCTTCCAATGATCTACTGCCTGAGTGGTTTCCAAAACCTCCACCTGCCCGACCGCTTCAGCTAAAGTTCGAAATCCTAAAGTCGCCAAGAGTTCGCGCACCTCTTCTGCAATGTACTCAAAGAAAGTTTCCACAAATTCCGGCTTACCCGAAAACTTGGCTCGCAGCTCAGGGTTTTGCGTTGCGACTCCGACGGGACATGTATCCAAGTGACAGACTCGCATCATAATGCAACCTGAAACCACCAGCGGAGCAGTTGCAAAACCAAATTCTTCTGCGCCAAGGAGTGCGGCGATCACGACATCGCGGCCTGTCTTCATCTGACCATCAGCCTGGACAACGATTCGATCACGGAGATTATTGAGCAAGAGCGTTTGCTGAGCTTCCGCCAAACCTAATTCCCAAGGCGCACCCGCGTGCTTAAGAGAAGTAAGCGGCGAAGCTCCAGTACCGCCATCGTGTCCGGAAATGAGCACCACGTCCGCGTGCGCCTTGCTCACGCCGGCCGCCACCGTACCTACGCCCACTTCGGCTACCAATTTTACGTGAATGCGAGCGTCGGGATTTGAATTCTTCAAATCGTGAATAAGTTGTGCTAAATCTTCGATTGAATAAATATCGTGATGAGGCGGAGGCGAAATGAGTCCTACGCCCGGAGTTGAATGCCGCGTTTTTGCTATCGACGGATAGACCTTATTACCCGGCAACTGCCCACCTTCACCGGGCTTTGCTCCTTGAGACATTTTGATCTGCAAGTCATCAGCATTGACCAGGTACTCACTCGTGACACCAAAGCGCCCCGAGGCCACCTGTTTGATAGCAGAACGCTTCGAATCACCATTTACCATTGGAAGAAAGCGCTCGGGATCTTCCCCGCCTTCGCCCGTGTTTGACTTTCCGCCAATGCGATTCATAGCAATCGCAAGTGTCTCGTGAGCCTCTTGGGAGATAGATCCATACGACATCGCTCCGGTAGAGAAGCGCTTCACGATTTCGGAGACACTTTCCACTTCATCAATTGATACCGCCGTACGTGATTTGAACGCGAATAATCCACGAAGCGTCATAAGGCGTTCGGATTGCTCGTCGATACGATTCGTATAACGTTTGAAGATCTCATAGCGCCGAGTGCGAGTGGCGTGCTGAAGTAAAAAGACCGTATCCGGATCGAAGAGGTGTGGCTCGCCATCGCGGCGCCATTGATATTCGCCACCCACTGGAAGGCGAACAGTATTCGGAACTCCACCATCAGTGGGATATGCGATGTGATGTCGAGCAATCGCCTCATCGGCGATGACATCAAGACTAACACCGCCTAATCTCGAAACGGTGCCAGCAAAATATTCAGAAACGAGCTCGTCATCGAGTCCGATCGCTTCAAAAACTTGCGCACCTGTATAAGAGGCCACCGTGCTAATGCCCATCTTAGACATTACCTTGAGCACTCCTTTACCAAGTGCCTTGATTAAATTGCGTACTGCTTTCTCAGGAGTGATGCCCGGAAGTTTTCCCTGATGCACTAAGTCTTCAGCGCTTTCCATCGCTAGATAAGGGTTGACTGCAGCTGCCCCAAACCCGATCAGGAGCGCAACATGATGCACCTCTCGAACATCGCCCGCTTCTACGACTAGGCCGACTTTCGTGCGAGTTTTCTCCCTAATGAGGTGATGATGGATTGCAGAAGTAAGAAGCAGCGAAGGAATCGGTGCATGATCCGCGTCCCCATCACGATCAGAGAGAATGACTATGCGGGCTCCTTCAGCAATGGCGATGGATACCTCTCTTCGGATCTCTTCAATTCGTTGACGCAAGGCAGTTCCACCACCTGCAATCGGAAAGAGTCCGCGAACCCGATGCGATGCAAGCCCTGGCAAATCACCATCAGCGTTCACATGGACGATCTTGGCCAACTCGTCGTTGTCAATGACTGGAAATGGAAGCACGATTTGACGACAAGATGCGGCACTGGCGTGGAGAAGATTGTTTTCAGGGCCAATACTTCCGGAAAGTGAGGTGACTAGTTCTTCACGAATCGCATCTAACGGTGGATTCGTCACCTGCGCAAAGAGTTGAGAAAAGTAGTCAAAGAGTAAACGAGGCCTTTTGGAGAGAACAGCTATGGGGGTATCCGTTCCCATAGATCCCAACGGCTCTCCACCCATTTTTGCCATGGGTGCGACCAAAATACGAATCTCTTCTTCTGTGTAACCGAAAGCACGTTGACGGCGCTGCACCGAAGCATGTGGATAGACGATGTGTTCGCGTGCGGGGAGATCTTCCAGACGAATGAGTCCGGCATGCAACCACTCCGCATATGGCGCAGAGGATGCTAGTTCTGCCTTGATCTCCTCGTCAGGGATGATCCGACCAGCGGCGGTGTCTACGAGGAACATCTTCCCTGGTTGCAACCGACCCTTGCTGACCACATCTGCTGGCGCGATTTCGAGAACTCCCACTTCGCTAGCTAGCACAACCCGATCCTTAGTGATCCAATATCGAGCTGGCCGCAATCCATTGCGGTCGAGGACGGCACCAATTTGGGTGCCATCTGTAAAGGTGACGCACGCAGGCCCATCCCAAGGCTCCATCAGTGCCCCATTGAATGCATAAAAGTCTCGTTGCTCTTGAGGCATCGTCAGGTTGTTCTCCCAGGCTTCTGGAATCATCATTAAAACTGAGTGTGGGAGTGATCGTCCACTTAAATGGAGCAACTCAAGGACCTCATCGAATGAGGCCGAGTCGCTCCCTCCCTCTGCGCAGATAGGAAAGATACGCGTGATGTCGCCAGGAAGAATGTCGCTAGCTAAGAGAGCTTCACGAGCGCGCATCCAATTCCTATTTCCCTTCACCGTATTTATCTCTCCATTGTGTGCGATAAAACGGTAGGGATGGGCCAACGGCCATGAAGGAAACGTATTGGTGGAAAATCGCGAGTGCACAAGCGCGAGTGGTGATTCCATACGCTCATCAGACAGTTCCGGAAAGAATGATTCCAGTTGACCTGTAGTGAGCATTCCCTTGTAAACAATGGTGCGCGCGGAGAGCGATGGGAAATACACCTTAAGCTCGTGCTCAATTCTCTTACGAGCGACGAAAGCGATTCGATCTAGCGCAATATCGCTTTCGCCATTTTTACCCGTGAGAAAGACTTGCTTGAATTCGGGCATTACCGATTTTGCGGTGGCGCCCACCCCCGTGGGGTCGATCGTGACGTCGCGCCAGCCGAGGACATTCATGCCCTCTTCTCTAATAATCGCGTCAATTTTTTCGATTGATGAAACGCCACTCTCCTGCGGCAAGAAAGCAATTCCGGTGGCATATGCACCCGCACTCGGTAGCGACATCCCGGTAACCGCTCTGAAGTAAGCATCGGGAAGAGAAATCAAAATACCTGCACCATCACCACTATCTGGTTCGGCACCAGAGGCACCTCGGTGCTCAAGGTTTCGAAGCGCCGTAAGAGCATCGGCGATGATGGCGTGCGACGCGAGGCCATTGAGCGCGGCTACAAAAGCAACTCCACATGCATCCTTTTCAAAATCTGAACGGTAAAGCCCTTGGGAACGTGGGAGATCGCGAAGGAATACGCCATCGTGAGATGCTGAAATACTTGTATGCACAGCGCTGTCTCCTTGGATCGACCTTATGGAAAGGCGGGTGGGACAACGCTGGCCCAAATGAAATCTATCAAATATTTGTAGAAATTCCACTTTCTGTCGGCGGTAGACGTCGCAGGAGGATCGCCACCGCCCCGGCCCCTACCAGGGCACTTACCCACACATTCAATCGAAGCCCAGCAATGTGGTGAGCTTCATCGATCCGTAGCGCTTCAATCCAGAGGCGCCCGAGACAATACAGCGCCACATAGAGGGCGAATACTTTGCCTGGAGTGCGCACTCGATGCTGAGAATCGAGCCAGAGGAGGAGGAAGGCGACTCCGACGCACCAGAGTGATTCATAGAGGAACGTGGGTTGAAAGGTGAGGTACTGAGAGAAGCCCGCAGGGCGAAGTGCTACGGGAACTTCGAGCGCCCAAGGCATGGTTGAGGGCTTACCGAAAAGCTCAACATTGAACCAATTCCCCCACCGACCAATCCCTTGTGCCAGCAATAGTCCAGGAGCGATCGCATCGGCAAAGTCGGCGAAGGTGAGCCCACCAGAAGATTTTCGGCGAAAGGCAATCCACGCCCCCAAAGCGCCGATAGAAATAGCGCCCCATATTCCTAGCCCGCCCTCCCAGATTTTGATGATATCCAGGAGATGACCGCGAGCCCCAAAGTACTTCTCGGGAGTAGTGATGACGTGATAGATGCGGCCGCCGATAATGCCAACCGGAACTGCAACCACGGCCACATCGCTCACAAAACCAACAGCGCCACCACGCGCAACCCAACGACGTTCAGTGAGACGAAGGGCAACGACGATGCCCAGCAAAATGCAGAGCGCATAAAAATGAATCTTGAGCGGTCCTAGCGAAATAAATGAAACTGTAGGCGATGGAATAAACGCCGAGATCATTTCACGCCAGCGTCAGCCAGTGCCTTCTTAAAGAGAACTGCATCAATATATGCACCCGCATTACGATCAATTTCTTTTCCATTGATCAAGACCGTGGGGGTTTGGTTGATATTGTTCTTTGCGCCATCAGCACCAATGGTCTCTACCCACTTTGCAAACTTCCCACTCTTCACGCATGACTTGAATGAGTTCTCGTTGAGGCCAGCAGCAACGCCCGCGGCCGTTACTCGACTCAGTCCCCAGTACGCAGAATTCTCAGGCTTCTGGTTCTTAAAAAGGTAATCATGTAATTCCAAGAATTTATTTTGATCAGCCGCACATGCACCAGCGTTTGCCAAAATGACGGATTCAGCACCCAGGAAAGAGAGTGAGTGGAAGACCACTCGGGCTTTACCATTTTGCACAAGCTCGCGCACCTGAGCGCCATTGGCATCTTCAAAATTCTTGCATGCAGGACATTGAAAGTCCTCCCACACGTCAATTTGAGGTGTGGCTGTGCCATTGAAAAGTAAGCCGTAGCCATCCATTTTCGAAGCGGTCAAGGGAGCGGTTACCGTGCTGTCGACCTTGCTCTTCACAAGAGAAATGGAGACGCCAACGATGACGACGAGCAGAATGGGAGCAATGACGGCGAGCGAGACGAACACGCGACTTCTACGGGCTTTTTTGGCAGCAGCCTCGGCGAGCGCCTTGCGTTCTGCAGCCGCTGCTAAACGCGCCTGCGATCGGCTCTCTTTCGACTCTTCAGCCATCTTCTAGCCCTCCTTCTCGTCATTTTCGAACTCATCTTCGTAAAGATCTGCCGTTATTCTGCCACTCCCCAACGAATCCAGTGACCACCGCGTTCCAGGGCGCCAGAGCAAGAATGCTCCGCAGGCGAAGAAGAGGATGTCTCTAGCAATCTCACTGGCGTAAGCGGTCTTCGAAGGATCCACCGCGCCGCCGCCGCCAAAGCAACCGCAATCAATGCTGAGGCCTCGGGCCCAGGCGGAACCCACCCCGATGATGAAGATCAACATCATGCCTGCGCCGAGAAGTGCACTGAGGCGAATATAGAGACCGAGAATGAGGATGAGACCGACACCAATCTCTACCCAAGGAAGCACATAGCCCACCGGATTAGCCACCGATACGGGAAGTAACTCATAGGCACGCACGGCCGCGGCGGCTTGATAGGGATGAAGCGCTTTAAGGACACCAGCCACGAGGAGAGCACCACCAAGAATGAGGCGAGCTAGCAGAGCAAGGAGATTGACGCCCGAGTGATGACGAGCGTGGGAGTTAACGCCCACCGACGTGCAAAACCGTGCGCTTTTGTCCATAGCCCATGCTGCGCAACACGAGACCAGCGATTCCGCCCAGTAGGCAAATCACCATACCTATCCAAAAGATCAAAGGTGAGGAAATGACCACGGCGATAGCCGAGACAGTGCTGCCTACCAACATGATGATGACCGCTGTCCAAGCGGCAACAGTTTGGCCGTGGTTATCTTCGTGCTCGGTACTCATCCGTCCGCCTTCTTCCATTGACGATATTTAGGTGAATGTAAGTCATCTTACTAAGAGTTGGGTATTTCTTCCCCCGCTGCAGGCTCCCTCAGCGTCGGGTCCTGACCCTGATCCAGTTGAGCCCACGCATCACCCCGGCGATAGTCATACCTACTGCTGGACTTACTGGACCCAGCAGGTTTACTGCCTCGTCGACGGGACCAGAGTGTCCAGAGTGCGCCTAAACCAAGCGCAGGGGCAGCAAGCGGCAGCGCGCCGCTCGTCCCCCAAAGGCGAACCCCGCCCACCATCAGGAGCACACCCAGCCCCACGCGATAAATCACGGACGATCGCTTCGTCCCACGAAGCAGGTGCGCTCCCCCGTATGACAGGCCGCGCCTTCTTGCTCTACCTGGTAAAGCAATGTGTCCCCATCGCAATCGAGAGAGATCCGTACCACCCGCTGTGTATGGCCGGAAGTGGCACCCTTGGTCCATATTTCTTTTCGGCTGCGACTCCAATACGTCGCCAAACCTTGAGTTTGCGTAAGCTCAAGTGCGCTGGCGTTCACCCAGGCGAGCATGAGTACCTCTCCAGAAGGTGCATCCTGGACGATTGCCGGAACCAGCCCTTCGGAGTTCCATTTAATTTCAGCGGTGGAGAAATCGAAAACAGCCATAGTAGAAGCCTCTCAAAAAAGGAGCGCTCATGCGCGAGATTAAATGCCGAGGCGAGAATTTTCGAAGAGTTGAATATCGTTTGCTGCACCCAAGATCGTCACGTTGACGTTGGTACGTCTCCCTGAAATTCGCAACAAGATGTCGACTTCGTCGCCGCGGATCACCACTTCGCCATTGGCGGGAGTGAGGGCTCCTGCCGGATCAGGACGTACCTTTACCTTTACTCCCCTAGTCATCAATTGCGCGGCTCCGCGAAGAATTCGACGCGCTTCTTGGCGCCCCTCGCCTGGGAGTACTCGGGGCTTCCACTCTGACTGCGCCCGCAACACATCTTCGTGATGGATCAACATTTCAGAGCCATTGACCACGGCATCTAAATAGCGCATGGGATTCCACGCCGGTGGACCACTTTCAAAGAGACGAATATTTGCCTCAAAATCATGAGCTAATTCCAACGTCAATCGTTCAGTGCGCGCGCTCAAAGAGGGGGCCAAGATTCCCAATGCGGCAACTGGCTTACGCTCGCGAAGAACTAAATGAGCGAGCAGGTCTGACGTGCGCCAACCTGCGCACAGAGTGGGAGCAGTTGGGCCGAGCTTGCGGAAGAGCGCTACAAGGGCGATGCGCTCAGTATGCGCTAGTGATTCAGACATAACTCGAGGTTAGAGGAGAAATGCGACTTCAGCGAGTGGTAACACCTGCAGAGCGCAGCGCGTCTTTCACTTCTGCGATGCTCACTTCCCCGAAGTGGAAAATGCTTGCCGCAAGTAGCGCATCAGCCCCGGCATGAGCGGCGTCAACGAAGTGTTCAGCCTTGCCGGCTCCCCCACTAGCAATCAATGGACAAGAAATTCGTTCACGCACCATCGAGATCATTTCAATATCAAAACCGCTCTTTGTGCCATCGGCATCCATGGAATTGAGCAGAATCTCCCCGACTCCCAGTTGCACCGCTTGCGATACCCAGTCGAGGGCATCAATACCCGCGCTCTCCCGACCTCCATGTGTGGTCACTTCAAACCCGCTACGGCTACTAATGTTTCTCCGCGCATCCACCGAGAGCACTAGAACTTGATTCCCAAAACGTTGCGATATTTCTGAGATCAATGAAGGTCTCGCGATAGCGGCTGTGTTAATTGAGATTTTGTCGGCTCCGGCCCTTAAAAGCGCATCAACATCATCGACACTGCGAATACCGCCTCCCACGGTGAGTGGAATAAAAAGTGTTTCAGCAGTGCGACGAACAACATCGAGGACTGTGCCTCGATTACCGCTGCTCGCCGTGATATCGAGAAAGGTGAGTTCATCGGCTCCAGCAAGATCGTAGCGACTAGCAAGTTCAACAGGATCGCCTGCGTCTTTCAAGTGTGCAAAATTGACACCTTTCACGACTCGACCATTGTCAACATCAAGGCAGGGAATAACGCGGATAGCCAATGTCATCGCGCACCTGCGATTTGCAGCGCCTCTTGAAGAGTAAATGCTCCCGAGTAGAGCGCCTTGCCAATAATCGCGCCTTCGAGCCCCTCGCCCACCAGCGCACGCAACGCGATGACATCGGCAAGTGAGGAGATGCCCCCACTTGCCACCACGGGGCGCGAGGTCACCCTCATGACTTCACGCAGTAATTGGAGATTGGGACCCTGAAGAGTGCCGTCCTTGGAAACGTCTGTCACCACATACCTAGCGCAACCATCTTCATCAAGTCGTGCGAGAGCCTCGAAGAGATTGCCCGCATCTTCCGTCCATCCTCGAGTTGCCAGAGTATGTCCGCGCACATCTAACCCCACTGCAATTCGATCACCAAACTCTTGAATGCAGCGCTTAGTCCACTCAGGGTTTTCTAGGGCGGCAGTTCCCAAATTGACGCGTGCACAACCAGAGGCAAGAGCTTCACGTAAGGACGCGTCATCTCGAATACCACCAGTAAGTTCAACCTTGATATCCACTTCACCAATGACCCGGTGCATCAGCGCGCGATTTGATCCGCGACCAAAGGCGGCATCAAGATCGACAAAGTGAATCCACTCCGCTCCTGCTTGCGCGAATGCTGTGGCCGCTTCAAGTGGATCTCCATACACGCTCTTCTCAGAGAGCTCGCCTTGGGTGAGCCTGACAGCTTGACCGTCGACGACGTCGATTGCCGGAAGGAGGATTAATTCATTTCCCATTCTCAATTCCGCCGTTCCACAATGAAAGTGCGGATGAGCGGTAGCAGGAGCAAGGTCAACACAATCCCACCGATTGTGGCTTCTGGGATGAAAAGCCAAATGAAGAAATTAATAATAAGTAGAAAAAATGTCACAAGAAGTGCACGCCTACGTGTGCGGCGCGCAAGAACGCCAGGTTTTTGAGTCGGCGTAAACCGATCCTTGATGCGCGCCTTACGAGCCCTCTTCTCACGTCGCACTTCTTCGCGCTCGGAGGCCGCCGAAATGCGTGCCGAGCGTTCCCGCTCTTGAGCTTCTCGGCGCATCGCGCGTTCCCGACTCATCATTTGCCCCTAGACGGGCTAGAAGAAAATGTATTGATCCAGTTACGCAATAACGCAACACCGGCGGCGCCCGATTTCTCCGGATGGAATTGCGTCGCAGAGAGCGCTCCATTTTCTACTGCGGCAAGGAAACGCTCACCGTGGTGACTCCAGGTAAGAATAGGAGGCGCCATACGTTCTGATGGCGGCAGCTCCCACGCCTTTGCCGCGTAAGAGTGCACGAAATAGAATCGTTCCTCTTCGACTCCTTGAAAAAGTTGCGAGCCTGGCGACGTTTCCACGGTATTCCAGCCCATATGAGGAACTATCGGCGCAATGAGTTCAGTGACTTGGCCTGGCCATTGCGACATTCCTTCAGTGGTAATGCCATGTTCGATACCGCTAGTAAAAAGAATTTGCATACCAACACAGATTGCCAAGACCGGCAACCCACCAGCCAGGCGAGTATCAATCACTTGATCACCATCAACGGATCGCAATCCCTTGACGCACGCATCAAACGCACCAACTCCAGGAAGCACCACACCGTCTGCCGCAAGCAAATCTGCGTGGTTCGAGGTGATTAAGACGTCGGCCCCAGCCGCCATCAATGCGCGCTCGGCGGATCGAATATTTCCTGAGCCGTAGTCAAGAATTGCGACGTTCGGCACGCTCAGAGGGATCCCTTAGTCGATGGTACGCCCACGACTCGATCATCAAGAGCAACGGCATCGCGTAACGCGCGAGCAACCGCTTTGAATTGCGCCTCCACAACGTGATGGGCATTTCGCCCTTCGAGTACGCGCACATGCAAGCACACCCGCGCTTCGGCAACGAAGGATTCCCATATATGTCGCGTCAAGGTGGTGTCGTATGTTCCGATCAACTCCACAATCTCAGGCTCTCGGTGTACTAGATAAGGGCGCCCTGAGAGGTCAACTGCTGCCTGCACGAGACATTCATCAAGGGGTACAAGCGCATCACCAAAGCGACGGATACCAGCCTTATCCCCGAGCGCTTCACGGAGTGCTTGTCCCACGGCTAATGAAGTGTCTTCGACCGTGTGGTGCGCATCAACATGAGTATCACCAGTCGTGGTGACAGTGAGATCAAATCCAGAGTGCTTGCCTAATTGGCCCAGCATGTGATCAAAAAAGGGAACTCCAGTATCGACAGTGACATTGCCGGTCCCATCAATATTCAATTCAACTGTCACGCTTGACTCCTTCGTGACGCGCTCAACTCGTGCTACTCGAGCCATCTCTACCCCTTACTCTCACTGTTGGTATTGGCGCTTTTGGCTTTAAGAATCGCCCGCAACGAATCTAGGAAAATCGTAGTCTCTTCCGCGGTGCCAGCCGTAACCCTGAGCATCCCAGCGAGTCCTACATCTCGAATGAGCACACTTTTGGCGACTAAGTCCTTCCACACCTTTCCGGCATCTCCCAGACCGCCAAAGAGCACAAAGTTGGCATCTGAAGGTTCTGGAGACAACCCCATCACAGTTAATTCAGAGACGATTCGATTCCGCTGCTCTTTAATGCGTTCTACGTTTTCTAAGAGTAGGGAAGCATGTCGGAGCGCGACCAAAGCAATCGATTGCGTATGTGATCCTAAGTGATACGGCAACCGCACCAACTGGATGGCATCCACCACTGACTCATCGCCGACTAGATATCCCACCCGAGCTCCGGCAAGTCCAAATGCCTTGCTCATGGTTCTAGAGACCACCACATTATTTACGCCAGAAAGGAGAGCAAGGGCACTCTTTGATTTATCTCGCAAGAATTCGCCATAGGCTTCATCTACGACAATCAGCGCAGACGGCATTGCCGCAGCAACAAGAGAAATAATTTTGGGATCAAGCGATGTTCCCGTTGGATTGTTCGGCGATGTAAGGAATACCAAGTGTGCCGAAGCATTCGTTGCCTGCGTCACGATGGAGTCTGCGGTCAAAGAAAAACCTAGGCCGCGCACCCCGTCGATCCAGGCGGTTTGTGTGCCGCGAGCAATGTTGGAGTGCATTGAGTAACTGGGAACAAAACCAATTGCCCGTCGATCATTCCCACCAAAGGCCATGAAGATCTGCTGAATGATCTCATTGCTGCCGTTAGCGGCCCAAACCTGCCCAACAGAGAGCTGAGGAGCTCCTTGTGAAGTGAGGTAAGTGGCGAGCGCGCCACGCAATTCGATGGCGTCTCGATCTGGATAGCGATTGAGACCAACCGCTACCTGCGAGATCTCGCGCGCCACATCAGCCACCACCGCATCTGGAAGTGCATATGGATTCTCATTGGTATTTAGCCGGACAGTGACATCTAATTGAGGAGCGCCATAGGGTCGTTCACCTCTGAGGTCGTCTCGAACAGGGAGCCAATCTGGCCACTTATTTTCAGCCATGCAACTGCTCACCGTTCTCAAATCGCGCACTGATCGCTTCCCCATGCGCCGGCAAGTCTTCCGCTCTAGCGAGTGTGATGACAAACTCTCCCACTTCTTGAAGGGCAGCCTTGTTGTACTCAATCAAATGCACTCCGCGTAAAAATGTTTGAACTGATAACCCACTCGAATGACAGGCACAACCGCCTGTAGGTAGTACATGGTTGGAGCCTGCACAATAATCTCCCAAAGAGACAGGCGAGTGCGGCCCCACAAAGATGGCTCCAGCATTCTTGACTTGTTCGGCAACTTTACGCGCGTCCTTTGTTTGGATCTCTAAGTGCTCTGCTGCGTAGGCGTCGACGACATCGAGCCCCTGCTTAATATCTCGAACCATGATTATTTTAGATTGAGTTCCCGCCAATGCAGCAGCGATACGTTCGCCATGCTTGGTCCGTGAAACTCGCTGCGCTAAGGCAACTTCGACCGCATCGGCGAGTGCCTCACTTGTGGTCACCAAAACGGCAGCTGCTAACGTGTCGTGCTCGGCTTGGCTTATCAGATCTGCCGCAACATGTTCGGCATCTGCCGAATCATCGGCCAACACGGCGATCTCAGTTGGTCCCGCTTCTGAATCGATACCAACAATGCCGCGCAAATATCTCTTTGCGGCAGCTACATAAACATTTCCAGGACCAGTAACAATATCTACTGGCGCACAACCGTCTTCGTATCCATATGCAAACATGGCAATCGCCTGCGCCCCACCGACTGCATAGACTTCGGTAATTCCAAGAAGTCCACACGCTGCAAGAATTGTGGGATGCGGATAACCACCTTGATCTCGTTGCGGAGGTGAAGCCACCGCGATGCTGGCAACTCCGGCAATTTGAGCGGGCACCACATTCATCACCACACTACTTGGATACACCGCTAATCCTCCGGGAACGTAAAGTCCCACACGTTCGACAGGAATCCATTTCTCAGTGACCGTGCCACCAGCGGCCACTTTTGTGGTGTGCTCTGGGCGACGCTGATCTTCATGCACTATGCGAGCACGACGAATGGACTCGAGGAGCGCTGACCGCACTTCCGGGGCAAGTGCACCCAATGACGCACTGATAACTTCCTGAGGCACGCGCAGGGAGGGAGGCCGTACTCCATCGAATTCCACGCAGAGATCAAAGAGCGCTCCCTCTCCCCCGATAGCAACTCGATCAATGATCGGTTTGACCGTGGAGAGCACGCTCTCGACATCGACTCCGGCGCGTGGCATGAGAGAGCGCAAATGCCCACGATCAGATCGAAGATCCATGCGCAGATCAACTCTCTCCATCGTGTCACCTCCACTACCTTGACGCTGCAACTGCCGGCCTCTTACCTGACTTTTGATGCTGGCTCTTCACGCTCCGACTCCCAGTCTAGATGAGGGCTCAGGATGCGGGATTGCAATTCTCCTCTACCCTCATAAACGTGGATCAAATTCCCCTCTTCCCCCTCTCAGTCCTGCTCGTCCCTGGACTGGTGATGCCGCTTCACATTTTCGAACCGCGCTACCGACAGATGGTGAGCGACCTCATGGCCCTGCCCGCAGAGAACCGCGAATTTGGTCTCATTTCTCTCCACCGCGGTGGAGACGTGTCCCGCGACGGGATTGCCGCAATGGTCCGGACGGGCACAGCTGCCCGCATTGATGAAATCACCGACTTAAGCGATGGCCGAAGCAATATTTCAGCAGTGGGCACTCGTCGGTTTCGTATTTTGGAACTCCTGCCCAGCGATACTTATTTCAAAGCGCGAGTGGAGTGGCTAGCGGAGGATATCACCACAAAAAGTTTCGGATTGGCAGGTGCCACTATGAGGAGTTTCCATCACTACACACAAGTTCTTACAGCGAATGGCTTACCACAAATAGATGCTCCCCATGGGTTACCTGATGACCCAAATCTTATTTCCTACATCGTTGCGACGTCGGCGCTCTTTGACAGCAGAGAAAAGCAAGAGTTGCTAGATTTAGACACTACGGATGAACGGCTTGAAAAATCACGTGAACTTCTCGACCGTGAGCGGAAAATCATTTCCACAATTCCTTCATTACCCGCCTCAGATCTTGCAGATAGCGAAGTCTGCCCGAACTAAGACCTGCACAGATCCACGAATGTCGAATTGGTAGCACGAAGCAGGTCCGCCGGTGAAATCTCGATATCGAAGCCTCTCTTACCACCGCTCACAAAAATCGTGTCGAAGAGTTGAGCACTCTCATCTATTGCCGTGGGCAAGGCCCTTCGCTGGCCCACTGGCGATATGCCACCTACGACGTAGCCAGAGCTTCGCTCTGCGGAGAGCGGTGAGGCCATCTCGGCTCGTTTGAATCCAAGAGACATCGCCAATTTCTTGAGATCGAGTTTCTCACTCACCGGGATGACGCCGACAATTAATTTCTCCCCCGAGTCCGCAACATTGGCCATCAGTGTTTTGAAAACTCGAGCTGGATCCACACCGAGCGCTGTGGCAGCCTCTAAACCAAATGATTCAGCGCGCGCGTCGTGGTCATAAAAATGATCCACCCAACTGATCGAGAGATCGCTCAAGAGTTTGGTCGCAGAAGTTGCTGGACTCACACCAGACAGCCTGCCCCAAAGAGCGCCTTGAGGTCAGCGCTCAAAGATGGTGTGACCCGAACACGTAAGCCTTCTTCAATCTTTAGGAGCGTGCTCTGTCCGGCACTTTCTAACCGAACTTGCACATCAGTAGTCCCGGGATGAGTTCTGAGGATTTCCTTGAGTCGCTCAACGTTAGGTTGTGTACACAGCGCTACCGGCATAGTGACACAGAGCGGTCCGCGCGCGCCTACAGATATGTCAGGAACTGTCATTTCCATCGCAAAGAGACGGGCCTGCTCTTCGCGTTTGTCCACCCGGCCGCGAATAATGACGATCGAATCTTCTACGAGAGAATTTGCATGTGCGTTATAGGCATTGGAGAAGAAATTAACATCGATGACCCCTTCAAGGTCTTCAAGTGTGACGACGGCCCATGCATCTCCTTTGCGCGAGACCTTGCGCTGAATACTCGTGATAAGACCACCTACCGACACGATCTGCTCGTGGGCAACATCCTCGCCAGCCAATGAACTAATGCTGCGATCCACTTGCCTGGCCAATACATGCTCCACCCCGAGCAGCGGGTGATCTGAAACATAGAGCCCAAGCATCTCTCGTTCGTAAGCGAGCAGGAGCGTCTTCTCCCACTCATCGATCGGGACATCAATGTCCATGCCAACCGGTTGGCTTCCAGCCGGACCCGCCGCGCCGAAGAGGTCAAACTGGCCGATCGCTTCAGCGCGCTTATTTTCCATCACAGAATCGATCGCTTCCATATGCACAGCCATCAAGCCTCGACGAGTATGTCCGAGAGAATCGAATGCCCCCGCTTTAATGAGTGATTCCACGGTCTTCTTACTACACGCTTGCGCATCAGCCTTGGCGAGGTAATCGCCAAAGTTAGCAAATCTTCCCTTTTCATTGCGCGCACCCACGATAGAAGCCACGACGCCCGCGCCTACGTTTCGCACCGCAGCAAGTCCAAAGCGAATATCGGTATCACGCGGTGTAAATTCAGCGTCCGACTCGTTGACATCCGGCGGGAGAACTTTGATACCCATTCGACGGCATTCATTCAAATAGAGAGCACTCTTATCTTTGTCATCACGCACACTGGTTAATAAAGCTGCCATGTATTCAGCAGGAAAATTCGCTTTGAGGTAAGCGGTCCAGTAAGAGACAAGCCCATAACCAGCTGCGTGTGATTTATTGAATGCGTAATCTGCGAAGGGAACGAGAGTGTCCCAAAGTTTCTTAATCGTTTTCTCTGAATACTTATTGGCGATCATTCCATCCCGAAAAGGAACGTACTCCTTATCGAGGATTTCGGCCTTCTTCTTACCCATGGCTTTGCGAAGAAGATCTGCGGCTCCGAGGGAGTAGCCAGCGAGCCTCTGAGCCAACCGGATAACTTGCTCTTGATAGACAATTAAGCCATAAGTGTCCCCCAAGACTTCATGAAGTGCTTCCGCGGCTTCTTCAACAAGAGGTTGGACTGGCTTTCGATTGTTCTTTCGATCAGCGTAATCATTATGTGCATTCGCCCCCATGGGCCCCGGTCTATAAAGGGCCAGGACGGCCGTGATATCTTCAAAGGAATCTGGTGCTAAAGATCGAAGCAATGCACGCATCGGACCGCCATCGAGTTGGAAGACGCCAAGCGTGTCTCCTCGCGAGAGCAACTCGTAGGTTTTTAAATCTGTAAGTGCCAATTCTTCGAGGACCACTACTTCTCCGCGGTTGGCTTTTATGTTGAGTAAGCAATCGTCGAGCACAGTGAGATTTCGTAAACCTAAGAAATCCATCTTGAGCAATCCGAGCGCTTCGCATGCACCCATATCGAACTGAGTGATAATCGAGCCATCTGCTTCTCGTTGATGCACCGGAATAATATCCATCAAAGGCGTCTTACTTAAGATCACGCCAGCTGCGTGCACGCCCCACTGGCGCTTGAGCCCCTCGATTCCTCGAGCAGTATCGACCACACGGCGAACATCAGGGTCGGACTCATAGACCGCACGAAACTCACCTGCCTCTGAATACCGTTCGTGTCCGGGATCAAAGATGCCCTTGAGGGGGATGTCCTTGCCCATGATTGAGGGCGGCAAGATCTTCGTGACTCGATCCCCCATAGCAAAGGGATAGCCGAGGACACGTGCGGAATCCTTAATCGCTTGCTTTGCCTTAATCGTGCCGTAGGTGATGATCTGCGCAACATGCGTACTTCCGTACCTGTCTGTTGCATATCGAATCATTTCGCTACGACGACGTTCGTCGAAGTCAATATCGATGTCCGGCATAGAGACACGTTCTGGGTTGAGGAAACGCTCAAAGAGCAAGCCGTAGGGAATGGGATCAATCTCAGTAATGCGCAACGCCCACGCAACCACGGCGCCGGCAGCTGAGCCACGACCAGGACCCACACGGATGCCATTCTTGCGAGCGTGCGCGATGAGATCGGCGACTACCAGGAAGTAGCCAGGGAAACCCATCTGCTTAATAACTGAGAGTTCAAAAGCAGCACGCTCTAAATACTCTTGAGGGGCCCCGTTTGAAAAACGATACGCGAGCCCCAGCGCCACTTCTTTCTCAAGCCAAGAATCCTCGGACTCCCCTTCTGGAACAGGGAAATTCGGCATGAGATTGGCGCCTTCATTAAATGAAATATCGCATCTTTCAGCAATGGCCAACGTAGCGTCGCAAGCGTCTGGGAAGTCGCGGAAGATGTGGCGCATCTCTTCGGGCGATTTCAAATAAAACTCGGTACCTTCGAACTTGAATCGCTTCGGGTCCGCCAAGTTCGAACCTGATTGAACGCATAGCAGAATTTCGTGAGCGTAAGAATCTTCTTGCGCCGTGTAATGCAAATCATTTGTGGCCACGAGAGGAATCTTGAGATCTTTCGCGAGCGCCAATAAGTCATCATTGACTCGCTTTTCGATTTCTAATCCGTGATCCATGATTTCGCAGAAGTAATTACCTTCCCCGAATATGTCGCGGAAATCAGCAGCCGCCTTCTTGGCGCCGGCCTTATCTCCCATGCGCAGCCTGGTTTGCACTTCGCCACCGGGACAACCTGTGGTCGCAATCAATCCTTTACTGAAACGAGAAAGTAATTCACGATCCATGCGTGGCTTGTAATACTGTCCTTCAAGCGAAGCTAGCGAAGAAAGTTTGAAGAGATTATGCAGACCCTCGTTGTTCTCTGAAAGTATCGTGAGGTGCGTGTAAGCACCGCCACCCGAAACATCGTCTTCGCCGCCTTGAGCCCATTTCACTTTCTTGCGATCAAAGCGACTCTCCGGCGCCAAGTAAGCCTCAATGCCGATGATCGGATTTACCCCCGATGCTTTGGCTTGTTTATAAAAGTCATAAGCCCCAAAGACATTCCCGTGGTCAGTCATGGCCAAGGCAGGCATCCCCATCCGGGCGCTAGCCTCGAAAAGTTCGGTCAGCCGAGCCGCCCCATCGAGCATGGAGTACTCGGTGTGGACGTGAAGGTGAGCAAAAGAGGACACGACTAGGCAGGGTAGTCCTCTTCGCTACTGCTCACTTCGCAGGCGCGCGAGTCCACCCTCGAGGTCGGGCGGATAGGGAGTACTGAAGCGCACCAACACGCCGCTCGTGGGGTGTTCAAACTCCAATTCGCAGGCGTGTAGCCATTGGCGCGCGAGGCCTAGACGATCGGCCAGGGTGGGATCGGCCCCATAGGTAATGTCCCCCACGCACGGGTGGCGCAGGGCTGACATGTGGACCCGAATCTGGTGGGTACGTCCGGTCTCCAGATGAATCTCAAGTAGAGAGGCAGCTGGGAAAGCTTCCATCGTCTCGTAATGCGTGATGCTTTCGCGCCCACCTTCCATCACAGTAAAACGCCAATCATCTTTGGGGTGGCGACCAATAGGAGCATCCACTGTGCCCCGACTTGGATCAGGATGACCTTGGACGAGTGCATGATAAATCTTGGTCACTGTACGTTGGCGGAAAGCATCCTTGAGTCGGGAGTACCCGATCTCAGATTTCGCGATCACCATCAGACCACTGGTGCCTACATCTAGGCGTTGCACGATTCCTCGGCGTTCCGCAGCCCCAGAAGTGGTGATGGAAACACCTAAGGCTGCCAAACCACCCAAAACATTCGTCCCGCTCCATCCCACACTGGGATGAGCCGCCACACCAGCGGGCTTGTCGACGACAACGAAATGGTCATCTTGAAAGACGATTGCCAGGTCAGGAATTACTTGCGGTGTGATTGAAAGTTCTTGAACAGTTTCTGGTATGAGCACGTCAATCACCATGTCGGTAGAGAGTCGATCTGATTTTCCGAGTCGAGCCCCATTTCGAGCCAACGTGATTCCACCTTCGGCAAGGACCTCAGCTGCGCGCGTACGCGAGAGACCAAGCAGACGCGAAATTCCCGAATCGACCCGCTCACCATCAAGGCCGGCAGGAATCACTATTCGTCTTTGATCAGGCATCTATTCGCTTTCGTTGGAAGAGTGCAGAAATAACAATGATGCTCGCCGCAATTACTACGGCGGAGTCGGCAACATTAAAGATGGGCCAGTGGGGTAACTCAATCCAGTCGACAACGTGACCTTTCATGCCGCCGGGTGAGCGAAAAATCCGATCGCCCAGATTGCCCAAGACACCACCAAGTATGAGCGACATCGGTAACCAAAGTTCTCTGCTACGTCCTCCAAAGAGTGCGATCGCTACTCCCACTATGAGCGAAAAGAGTGCAAAGTAGAGGGTGCTCCCCAGACCCATACTGAACGCTGCACCGGAATTACGCACATACGTGAACTTCAGTAGCCCAGGAATCGCTTGCACTTGATGGCCATCAGAGAGAGCAGAGACGGCCCACACTTTGGTTGCCTGATCGAGCAGAAGAATGGCCAACGCAATGAACCAGCCTGCACGACGCAACGGAGCAGCGGCGGCGTAAATCTTGCGGAACATAGGCTAAGTCTCTCAGGCTTCCCCCAGTCATCATAACTAAGCCCGATAATTCGGAGAATATAAGTTGTGGCCACCGATTAAACGGCATATTCTCGCAATTATGACCGCTTTCAAGCGATTAGCCATCTGGCCAAGTTTGCTCTTGATCACCAGCCTTCTCACGGCCCCTTCCTCTTACGCGCTCCCCGGGAAGTGCAGCGGTGGGGCCGCCCTCGTCGAAGGCGTCCGCTATACCTGTGTGGCAAAAAAATGGCAGGTGACCACATTGCGAGGGACCCTGGTGGTTTTAGCCGCTTCTAGTTTGACCGACGTGGCAGTAGATCTTGAGAGAGCATTCAAGCGGATCTATCCTCAGGCTGATCTCGTCTTCTCTTTCGGTGGATCTGGCACATTAGCTCAGCAAGCTATTAACGGAGTACCTGCAGATCTCTTTCTCTCAGCAGGCCCTGCGCCGATGAAGCTCGTCGCCGAGAAGGGTGCGCTGGCAGGTTTCGCGCGCGATTTTGCTACCAACTCACTTGTTATTGCAGTACCAAAAGAGAACCCGTTAAAGATCTCGTCCCTAAGCGATTTCTCTCGATCCAAAATAGCAATCTGCGCACCTGAGGTTCCTTGTGGCGTGCTAGCCCAAAATATAGCAAGGGTTGCGAAAATTTCCCTTAAACCGGTAACTCTCGAATTAAACGTAAAGTCTGTAGAAGCAAAAATTCTGCTGGGAGAAGTTGACGCAGGACTCATTTACCGTACGGATGTGATTTCAAGCTCGAGATTGCTAGGGATTGAAATTCCAGAGGCGGTGAATTTGAAAACTATTTATAGCATTGCTCCACTACCCAGCAAAAAATCAAATATGAACACGCGGGATGCCTTTATTGATTTCCTACTTTCAAATAAAGGAAAATCACTTCTCTCTCAGGCCGGATTCGCGCAGCCTTAACGACGCTCTTCTCGCTGCTTGCAGACCATACACATGGTGGCGCGTGGAAACGCCTGAAGACGAGCCTTGCCGATGGGATTCCCGCAGAGTTCACAGACCCCATAGGTACCATCCGTGATTCGCGCCAATGCTCTCTCGCATTGCACCACCATGTCACGATTGTTGTTGAGTAAAGAGAGCTCGTGTTCACGTTCGAATGTCTTCGTCCCAGCATCAGCTTGATCATCGCCTGCGCCATCACCTGAATCCCGCAGAAGATCATTAATTTCAATTTCTGCTGCAGCTAACTCTGCACGTAGGCGCACAAGTTCTTTTTCGAGCTCTTTCTTAATTTCATTTAATTCACTCTTCGTCCAAGCACCTTCGCCCTCTTTCACAACTAAAGGTTCTGGCGCCCCTCTGAGTGGTTTAAGCGTGGTGCCACCCTTCTTCTTCGCTGGCTTTGCACTGGGAAGCATCACCAAGCGTGGGGCCACAATTCCATGCGGAAGTTCATTCTCGCTCTTTGCTGCAGTTTTCTCCGGAGCGGCCGGTGGAAGTACCTTCTTCGCGGGGGCTTCTTTTTTCACAAGCTCTTTCGCTGGCGCAGCCTTCTTTACCGGCGCAGCCGTCTTCACTGGCGCAGCCTTCTTTACCGGCGCAGACTTCTTTACCGGCGCAGCCTTCTTTACCGGCGCAGCCTTCTTTACCGGCGCAGCCTTCTTTACCGGCACAGCCTTCTTTACCGGCACAGCCTTCTTTACCGGCACAGCCTTCTTTACCGGCACAGCCTTCTTTACCGGCACAGCCTTCTTTACC
>Ga0194041_10000258_pt1 | contig 20843 bp, 17 predicted proteins | sample JunL449m_MetaG_FD_160082 | JGI IMG/M metagenome (GOLD analysis project Ga0194041, IMG submission 160082) | Anoxic zone freshwater microbial communities from boreal shield lake in IISD Experimental Lakes Area, Ontario, Canada - Jun2016-L442-9m | ecosystem: Environmental > Aquatic > Freshwater >...
GGGTTAGAGAGGGCGCTGGTCGAATCCATCCGCCTACCTTCCCACGCTAGGGAGTGAGGGTCACATTCCAGCCACTGACTCGACACACATCACCCGATGGTGCGGCCTCACGGTGCGAACACCTTCAGTCGGGTGAGAGCCCGTAGACGAGGGAGCCGTCGGCCTCGACGTCATAGATCTCGATGCCGTCCTCCACGTGGGCGGCATCGGCTCCTAGGGCGACCGCCACCTTGTTGAGAGCGTTGCGCGTGACGTCGAGCACCAGCTCCACTTGCTGGGCTTCGGTGGCCGCCACCTGCAGGTCGCCAACCACGTTGGCGTCGATCCGTCCGGGAGTCCAGATCATCGCGTCGGTGAAGGCCAAGGCCGCCTGCTGCATCGAGGTGAGTGAAGCAGTCCGGTAGTCGTCGACTGCGGCAAAGGTGGCGTCATCGGCTCCGGCCCGCAGCGCCGATCGACTCCGCAGGGACATGCAGAGACGGCAGGCGTGCTGGCGCGCCCCGCGCAGCCGGACGAGCTCGGAGGTGACTGGATCGAGGCTGTCGAGGGCAGGAATCACCCGGATCATCTCATCGAGTGCACCCCACAGGTCACCCCCGCGGTCAGTCCGGGGTTCCGGCCACGAACTGACTCCGAATAGTCCATCTAGGGCCGCCCTGGTGCGAGGGAGCATGTCCATCACCCATAGGGCAGCGGCCAAGTCACCTGCGGCCGGGCCAGCGGCGCTCAAGAACCGGGCTCGCAGTTCGCCAGACAGGGCGGACACGTCCGTGCTCGACTGCTCGGCAAATTCGAGAATCGTGCGCTCCGGATCAGTCCTAGTCCGGTCGGTCCGGTCGGTCCGGTCGTTGCCGGTAGCTCCCGTCAGGGTGTGCAGTGGCTGCAGAAAGTGGATGGCACCCATCTCGTCCGATGCTGCGGCAACCAGGTCGCTGAACCCCCGCTCAGCCATCAGGGTCCACATGATCGAGACCACATCATCGAGTACATCGGCTGCGTCGAGTGCATGGGTACGAAGGGCGTGGGAACCAGAAGCCATCAGTTCTGACGCTACCTCTGGTGTACCCCTGCTGTTGGTGAGGATCGGTGTGAGCAGGGCACCGGTGTCATGGCCGAAGACGCGATAGCAACTGCTTGAATCCACCGCCGACTCATTGACCGAGAAGCACCACTACGCGGTGAAGAGCATGACCAACGAGTAGATGGCGAATCCGGCCAACAAGACACCGCCGACCTTGCGGATGACGGCCAGCGGCATGATGCGCAGCAGGGCCCGTCCTCCGAAGGCTCCGATGGCCCCGACGGCGGCGAGGGCGGCGAAGGCGCCGATGAACACTGCTAACGGCTGGTGGTACTTGGCGGCCAGGTTCGCCATCAGGATCTGAGTGAGGTCGCCGAACTCACCGATGAAAATGACCATGAAGGCGGTGGCGACGGGTTTGAGCCCACGCGGTGCCTCGGCCACCTCCTCGGCACCCTCGGCGATCTCCTCTTCCTCGGATACCAAGAGGAGGTAGGCCGCGCCACCGGCGAAAAGCAGGGCGGTGATCCCCTCTACCCATACATGGGGAAGGAGGGAGATGAGCCGCCCTGCCACCACCGCTATGGCTGCGTGCACTCCGAAGGCGGCCGTCACTCCGATCCACACCAGCACGGGGCGTGATCGGCTGCCCATGATCAGCGTGGCGATCATGGTCTTATCGGGTAGTTCCGCTAGGAAGATGATGGCGAAGACGCCGAGTATCAGGCTGAGGTTCACAAGATCAGATTAGGTGTCCTGTCCCAACCTGCGGGTATCGGCTCTGTCGATCGGATCGAGAACCTCGAGTTGTCAGTCGCTCGGCTGAGTCGCTCGGCTCAGTCGCTCGGCTCAGTCGCTGATCCCGAGCGCCTCGCGCAGCGTGCCGGCCAAATCCGGGCCCTCGCGGCGGGCGAAGGCCACACTCATGGTCAGCCGTTCGAGGATCTGCTCGACGGTGCGTCCGGCAGCGGCCAGCGGATGCGCTTCGACGAATGCGGTCACTTCGGCCGCTAGCTCTGGGGGCTCGCACAGGGTGCGGACGCCGTCGAGCATCCGGGGCAGGGTGTTGGACGGGAACTTGACGGGGAACGTGTCCCACGCCGCCGCCACCCGGGCCCAGGTGGTCGCCCCGGTCTTCCGATTGGCTAGCAACAGTCTGATGAGGAAGGGAGCGTCCTGGCAGCGCACTTCGTTCATGGCCAGATCGAAGGTACGTTCGGCTAGGTCGGCGTCACCGAACGCAGCCAGCGCGTTGAGGTAGCGGTCCTCTTCTTGGGGGGTGGCCGGGGACCGGTAGCGGGCGAGGAACGTCTCGTACTCCTCCACTCCGCCGTGGGCGGCCACGATGCTCAAGATGGCTGAAGCCATGTTGCCGTGGAGTGGCTCAGTCTCGGCCGCCGCGAACCGACGGGCTGCCTCGGCGTGGACCTCCCGGTCGTTGCCGATGGTGCCCAGCACCTGCAGCACACTGGCCCTCAGCGACGGAGTTCGTTCGTCATCCGAATCGGCTGGATCCCAACCCAGTTGAGCGGCCAGCGGTCCAAGAAGGGACCGAACGGCGGCTGTCAGCGTGTCGCGGCCTTCGTCGGGAACGATACGGTCGAGCAGCCCGAGGGCGCCGGTGACGACCGACCATACGCTCGGGTCGCGCTCACCCGAGTCAGCCAATGCTCGGGCCAGTCGGAGCAGTTCGGCCACTCGCTCTTGCCCGGCTAGGGCGGCCGCCCAGGTGTCCGACACCAGGTTGTAGCGCTCGAGCGGGGTGAGTTCGCCGAGGCGGGCCGCCAGGCGGATGACGGCGTCGGGTCCGTAGGCCACCCGGTAGAAGCCGGAGCCCCCGGCGTTCAACAGCAGTTCGCCCTCTTGGCCATCGACGGTGCCGCTCAGTGCTGTGAGTAGTCCGGACTCGGCCCAGTCATCGGTGGCATCGAGGGACCGGAACAGCAGAGGGATCTGCCACTTGGAGCCGATGGACCCTGCCGGCTTGCCCGAGTAGGAGAACGGCTGTTGAGTGAGTGACCCGTCACCTCCCAGGATCACCAGCGGGTAGCCGCCCTGGTTGATCCAGGTATCCATGATCTTGGCCACTGGCCGGCCGCTGGCCCGCTCGAGAGCGTCCCACAGGTCCCGGGTCTCGGTGTTGTTGTAGGAGTGGATCACCAGATAGTCGTGGATGCCGTCACGAAAGACGTCGGATCCGATGAACTGCTCGAGCATGCGCAGCGCGCTGCCACCCTTTTGGTACGTCAGGACGTCGAACATGCCCTCGGCCTCTTCGGGCCGCCCGACCGGGAACTCGACTGGTCGGGTGGTGTGGAGGCCGTCGACGGCCATGGCTGCCTCGCGGTCGACGCCGAAGCTCACCCACCGCTCCCATTCGGGGCGGTAGGCATCCACGGCCAGGATCTCCATGAAGGTGGCGAATGCCTCGTTCAGCCAGATTCCGTTCCACCACTTCATGGTGACGAGGTCACCGAACCACATGTGGGCGATCTCGTGGCAGACCACATCGGCGATGCGCTCGAGTTCGACCCGGGCCGCGGTGTCCGGGTCGACGAGGAGGAGGGACTCTCGGTAGGTGACGCAGCCGAGGTTCTCCATGGCCCCGGCGGCAAAGTCAGGGATGGCCACCATGTCGAGCTTCTCCCCTGGGTAGGGGATGCCGAAATACTCGGTGAAGAACCGGAGGGCGTGGGCCCCCACGTCGAGGGCGAAGGCGGTCAGGTGCCCCTTGCCGAGAGGATGAACGACCCGTAGCGGCACACCGTCCACATCGACTGGATCGGTGTGCTCGAGCGGGCCGACCACGAAGGCCACCAAGTAGGTGGACATGATCATGGTGGGGGAGAAGCGGACCCTACGGCGGCCGTCGGCCTCGACGCTCTCCTCCACGATGGGGCTGTTGGAGTAGGTGGCGAGGTCACTGTCGACCACGAGGGTGATCTCGAACCGGGCCTTGAACTCGGGCTCGTCGAAGCACGGAAAGGCGCGCCGGGCGTCGGTCGACTCCATCTGGGTGGTGGCGATGACCCGCTCCACACCGGACTGATCGGTGAAGGTAGAGCGGTAGAAGCCGTGGAGCTTGTCGTTCAGGATCCCGGTGAACGTGAGGTGCAGGGTGGCTGGGCCCATGGCGAGCGGCCCGGCGAAGGCCAGGACGGCCCGCTCCTCGTCCGCGTCGAGGGTTATGGAGACCGGGAGGAGGGGGTCGGCTCCGTCAGCGGACAAAAGGGCGGCCGAGTCGATGGCCAGTTCGGCAGCGTTGAGCACGATCGATGCAGTGGCCTCGTGTACATCAAGTTCGATCCACACCTCTCCGGCGAAGGTGGCAGCACTCAGATCGGGCACCAGGGTGAGCCGGTAGTGAGAGGGCCTGACCGCAGTGGGGAGGCGGTAGACGGACCTATCGTCGGTCCGGCCGGCATCAGAAGTCGAAGTGAGCATGCTGGGCAGGCTACCGTCGCACCGTGCCTTCCGACTCCAGCTCCCTGCCGACCGCCGCCGACACCCCGATCGGCGCCCCGCCCTCCGACCCATCTGCCGCATCGACCAAGCTCGATGTGGTCTGCGTGGGCAACGCCCTCGTCGACGTCCTGGCTTCGGCCACCGACCAGGACTTGGAGGAGTTGGAGCTGGTCAAGGGGACCATGGCTCTCGTCGATCACGTCCGGGCCGCCGCTATCTACGAACGGATGGGGTCGACTACCGAGGCATCAGGTGGCTCGGCAGCCAACACGGCTGCCGGTATCGCCGCACTTGGTGGGCGTGCCGCCTTCCTCGGCCGGGTAGCCGATGATGTCCTGGGGATGGCCTTTACCCACGACATCCGCTCCATCGGTGTTGCATTCGACCCGACCCCGACGGCGGCCGTGCCCGGCAAGGTCGCCAGCGGCCACTGCCTGGTGCTGGTCACCGAGGATGCAGAACGGACCATGGCCACCCACTTGGGCGTGGCTGCCGAGTTCGGTGCCGTCGATCTGCACGACGGCCACCTGGCATCCACTCAGGTCGTCTACCTGGAAGGCTATCTGTGGGAGCAGGCCGAGGCCAAGGCGGCCATGCGTGGTGCCATCGAGACGGCCCACCGCAACGACGCGTCAGTAGCACTCACGGTATCGGACCCCTTCTGCGTGCAGAACCACCGGGCCGAGTTCCTGGAACTGCTCAATGGGGACCTGGAGATGCTGTTCGCCAACGAAGAAGAGGTGATGATGCTCTTCGGGGCGTCATCCTTTGACGCCGCCGTGGATGCCGTCACCGAGACCGGCGTGCTGGCTGTGCTGACCAGGGGAGCACAAGGTTCCGTGGTCGTGACCGCATCGGGCACGATCGAGGTCCCAGCGGCACCGGTGGGACGGGTGGTCGACACCACCGGGGCCGGCGACCTGTTTGCTGCGGGCTTCCTGTACGGAATGACGAACGGGCTGGCCCCCGAGGAAGCAGCCCGGTTGGGTGGTGTGTGTGCGGCAGAGGTCATCGCCCACGTCGGTGCTCGGCCCCAGGCCGACCTGCGTGCGCTGGCCGTGGCCGCCGGGCTCTTCACCTGACAGCGTGTGACCGGCTGCCGTCGGTCAGGCCGTAACGGGTCAGGCAGTGTCGGGTCAGGCAGTGTCGGGTCAGGCCGTGTCGGGTCAGGCCGTAACGGGTCAGGCCGTGTCGGGCTGGACCGGGCGGAACGTGAACGGGAGGTCGCCGATGCGCACCAGGAGTGACGCAACGGAGCGACCGAGGGGAGTCAGCGCCTCGTCCAACGTGGTGGGCTCCTCCAGCACACTCTCCTCGAGGGCGCACGACCCCTCGTAGGCCACCTCGATGGCGCACTCGGTTCCGTTGGGTCCGTCGAGGAGCACATGCTCGATGGTTGCCGGTCCTCGGGTCAGCGGCTCACCCAGCACATCGAGGTGCTCGGGCAGGATGGCCAGTAGTGGACCAGCATCGGGGACGCCGTCGAGTCCCTGGACGCGGAACGCAATCTCCACCAGCACCTCGGGCAGCTCGTCGGGATCATCGCCGATGGCCCAACTGCGGTAGGCAGTCTGGCTCCACGTCGGCCAGTCGAGACTGGTGTCCACCCGGATCCGAGCAGGCCGCTCCTCGCCCGGGAGGCTGTAGGAAGTTTCGAAGCTGACGTCTCCGAGGAACACGTCCACCTGGAACCGTTCCTCGACGGCTTGGCGCTGCAGCAGCGCGGCCTCGAAGGCGCTCCGGTGAGAGGTAACGATCTGTGTGAAGACGTGGTCCAGCATGGCGGGGGAGAGGCTACCGTTCTTCCGTGACCACCTCTCCCGATCCAACATCCTCGGACTCTTCGGCCCCGTCGTTGTGGCGCGAGCGCCGAGTGATCGCCTACGCCCACCAGGGCGGGGCATGGGAGGGCCCTTCGTCGACGCTCCACACCATTGCTGCGGCCCTGGAGGTCGGAGCCACCGGAATCGAACTCGACGTGCACGCCACCGCTGACGGACGCCTGGTGGTGTGCCATGACGACACCGTGGACCGGACATCGGCAGCCTCTGGGACCATTGCGTCATTCACCTATGCCGAGCTGTCTCGGTTGGACAACGCCTACTGGTGGGCGCCCGGCGCGGACGTGACCCCGGGGCTGGCCGACGACGGCTACCCGCTACGAGGACGGGCACCCGAAGACCACCGCTTCGGGTTCGCCCTACTCGAAGAGGTCCTCGAGGAGTTTCCCCAGGTCGTACTCAATCTGGACATCAAGCAGACGGCACCGACGGTCGTCCCCTACGAGGAGGCCCTGGCCGACCTGCTGCGGCGCTTCGACTGTTCTGACCGGGTCATCGTGGCCTCGTTCCTCGACACGGCGACAGACACCTTCTCGGGGTTCGCTCCCGAGTTCCACACCTCAGCGGGCACGCTGGCCACTGCCGAGTTCTACCGTTCGGTGCAGGCGGGGGAGGAGCCGGCCCCCATGCGCCACGTGGCCCTGCAGGTGCCGGTCTCCTTCGGGGATATCACTTTGGTCGACGAGCGGTTCGTGGAGGCCGCCCACGCCCAAGGTCTGGCCGTCCATGTGTGGACCATCGAGGAGGAGTCCGAGATGGAATCGCTGTGCAAACTAGGGGTCGACGGGATCATCACCGATCGGCCCAGCGCGCTGGTCGGAGTACTCGAGAGCCTCGGGTGCACGTGGTCGCCGGGGACTTGAGTCGTCGTGGGCCGGCGTATGACCAGAGTTGGACTAGCCGGGGGGACGCGACCCACCAGAGGGATGGAGCATCCCTGTCCTACAAGAGTGAACGGTCCCGTCCGGTAAACCGGCCTAGGACGAGGGGCGCCACCGTAGTGACAGTCCCCATGGGGGCAGCGGTCAGCCGCGCCCGCAGTTCGGCTTCTTGCCGTGGTTGGCCTTCTTCTTGGCCCGGAGCTTGCGCTTGTTGGTTCGTTTCGACACAGTTCGGCAAGGCTACTCGGTCCACGCACCCCTCAGCCAACGGGCACTGGTTTAGGGCGGACAGACACGACCCCAGGCACGGCGAAGTCGTGACGGCGCGGGCATGACCTGGCTCCTGCGGAACGGTGATGTGCTGGCCACGGTCGAGGTGGCAGACACGTTCCGTCTGAGGTCGAAAGGGCTGCTCGGGCGCACCGGCTATGAAGGGGCAATGCTCCTGCCTCGCACTCGCTCGATCCACACGATCGGCATGCACTTCCCGATCGACGTGGCCTTCTGTGATACCGATTTCGTCGTGCGGGACGTTGCCCGGGTGCGCCCAATGCGGATGACCTTGCCCCGCCGCCGGTGCCGGTCGGTGATCGAGGCCGAGGCCGGTGCGTTCGAACGGTGGGGGCTCGCCGTCGGCGACCACCTGGAGCTGCGCTGATGTCAGAGCACCCGACAGAGCACCCGACAGTGCACCCGACAGACGACAGTCCCGTGGACGAAAATGCCGAGTTGACGATCGCGGACCCTGGACCCACGGCGTGGCCCGACGGTGCCCTGGTCATCGTCGGGACCCCGATCGGCAACCTGGGGGACCTATCGCCACGAGCGGTGGCCGCATTGGCCTCGGCCGACGTCATCTACTGCGAAGACACCCGACATTCACGCAAGCTCCTGAGCCACTCAGGAATCACCGGGGTGACGACCCGCTCCCTCCACGAACACAACGAGGTCGACCGGATCGATGAGGTGGTAGCCGCCGTGGTCCATGGCCGCACAGTCGCACTGGTGAGTGACGCTGGCATGCCAGCAGTCTCGGACCCTGGAGCCCGGGTGGCCGCGGCCGTGGCCAGCGCCGGACTGACCGTGACTGTGATTCCGGGACCGTCTGCGGTTCTGGCCGCACTGGTTTCGAGTGGTTTGGCCACCGATCGGTTTTGCTTCGAAGGGTTCCTGCCCCGCTCGGGACGGGACCGGGCTGAGCGGTTGGCAGCGATCGCCAGCGAGCAACGCACCTCGATCCTCTTCGAGTCACCGGGACGTACCGGGGCCACCCTGGGCGACCTGGCTGCCGCCTGCGGGGGCGACCGTCCGGTGGCCGTGGCCCGCGAGCTCACCAAGCTCCACGAAGAGGTCTGGCGGGGTTCACTGCATGGTGCGGTCGAATGGGCAGCAGGGGGGGTCCGCGGCGAAGTGGTGCTCGTGCTGGGGGGTGCCCCAGAGGTCGTCCACCAGGAGGCGGACGACGACGTCCTCATCGAGGCGCTGCAGCGGCGGGCGGCAGCGGGCGCTCGGACCCGCGGTGCCGTCGACGAAGTGGCAGCCGAGTACAACGTGCCCCGCCGGCGTGTCTACGACTTGGCCCTCCAGGCGAAACACCAAGGTAACGGAACGGAGCCCACCACCTCCGACGACCCAGATGCTTCCGACGATTAGCGCCGTGTCCACTAGCAACCAGTCAGCCGCACCGCCCGCACCGCCCGCACCGGGTGCCCGAGTGGGTGGAATGCCGCGCCCCGCCAGGGTGTTGCACACTAGGAACAGGTAGGACTGTTCCGGTTGCGACGATCCAGTAGATCCGATGGCCGACGTAGCAAGAAGAGTGCAAGTTGAGGCACGTGGTGCCCCCGACGAGTTGGGGCATGCCGTGGCTCGCCGTTCCAGAAGGGAAGCGACATGTTTGGACGCAGTATGGATCTTGACTCTAGCCAGGGACCCCCCATCGGGCCCGACGAGGTCCCCGAGGGGTCTGACCGGGCGGCGTTCGCAGCCGGATGCTTCTGGGGGGTAGAGGAGTTCTTCCTCGAGATCCCCGGCGTGGTGGACGCCGTGTCGGGCTACGAGGGCGGCCACGTCGACCGTCCGACCTACGAGCAGATCTGTTCGGGTTCGACCGGGCACGCCGAAGCTGTGCTGGTCACCTTCGACCCGACCCGAGTCACCTTCGACACCCTGCTCGAGGAGTTTTGGCGGCATCACGACCCCACCACCTTGAACCGGCAGGGCCCCGACCACGGGACGCAGTACCGCTCTGCCGTCTTCACGCACACCGAGGCCCAGGCCGAGGCAGCACGGGCATCCCTCGATGCGTTCCAGGTCCGGTTCCAGCGGCCGATCGTCACCGAGGTGACACCCGCGTCCACGTTCTGGCCAGCCGAGGCCTACCACCAGCGCTACACGCAGCGCACCGGTCGAGGTGGCTGTCACGTCGCCAATTGGTAGTCGCAGGGTCGGCGAGTACCTCGCGGTCCGGACGGTGTCGCCTGGGTCGGTACGCTGACGGGCAGTGTCCCGATACTTCGTCACCACGCCCATCTACTACGTCAAGGACGCGCCCCACGTCGGGCACGCCTACACGACGGTCAACGCCGACGCCCTGGCCCGTTGGCACCGGCTGATCGGTGACGATGTCTTCTTCCTGACCGGCACCGACGAACACGGCCAGAAGGTCGCACGGGCTGCCGAAGAGCAGGGGATGGCTCCCCTCGAGTGGACCGACCAGATGTCCCCCCGGTTCGCCGAAGCTTGGGCCGGGCTCGGGATCTCGAACGACGACTTCATCCGGACCACCGAGTCGCGGCACACCGCCTCCGTGCAGCAGTTCCTGAGTCGGATCAACGACAACGGCTACATCTACAAGGGCAACTACACCGGTCTCTACTGCGTTGCCTGTGAGCGGTATTACGCAGCGGACGAAGTGCTCGACGGCGATCTGTGCCCCGACCACCGAACCCCACTCGAACTCTTGGAGGAAGAGAACTACTTCTTCAAACTGAGCGCCTTTCAGCAGCCACTGATCGACTGGTATGCGGCTAACCCCCACGTCGTCCTGCCCGAGTCGAAGCGCAACGAGGCGCTCGGCTTCATCAAAGGTGGACTCAATGACATCTCCATCACTCGGACCTCCATCGATTGGGGCATCCGGGTGCCGTGGGACGAGGAGCACGTCTTTTACGTCTGGTACGACGCCCTTATCAACTACGTGACGGCCATCGGCTACGGCCAGGACCAGGACAAGTTCGACCAGTGGTGGCCGAATGTGCACCACCTGATCGGCAAGGAGATCATCCGGTTCCACTGTGTGTGGTGGCCGGCCATGTGCATGGCCGCGGGTATCGACCCGCCGGCTCATGTGCAGGTCCACGGCTGGCTATTGCTCGGCGGCGACAAGATGTCCAACTCCAGTGTCAATCGGATCACGCCGGCCGAACTGGTCGATGAGTACGGAGTCGACCCCCTCCGCTACCACCTACTGCGGGACGTACCGCTCGGCAGTGATGGCGAGTTCTCGGCCGAGGGGATCACGGCCCGCTACAACTCGGACCTGGCCAATAACTTGGGCAACCTGTTGTCGCGGGTGGCGACGGTGGTCGGCTCCAAGTGTGACGGCGTCGGCCCGGCCCCCGCGTCCGACAGCCGGCTGGCTGGAGTGGCTGCAGACGTACTGGTCGAGGTGACGGCAGCCTGGGACGCCGGTGCCCCGCACCTGGCCCTGGAGTCGACCTGGCGTCTCATCCGTGAGACCAACGCCGAGCTCGAGACGGCTGAGCCGTGGAAGGCTGAGCCCGGCCCGGACGTGGATGCCGTACTGGGTAGCGCCCTCGAGGTGCTGCGTATCGTGTCCCTTCTTGTTTCGCCAGCCATCCCTTCGTCAGCCGATGAGATCTGGCGGCGGATCGGGCTGGACGGGAGGCCGGCCGACCAGCGTCTGCCAGCTGCCGCAGTCTGGGGCGGGTACCCCGGCGGAATCGCCGTGGAGAAGGGCGCCCCGCTCTTCCCTCGGCGCAAGGACTGAGGAACTCGTGTCTGACACGGCGTCCGATGCCGTCCTCGAGTGGTTCGACTCGCACTGCCACCTCCAGAACGAGTTCGGGTCCCCCGAGGGTGACGGGCCCGTCGAGCCCCACGCCGACCGGCTGGCCGCCACGATCGCTCGGGCATCCGAGGCTGGAGTGACCCGCCTGGTCTGTGTCGGCACCGGCGCCACCTCGTCAGCCGAAGCTGTAGCCCTGGCCCGCGCCATGCGACGTCCAGGTGGGCCGGCTGTGGCTGAGGGTGTCGCCATGTGGGCGACCATCGGCCTCCATCCCCATGATGCGGTCGACGGGGTCGACTCTCTGGACGCGCTGTTGGCCACAGAGCTCGGCGACAGTGCCGACCCGGGCAACCGTGTGGTGGTGGGCATCGGGGAGTGTGGCCTCGACTATCACTACGACCACTCGCCTCGACCGGTGCAGCGCGAGGTGTTCGCCCTTCAGGTCGAACTGGCTCTCCGCTACGATCTGGCCCTGGTGATCCACACCCGTGAGGCGTGGGACGACACGTTCGCTGTCTTGTCCGCAGCCGGGGTGCCGGAGCGGACGATCATCCACTGCTTTACGGGGGGGCCCGAAGAAGCTCGACGCTGTCTCGACCTCGGGGCATCGCTGTCGTTCAGCGGGGTGGTCACCTTCAAGAATGCCCAGGATGTCCGTGACGCGGCCGCTCTGTGTCCCCTGGATCGCCTACTCATCGAGACGGACTCGCCGTTCCTCACTCCGGTGCCCCACCGGGGCTCGCCGAACGAGCCGGCCCGGGTTCCGCTGGTCGGGGCGGCCATAGCCCAGGTGAAGGGGATGACGACGGCCGAGGTGGCTTCACTCACCACCGCCAACGCCCGGGCTGCCTTCGCTATCTGATCGGCCCGATAGAGGCCGGTTCTTGGCCCCATGCCGGCTTGATTACGAGAGGCACCCCGGCCTACGCTCAACCTGCGGTCGCTCTAGAGGGTGGCCGTTCCGCAACTGGAGCCATGTCGGGGCGCCTTGCGGGGGACGGCTTGGAGGAGTCGTTCGTGTCCAACCTCTCCCTGGGGTGGGATCGGCCAGGTGGCCGGCCCTGATCCAGGGTTGTCGGGGGAGGGACGCAGTCCCACGAGGAGAGTGGAGTCCTGAGGACCCAACACCATCGGGGCAGCCGACACTACGTCGGGCTGCTTCTCTGTGGAGCCGTGCTGATCGCGCCGCTCCTGCTGATCCATGGAGGAACGGATGCTGGCGCGTCCTCTGACGGTGCACGCTCGTCGTCCGCGACGTCGCGTTCGTGGGCCGGGCCAGACGCCGCCGCCACATCTGCTCATTCCGTGACAGCAGGTGCTGGCCCGGTGGCCATCGCCGATTCCCCGGTGCGCAACGATGTGGCCATCACGACCACCACTGTGGAAGCGGCAGCGGTCCCAGCGCCAACCACCACGACGACCACCAGGGTGCCGACCACCACGACCACCGTTGCGCCTACCACCACGCCTACCACCACGACCACGACCACCACGAGGCCCGCGCTGGTGCCTGGATCCAGCGTCCAGACCACGGGAAGTGTCACCTACTACGACCACCCGGCTGGGACCTGCGCCAGCCCGCGGCTGCCCTTCGGGACGGTGGTCGAGGTGACCAACCCGGCCAACGGCGCCTCGGTGACCTGCGTGGTCGATGACCGAGAGGCGGACACCAGCCGATCCATCGATCTGGCCACCGCCTCCTTCGCTCAGATCGCCCCTCTGTGGCAGGGCGTGGTGAACGCCCAACTCCGCTGGTGAGGGGGCTGACCTCGTGCGCTCGCATGACCCCCGCCATGACCGCTCGCATGACCCCCGGCAGGTACCGGAGGGGTGGATCGACCTGGGGCTCCGAAGTGACACACTGATCGGGTGACGTATGGGAGAACGGAGATCCACGAGCTGCTGGCGGCCAACGATCTCCGTCCCAGTCGAGCCCTCGGCCAAAACTTCGTAGCCGACGGCAACACCGTCCGCCGCATCGCCCGTCTGGCCGGGGTGGAGCCTGGCGACCGGGTGGTGGAGATCGGAGCTGGACTCGGCTCGTTGACCCTCGCCCTGGTCGAAGCCGGTGCTCAAGTCACTGCCGTGGAGATCGACCGCTATGTGCTGCCGGTGCTGCGTACCCAGGTCGAGCCACTCGGTGTCGAAGTGGTCGAGGCCGACGCCCTCACGGTCGACTTCCGTAAACTGCTCGGCGACGAGCCGGGGTGGTCCTTGGTGGCCAACCTGCCCTACAACGTGGCCGTGCCCTTGGTCATGCGTGTGCTCGAGGAAGCCCCACAGGTGTCCTCGCTCCTCGTGATGGTCCAACGCGAGGTGGGGGAGCGTCTGGCGGCTCGAGCCCGTGACGAGGCGTATGGAGCGGTCTCGGTGAAGGTGGCGTACTGGGCCGAGGCGTCGGTGGTCGGAAAGGTGCCGGCCAATGTATTTATCCCTAAACCCAAGGTGGAGTCGGTACTGGTGCGCATGGTCCGTCATCCAGGCCAGCCGTTGCCGACCACTGACGGATCCGTGGGCCCCGGATCGCCGGAGTACGACCGCTTGTTTGCCGTGGTGAAGGGCGGCTTCGCCCACCGCCGCAAGATGCTCCGGCGCTCACTCGAGCATCTGGTCACCGCTGAGGCATTCGTTGGTGCTGGTATCGCCCCGACGGTGCGAGCCGAGGAGTTGGGGCTGGCTGAATGGGAGCGCCTGGCCTGGTGGGGGGTAGCGGGACAGGGAGAGGCAGAGCAGGAAGCGAAAGGGGCGGCTCAGTGATCACGGAGTGGTCGGCACCGGCCAAGTTGACGTTGTCACTGCGGATCACCGGCGTGCGTGCTGACGGGTACCACCTACTGGAGTCGGAGATGGTCTCACTCGACCTGGCTGACACCCTGCTCATCGACGACGACACAGACGGTACAGGTGGGGGCGTAGCCACCCAGGACGAAGACCTCGGCGTGGATGTCGAGTGGCCAGCCGGTATGGACGGATGGCGGGACTTATCGGTAGGCCCGACGGCGGACAACCTGGTGACCCTGGCTCTCAAGGCCACGGGGAGATCGGCTCGGATCCGGCTGGTGAAGCGGATTCCTCCAGGAGCTGGCCTAGGTGGGGGTTCGTCCGATGCTGCCGCCGTACTGCGTTGGGCTGGATGTGCGGATCTCAACGTGGCTGCCAGCCTGGGTGCCGATGTCCCGTTCTGCCTTACCGGGGGACGGGCACTGGTATCCGGCATCGGAGAGTCGGTGACCCCGCTGCCCTTCGAGGAGCGGTCGTTTGTGCTGCTGCTGCCACCTTTCGGCGTCAACACCGCCGCCGTCTACCGGGCATGGGACCGGCTGGCGGCCGAAGGGGCACAGGGGGCAAAAGAAACCTCCACCAATGACCTCGAGGCGGCAGCCATCGAGGTGGAGCCCCGGCTTGGCGAGTGGCGCCTGGTCCTCGAGGAAGCCAGCGGCCGCACCGCGCGTCTGGCTGGCAGCGGATCTACCTGGTTCGTCGAAGGGGCTGCGTCAGAACTAGGGCTCGACAGTCGGGCTTGGCTGGAGCATGCGGGACAGCGCGCCCCACTGGTGCCGACGAGGACGTCGCCAGTGGCCGATTGAGTTGCTGCAGTGACGGTCGGGACCGGGTGATCGGGCCGTTCGTCAGAGGCGGGACTACTTACCCGCGGCTCGCCTCTGCCAACGAGTGGCCTTCAACATCTTCTTGTGCTTCTTCTTACGCATGCGCTTACGGCGCTTCTTGATCAGGGATCCCATGTCGTGCGCACCCTAGTCGACCAGCATCTTTGACGCCATACGGCGAGTCAGTCCTGTCTTCTGCGGCCAGTTCGGCTACCTGGGACCAGGGATCCCAACCGACATGCTCACCTCAGTCCTCGAGCGTCGATGGATGGGGAGCGGTAATGGTGGGAAGGGCGAACCGGAAGAGGGCACCGCCGCCGGGGGCGTGATGCACGCTGACTAGCCCTCCTTCGTCGACGGCCACCTGAGCCACGATGGCCAGCCCCAGGCCGGACCCAGGCCGGCTGCGGGCCTCAGGGGCGCGGTAGAAGCGGTCAAAGATCCGTTCGATGTCGCTGTCAGCCACGCCGGGGCCGTGGTCGCGCACCACGAGGACCCCTTCGACACAGCTCACTTCGACGACGGCACCGTCAGGGCTGTACTTGAGCGCGTTGTCGAGCAGGTTGTCGACGGCGCGCTCGATCCGAGGTGAGGATCCCGATACCCAGCAGGGGCTGGTGCTGGCCAGGAAGGTAATGTTCCGGCTGCGTCCATGAGTGGTGGCTGCCTCGACGGCGACCAGGACCAGGTCATCAAAGCGGAACGGCTCCGAGAGCACCTTGGGCATGTTGCCACGGGCCAACTCAGCCATGTCACCGACCAGTGAGGTCAGCTCGTCCAACTGAGTGAGCACATCGCCGATCAAGATGTCCCGGTCGGCCGGATCCAGATCCTCCATCCTCTTGGCTACCTCCATGTTGGTGCGGAGGCTGGTGAGGGGCGTACGGAGCTCGTGCGAGGCATCGAGGACCAGTTGGCGCTGGCTCTCGCGTGATGCATCCAGGGCTGCCAGGAGTCGGTTGAAGGCCCGGCGAAGCCGACCCAGTTCGTCGGGACCGCCCGGATCGAGCCGACGGGACATGTCGGTGGTCAGGGCCAGCTCCTCGATGGTCCCGGTCAGGTCGTTGAGCGGCCGCAGCACGGTGCGGCCGACGATGAGACCGAGCAGTACAGCCAGAGCCACACCAATGAGGATGATGAGCCACAGGGCGACGGCCAGGTGATGCAGTCCCTCTTCAACGCCGGTCAGCGGTTCGGTGACCTGTAGTGCCCCTCCGAGGTCCATGGTGAGGGTCCGCCGTGGGGCCGTGCCATCGTTGTACTGGTAGTAAAAGCCCACCGGAAGGACGATTTCGCGGACCGATATCGGACCGGAGTTGGTGGTCACCTGGGTGGTGAAGAAAAGCGTTGGCCCGTTGCCCTTACTAGCGGCCAGAAGTGCTACTGCAGGTGGAATAGGCAGCACCGGGCGGTGAACAGATTTCACATTGCCGTCAGCCCACACCATCTGCGTGCAGTAGCCGCTCACGCCGCAGTCATTCGAGATGGTGCGCTGGTCCACACCATCCCCCACCTTGATCAGGTTGCGGGCATCCTGCTCGAGGGTGATATCCAAGGAAGCGGACAGCGAGTTGTAGGCGACAATGTAGGTGGCCAGGGAGCCGAGCAGCACAACGACGAGGACAGCGCCGGTGGCCACCAGGACTAGCCGGGTGCGGAACGTCATGGCTCGGTGACGCCCTGGGCCTTAGGGCTCGCGGAGGACATAGCCGACCCCCCGGGCGGTGTGGATGAGACGGGGCTCACCATTCTCCTCGGTCTTGCGCCGCAAATAGCCGACGTAGACGGCTAGCGAGTTGGTACCCGAGTCGAACGAGTAGCCCCAGACGCGGTCCAAGATGAGTTCACGGGTGAGCACTTGGCGAGGGTGGCGGAGCAGGAGCTCGAGCAGGTCGAACTCGATCCGGGTGACGGTAAAGGCCCGGTCGCCACGGTGGGCCTCGCGGGTCATCGGATCGAGGGTCAGGTCCGAAAACGCAAGCGTCTCTCCCTGGTCCTCTGGCCGGCGGCGCAGCAGGGCCCGCAGGCGGGCCAACAGCTCGGCCAGGGCGAACGGCTTGACCAGGTAGTCGTCGGCACCGGCATCGAGGCCCTGGACCCGGTCGTCGATGGCATCCCTGGCCGTCAGCATGAGCACCGGCGTGTCGTCGCCCGCTGCCCGCATCCGTCGGCACACGTCGAGGCCGTCGATGGTCGGGAGCCCGATGTCAAGGACCACGGCGTCAGGTGGCCGAATGGCCACCTCTTCCAAGGCTTTGGGCCCGTCACCAGCCAGGGTGACTTCGTAGCCCTCGAGGCGGAGCGCCCGCTGCAGGGCTCCGCTGACGGCAGGATCATCATCGACCACCAGGATTCGCATCGCGTCGGGAGCCTATCGGGGTCGTAGTCGCTAGCCGTGGCAGGGCCAGGGGCCACCCAGTCCCGGTACTAGCCTGTGGTCGAGTCGACAGGGGGGTGCGCTGCCTATGCCCAGACCTGGCGGTTCGATCCGAGGTAGTTCAATTGGCAGAACGCCGGCCTTTGGAGCCGGATGTTGGAGGTTCGAGCCCTCCCCTCGGAGCCAGCAGCGAGCGGTCGCATCCTGGGCCAGCCGCAGTGCAAATGCAGCCTGGCTCAGCCCTTGCGGGCCTTGCTGCGGGTTCGGCCCCGTATCGTGGCGTCGAGGACGACCTTGCGGAGGCGGACGAAGCTCGGGGTCACCTCGACGCACTCGTCGTCGGCGATGAACTCCAAGGCCTGCTCGAGCGAGAGCAGCAGGGGAGGGGTCAGGCGGATGGCTTCGTCGGCAGAGGCGGACCGGATGTTGGTCTGCTTCTTCTCCTTGGTCGGATTGACGTCCATCTCTTCGTCGCGGGCGTTCTCTCCCACGACCATGCCCTCATAGACCTCGGTGCCGGGGCCGACGAGGAGCAGGCCGCGCTCCTGGAGGCTCATCAGGGTGTAGCCGGTGGTGAAGCCGCGGCGGTCGGCCACCATCGAGCCGTTGCGTTTGGTCTTGATGTCGCCGTGCCACGGCTCCCATCCGTCGAAGATGTGGTGGAGCATGCCGGTGCCGCGGGTCTCGGTCATGAACTCGGTGCGGAACCCGACCAGGCCACGGGCGGGGATCCGGTAGTCCATGCGGACCCAGCCGGTGCCGTGGTTGACCATCTCGATCAGCATCCCCTTGCGCAGCGCCATGAGCTGAGTGACCACGCCGAGGTAGTCGTCGGGGACGTCGATGGCCACCTGCTCCATCGGCTCGTGCAGCTTCCCGTCGATCTCGCGGGTGACGACCTGGGGCTTGCCCACGGTGAGCTCGAAGCCTTCGCGCCGCATGGTTTCGACCAGCACGGCCAGCTGTAGCTCGCCGCGACCCTGGACCTCCCAGGTGTCGGGGCGCTCGGTCGGGAGGACGCGCAGCGACACGTTGCCGATGAGCTCGTTCTCGAGGCGGGTGTTCACCTGGCGAGCAGTGAGCTTCTTACCGTCGGTGCCGGCCAGCGGGGAGGTGTTGATACCGATGGTCATGCCGAGGCTGGGCTCGTCGACCGTGATGACCGGCAGCGGGCGAGGGTCATCGGCATCGGCCAGGGTCTCGCCGATGGTGATGTCGGCCATGCCGGCCACGGCGGCGATCTCTCCGGGGCCGGCGGAGTCGCACTCGACCCGGTCGAGGGCATCGGTGATGAACAGGTCGGTGATCTTGGTTCGCTCGATGGTGCCGTCGAGTTTGCACCAGGCCACGGTGGCGCCCTTGGTGAGGGTGCCGTTGTGCACCCGGCATATGGCAAGGCGGCCCAGGTAAGGGGAGGCGTCGAGGTTGGAGACGATGGCCTGGAGCGGTGCGCCCTCTTCGTAGTGAGGAGCGGGGATGTGGTCGATGATGGCCTGGAACAGCGGCTCGAGGTCGGTTCCGATGACGCCCTGCTCGTTGGCGGCCCACCCGTCCCGAGCGCAGGCGTAGAGAATCGGGAAGTCGATCTGATCCTCGTCGGCGTCGACGTCGAGGAACAGCTCCTCCACCTCGTGGATGACATCCTTGATTCGGGCATCGGGCCGGTCGACCTTGTTGATCACGAGCACTACAGGCAGGCGGGCCTGCAGGGCCTTGCGCAGTACGAAGCGGGTCTGGGGGAGTGGGCCCTCGGACGCGTCGACGAGCAGAAGGACGCCGTCGACCATGGTCAGGCCTCGCTCGACCTCGCCACCGAAGTCAGCGTGGCCCGGGGTGTCGATGATGTTGATCTTCATCCCGTTGTGGAGCACGGCGGTGTTCTTGGCGAGGATGGTGATGCCCTTTTCGCGCTCCAAGTCGCCAGAGTCCATCACCCGCTCGTTGACGGATTGATTGTCACGGAATGCACCGGACTGCCAGAGCATGGCGTCCACCAGGGTGGTCTTCCCGTGGTCGACGTGAGCCACGATGGCTACGTTACGGATGTCGTCGCGGGTCTTTATAGGCATAAGGGGACAATGCTAGCCGTCAGGGAAATGGGCCCGAACCAGATTGAGGCTGGAGGGTGCAAGTCCGCCCTGGCCCGCAGGATCAGAAGCCGGCGCTGACAGCCGATGCCGACGGGCTGGCGGAGCGTTGCCCGCTGGTTCAGTCCCTACGTCAAGATGGGTGGACCTCTTGGCCGAGGCGCCGACACAGCCGTCGAAGTTGGCGGTGCCAGCCCCTACCGCATGGTCAGAAGTTTTGGGCGGCGGTAGTGGTCACCGCGGTAGTAGCGCTGGCGGTACCAGTTAGATCGGTGGCCAATGCCGACGGCGTCCAGGTGAGCGGGAACGACCCGGTCTGGGTTGCCCAGCCGGAGGCGGTGGCCGTCAGGATCAACGTGACCACGGAGACGCCACCGACGGTAGCCATGGACAGTGTGGCTGCGGCGTTTTGGCTGGTACCGCTGGTGATGTAGCGATTGGTATCGCCAAGGTCGACGCTTCCCAGGTTGTACAGAGTGGTGCCAGTACACGATGTGTTGACAGTACAGATGGCCATCTGGGTGGGGGATGCAGAAATCCGGGTGAAGTTGACGTAGACGCTGGCTGACGAGCCCGTCCACCCACTTAGCATCGAGCCCGGCGACATGACCGTGTTGTACGTGAAGGTGAACTTGTCGCTGGCATTGGCGATGCCATCCTTCGGACTCGGTGCAGCTACCAGAGATGATCCTGCGGGTGGTACTGGCGCGGTGATCGTTTCGGTCTGGGTCGCCGAGGTCAGACCGGTAGCCGAAGCGGTGATCACCGGGCTGCCGGACTTGGCATCGGAGTAGTAGAAGGTGGCTGACGAGGAGCCGCTGGGGATGGAAACCGTAGTGATGGAACCGGCACTGTTGCCGCCAGAAGTGGCCGAAAAGAACTTGGTGCCAGTCGAGTTCGAGGAGAGCGTGACCGTTTCGGCCGTGGTGGTCGGATTGCCATTGGCGTCCTGCTCCTGAACGGTGATCGGGCCCATGTTGGCCGTGACACTGGCTGTGGCCGACAGCGCCGAGGTAGTGAAGGCCAGTTTGTTGACCGCTCCAGCGACTCCGGCCACCACGGTGATGCTTGTCGAGGTGTCCGTGGTCAGGCCGGTTGCCGTAGCGGTGAACGAGGACGGACCGACAGCCCCCGTGAACGTGCATCCGGCAAAGGTGGCGATACCGGCCACTGGGGTCACTGGGTTGGTCGTGCAGGTGAGTGCAGCCCCACCCGGAACAGCCGCCAGGGTGACGGCGTTGGTGGCCGAGGTGATCACATTGCCCCGGACATCGGCAACAGCCACCACCGGCTGGGTGGTGAAGGCGGTGCCGTTGATGGCGGCTACTGGCTGGGTGGTGATGACGAGCTGGTTGGCACCGGTGGTCGTTGTCGTCGCGGATGTGAGCCCAGGACTGGCGGCCGTCAGGAAGGACGTAGTGAAGAAGGTGGCATTCGACAACGCGTCCTTGCAACCGGCGAACGTGGCCACACCAGAAACGGCCGACAGCGGGTTGGTCGTGCAGGAGAACGTACCGAAAGAGGCAGTCA
>Ga0194041_10000260_pt1 | contig 20748 bp, 20 predicted proteins | sample JunL449m_MetaG_FD_160082 | JGI IMG/M metagenome (GOLD analysis project Ga0194041, IMG submission 160082) | Anoxic zone freshwater microbial communities from boreal shield lake in IISD Experimental Lakes Area, Ontario, Canada - Jun2016-L442-9m | ecosystem: Environmental > Aquatic > Freshwater >...
TATCTATACTCGCTTGCGTACCTTGCTCTGCTGTTTGGAGCGATGGTCGCGGACGTGAAGCTCTAGGATCAAAGGAAGAGACCCATGGACAGAGACGTTGCAAGAAAGAACATCCGAATCGGCCTTTGGCTTGGCGCCGTTTGTTTCGTGATGTTTGGTCTTTCGTTCGTCGCAGCAGTTGTGTACAACACGGCCTGATCAATGACAGAACTTGAGACAACCTCACGCGAAGCAACGCCGGCGAGTGAAGAGATCCACCTTCCAGGCCCGACAGCAATTCCACTCGTTACCGCCATTGCCATAACAGCGGTAGTCGTCGGAACCACGCTCAGCCTCTGGCTCTCAGCTGCAGGCGCAGTCCTTCTTGTTGGTTGCATCGTGCGTTGGATCTCCGACACGCGTAAGGACATCGCGGAGCTCCCAGAACACCACAGTTAGGTGATCTCCGGCCGTTCGCGGCCCGTAATCTAGGTGTGCCCACTCAACGTGCCTCGACAATCCGTTACCGGCAGCAACTCTACGTCGAAGTATGCGAACTAGTTGAGGTCGAATACGGAGATGACCTGCAGCTGGACGGGATAGCTAGCCGGATTGCCTCATCGCGGCGTCAGCTCCAGCGAGCCTTTGCAGAGATTGGCGGCACTACGTTCCGTGAGCACCTCAGCCAAGTTCGCATGTCGCAGGCCGCTGAACTGTTGACATCTACCTCGCTAACAATCCGCGAGGTATCCCATCGCGTCGGTTACCGGCAACCGGCCCAGTTCGCGAAGGCATTTCGTCGTCACCTCGGCTCAGCACCCTCGGAATACCGCGCAAAGGTCGCTCAGATTGGTGTTCCCGAACCTGCTCTGCAGGCCGCATAAATTGCTGCTTGGCGGCGGCCTAAACGATCTCGGCGCACCGCCGCGCACTGCTACGAGTCGTCCGTCCCGCGAACTCAATAGGATTCAGTCTCAATGAGCTCCCGTGATGTGACTAAAGCGGATGTTGTCCGCATGTTGGTTATCGGCGCCGTCGCCTCGGCCGCCGGTATCGCAATCGGATTGTCGATCAATTGGTTCCCAACAGCGGCTGCAACTCAGGCTGGACCGATCGACACTTTCTTCGACATCATGATCTTCCTGTCTGTCCCTGTCTTCGTGCTGGTAACCACAATCGTCCTGTTTGCCGTTATTCGCTTCCGCGTGCGGCCGGGCGAGGAAGACCTAGATGGCCCGCCAGTACACGGCAATACTCGAATCGAAATTGTCTGGACGGCTATCCCTGCGATTGTTCTGTCTCTGCTCTGCGTCTATGCGGCAACGGTTCTAAGCGACATCGATGCAGCTAAGGCTGACCAGCTGAAGATCACGACCTATGCTCAGCAGTTTGCTTGGAGTTACGAGTACACCGGTACCGATGGCAAGAAATTCATGACGGATCAGATGTTCGTTCCCTGCCGTCCAACCACTGCCAAACAAGACGAAGGTGCTCCTTGTGACGGTCGCCAGCTGAGCCTAGACATCAAGGCCGTTGATGTGATCCACTCGTTCTGGATACCCGAGATGCGCATGAAACAGGATGCCGTTCCTGGGATCACGACACACACGAAGATCAACCCGAATCGAATTGGTACTTACCCGGTCGTCTGCGCAGAGCTTTGCGGCGTAGGACATTCAGCGATGCGCTCAACGATTCATGTAGTAACACCCGCCCAATACACCGCTTGGCTAAAGCTCAATTCCAAAGCCAAGACCGGCTGAGTCAAGGAGAAACTTTCGATGCCCGTCGCACTCAGACAACCAGGTTGGTACCGCGCGCTTGCTACGTCGCTGCTAGGCGTTGCTTTCTGCCTTGGGCTTACGACGTTGATTCGATCACTGATGGGCTGGGATCCACTGATCGAATGGTCAGCAATCGCAACGGTCTCAATGATTGGCGTTCCATTCTTCTTCCTCGCTGGACTCGGAGCGTTTGACTACTGGTTCTACTGGATGTCTGGCCGTCCGACGCGGGCAGAGGACCATTCGACTCACGGCGCACACTCATGGCGTGACTACTTCAAGGTCAACACCGACCACAAGGTGATTGGCGTGCAGTATGTCTGCACAACCTTCATATTCATGTTCATCGGCGGGCTGATGGCCATGCTGATCCGTGCTGAACTCGCGGCTCCGGGCAGCCAATTCGTTGATGGGCAGGATTACAACAGCCTGTTCAGCGTTCACGCCTCACTGCTGATCTTCCTGTTCATCGTTCCTGTTTTTGCTGGGCTTGCCAACTATGTCCTGCCGCTGATGATCGGCGCGCCGGATATGGCTTTCCCCCGCTTGAACGCGCTGTCGTTCTGGCTGCTGCCAATCGCCGGCACATTGATGGTCTCCAGCTTCCTGATGCCTGGTGGCGCTTTCGCTAGCGGTTGGACGGCATACGCTCCGCTATCTACCAGCCAGCCGCTCGGCCAGCTCTGCTTCACGCTCGGCGTTCAGTTTGCGGGTGCTTCATCCATCGCGACGGCGCTCAACTTCTTGGTAACGATCATCACGATGCGGGCACCGGGGATGAGCTTCTGGCGCATGCCACTGCTTGTTTGGGCTAACTTCGCAACCTCACTGCTCGTTGTAATAGCGACGCCTTTCATCGCCGCTTCACAGTTCTTCGTCCTGCTTGACCGGACGCTCGGGTTCCACTTCTTCGACACGGCAATTGGCGCCGGACGCGAAGGCAACGTGATCATGTACCAGCATGTCTTCTGGTTCTATTCGCACCCGGCTGTCTACATCATGATGCTGCCCGGCTTCGGGATCGTCTCCGAGATCGTCTCAGTCAAGTCCAGAAAGCCAATCTTCGGATACCGAATGATGGCCTTCTCGCTGCTGGCGATCGTTCTGCTCGGCTTCACTGTCTGGGCACACCACATGTTCGTCTCCGGCATGCAGGACTGGATCCGCGTGCCGATGATGGTCACCACGGCGATTATTGCCGTCCCTACTGGTATCAAGATCTTCTCGTGGCTGGCCACGCTATGGAGAGGCGTGCTCCATCTAGACACGCCAATGCTTTTCTCGCTCGGCTTCCTGACGATGTTCACGCTCGGCGGAATCTCGGGCGTGATGCTCGCAATGGTGCCGTTTGACATCCATGTGTCAGACACCTACTTCATCGTTGCCCACATCCACTATGTGCTGTTTGGTGGATCGCTGTTCACGATCTTTGCTGGCGTCTACTACTGGTTCCCGAAGATGACCGGACGGATGTACAACGAGAAGCTCGGCAAGATCCACTTCTGGGCGACGTTTGTCTTCTTCAATCTCACCTTTGGACCGATGCACGTGGTTGGAATCCAGGGAATGCCACGTCGCGTTGCCGACTACGCAGCCCAGTATTCGGAGTTGAACCTCGCGATCTCAGTTGCATCGTTCATGCTTGGTATTTCAACCCTGGTCTTCCTTTACAACATGGTTAATAGTTGGCGCAACGGGCCAAAGGCCGAAGCCAACCCATACAAGGCTCTGACACTCGAATGGCAGGTGTCGTCTCCACCACCAATTTTCAACTTCGACAACATTCCCACAGTCGTTGGTGGCCCATACGAGTACGGAGTCCCGGGTGCAGTCCACGGAATTTTCGACAAACCATCACCACAACCAGCCGCTGCGGTAGCCTCGTCATCGCACGAGCCGGCCTGATTGAGGAGCTAAATCATGGAAGCAGCTTCACTCCCAACGGCACCTGCCGCTCATGAACACCACGGGCCGCCAGAGGCTCACAACAGCTCCACCGTTGATCGGCAGACGCTTGGAATGCTGCTGTTTATCGTCAGTGAAATCATGGTCTTCGGCGCGTTTTTCACCGCCTACTTCTTCATTCGAGTGGTTAATGGCAATCCATGGCCGGCAACGAACGAGGAGCTTCCGCTCGCGATTGCCGGATTCAACACGCTTGTGCTCGTATCTAGCTCTCTGACTATGCACTGGGCGCTCGAAGCGGCCAAGCGAAATAACCGCAACGCTATGAAGCTGGGAATGGTTGCCACTCTGCTGCTCGGCGCAACCTTCCTGATGGTTCAGATCAACGAATACGTGCACCTTGGCTTCGCCCCCTACGACAGTGCACAAGCATCTGTCTTCTACGGCCTGACCGGCTTGCATGGCGCCCACGTGTTCATTGGCCTCCTACTGCTTCTATTTGCCGCGATTCGCGTGTTTAGAGGGCACTTCACGCCAGCTGAACACCGCGGTATTGAAGTCCCCGGAATCTACTGGCACTTCGTTGATGTCATGTGGATCATCGTGTGGACGACTGTCTACGTACTCTGAGCGATGCTCAATCCCCTCCGCTCAGAGGCAGAGGCCTTCAAGTTCTTTCTAGGCGTCGTTGTAGTTGCTGTAATCGTGATTGCCGTAGTCACGCTGGTGCGAGCGCTCTCCTGATTACAGGCTGAGTTCAGATCAAACCGCGACGCGAAACAAGCAGGTAGGGATGGCAATCCAGTTCGACCCGGTAGTCGTAATTCTCTTGGCGCTAAGTGCCGGCCTCTACCTGCGTGCTGTCAGACGTCTCAGTAAGCGCGGCTACGCCGTTCCTCGTATTCAGCAGTGCTGCTGGTGGTTTGGGCTATCGCTCGTTGCAACTGGCCTGCTTGGACCATTTGCGGCACTCTCAGACCAGTTGCTGAGTGCACACATGGCAGAGCACCTCTTAATTGCTGATATAGCCGCCCCCTTCCTGATTGCCGGTATTAGGACCCCAGTTGGTCTCTTTATGCCCCCGAAAGACCTGCTCGTAGCTGTAGCTAAGAACCCGACACTTCGCGGCTTCGGCTCATGGGTTACGAAGCCGATTGTCGCCGTAATTCTGTACATCGTGGTTCTTTACGGCTGGCACCTCGCTCCGGCTTTCGTATCCGCAACGAACAGCCCTGTCATCCACGCCATGCAGCATCAGTCGTTTCTCGTTGCAAACCTAATTCTCTGGTGGCCTGCTCTCGAGCCTGCGCGTCGACCGATGCCGGCACCCCTCTGGAAGGTTGGCTATCTACTTGGTGCACGAATGGCAAGCGTGATGATGGGTGCGGTCTTTCTGGTTTCCAATCGTCCCTTCTACGGTGAGCTCTACTCAGCAACCGCCCCATCCCACGGGATGTCAGCGCTGGCTGATCAGCAACTTGGTGGCAGCCTGATGATGGTTGCCGATGTGGTGATGATGCTTGCAATCCTCGGCTTCTTCTTCGCCAGAGCTGCTGCCGCTGGAGCAGCAAAAGACATTGAGAACGATGCAGCCCGAGAGTCGCGATCTTAGGAAGCTGCTCCGCATCAAGAGGGCGCGACATCAGCGATGCCGGCCGAATTACTTGACGGTTAGCGTTCCTTGCATGCCTGCCTGACGGTGCCCAGGGACTGAACAGTAGAAGGTGTACTTACCGGCCTTGACGGTGACAGTGATCTTTGAAACGCCACCGTTCTGAACAATTGGACCAACGGCATTTGCTCCGGCCCCTTCAAGCGCGATGTTGTGCGGAATAGAGGCCTTATTGACAGATGTGATTGTCAGTGATCCAGGCACCGACGTGGCCGCAGCAACCAAATACTTGAGCTGACCGCTTGGGTCCGGATCAATTGTCAAAGCTCCACCCTTTGCCACTGCAGTCGTCTGGTTGAGTGATGGAACCGCAGCCTCAAGTGCGCCACTGTCCTTACCAGGCCGATCAGCAGCCCAAGCGACATAGGCGGCAATATTGCGCGCTGCTTGCCCACTGACAAGATTGGCTGGCATTGCGCCATTCGGGTTCGGATAGAGAATCTGGTGGTTGATAATCCCCTGATAGGTCGAACGAGGGAATCCGTCAGCCAAGGCCTGACGATAAGCCGAATCAAGGTTAGGACCAGTTACTCCCTTGCTACCAGTGCGCGAAAGTACATGGCAGGCACCGCACTTGGCGACAAACTGCTTCTTACCGTCAGCGAGATTGGTGTTGGCACTCTGGCTAACCATGTCCGCACCGCAGCCGGAAACGAGCAAAGCGATTGCCGCCACCGAGACTCCGGCCATAAGGCCCCGAGTACGAAGATTCTTGATGCTGCGCATAGGCCGAGACTCTAACCGTTCCTACGGACTGAGGTTGCCCAGATGGCGCGCTGGCACTAGTTGAGCCACCAAGATTCGCTCGCACTAAACACGTATAGCGAGAGTGGCCTGTTGCGCTGGTACGCTACTTGCTATGCCAGACCAGCGATATCGCTTCAGATCACCATCAACAGGGCACGACGTCTTGATTGCAGCCGAAGCCGGACGTACCTATCACGACATTGACACCGGCGAGGTACTCGAGCCTGTCGGAGTTGTATTGCCGCTTCAGCCAACCGAATCTTCCCTTCCGTGGTCGGTGGAGAATCTTCGCCACTGCAACCTCTGCGGGCAGATGGCCCAGCGCGATCTAAATGTCTGTCCGACCTGCGATCGGCGAATGGGGCCGGTGGGTTCATGAGCAGTCGTAACCGTGATTACAGGCGACTTCTTGCGCCCCTCGCCGCAACCAGCGCAGGCGTACTTGTAGCCATCGGCGCAGTTGCCTGCGGTGGAAGCGATTCAGCCTCCTCAACCTTGCCTGCTCCGACGCTGACTGTCCCTGGTGGAAGCACTGGTAGCGCTATCTCGGTTCCTTCAACAACCACCGGAACGACGACTAGCTCCACGACTGATACCACCGGCTCTTCCTCCGCAGACTCGAGCGGAGGAGGCGCAGCTCCCGACTCAGGCTCATCTGGTGTCGATTCAGGCAGCGGCGGTTCAGGTAGCTCAGGTGGCACCGCTACGCCGGCACCAAGTGCCGACGGCGGAGCCGGCGTTCAATAGCGGTCTGCACTTGTCCGCTGCGGACAGCCCGGCCTTTACACACGACTTAGCAGACGGCGACACTTGCTCAGATCAAGTCTGCTTCGCTGCGAAACACAGGGCAGCGCGATGCAGTCGGTTATCTAGTTAAGGCCAGTAGCGGTGATCAGTTTGAACTGAACACCGGGCACGCCTGAATAGCTGCAGCGGAAGTCGCCGATCCTGTTTGGCGACATCAGAGATGTCTGCTGGAAGATCACTCCGAACTTAGGAACACATGGGTCCGGGGCCTTCTTGGTATCAGGATCGATAGCGAGCGTAGGCTTAAAGCTGCCAGGTCTGCTCGCACGCCAGCGATCGGAAGGATTCGTTGCGGCAAGAGGCAGAATCGGCGCGTAGCTATCAACGCTGAGGCCGAGAATGTCTCCCTTCTTGACCGAAATAGTTGAGGCAAGCGGGATTGTTACCGTCCGTCCAAACCAGTGATCGAGGTAGAGCACTGGACTTACGGAGACAGCCTTCTTCAAGGCGCTCGCTTTGTCATACACAGCGCAGACACGCTTATTCACATAAACCCAGCGAGACCCCTGCTTGACGCGAACACGTGCGATCTTCGACTTGAGGCAACGCTTTGGCATCGTTCGAAGAACAGCCACCCGAACACGTGAACCACGGAACCCGAAGCTGGAGTCGAAGTACGTCTTCTCATTGAAGACGTCGTAGGTCGCGCAGACACGTTTATTTACATAGACCCACCTGCCGCCGTGCTTTTCGCGAACCCGCACAACCTTCGTCTTAATGCAGCGCTTTGAGTCAGCGAGCCGTCCAAGCCTCAGTGTCACCGCATAAACGACGGAATCGACAGGGATTGTCGTCGGGTTATTAGTGCTTCCATCGCGGGTCTGGTAGATCGTGGTCATCGTAAGGACGCTGCAACGACCAAGCCCCTTCGGCGCCGCGCGATCGTTAGCGGCAGTACCGTTACAGCTAACTGAAGGAAGTCCGTTCGGGGCGCCAAGGTCGTAGTTACGCGCGAGCGCAGGGGTAACCGGCAGCAAGCACGCGGCTAAGACTGCGGCACTGGCAACTGAGCAACGGGCCGCTAGGGGCGTTTGGCGGAAACTCATGCGTATACATGGAAGCACATTTCGTTCCCGAATCCGCCGATTGTCTAGATTCTTGCCTTAGGCCGAGCCGCGGGTAGCCGTCGAACCGCCTATCCTCTGGGTCAATGGCCGCAATCAAAGCATCAGGACTGGAGCGCACCTTCAAGGGTGGAATCAAGGCCGTCCGCGGCATTGACATTGAGGTCGCCGAAGGAGAAATCTACGGTTTCCTTGGCCCAAACGGAGCCGGCAAAACAACCACAGTGCGAATGCTCGTCACGCTGCTCAAGCCAACTGGCGGAACAGCGGTAGTCGCTGGTTTTGATGTCGCTCGTGAAGCGGCCCAAGTTCGCCGGCGGATTGGCGTGGCACTCCAGGAGGCCGCGCTCGATCCGCTAATGACCGGTCGCGAATTGATCATCCTTCAGGCAACTCTGCAAGGAATGAGCAAAGCAGAGGGGCGTGAACGGAGCGCTGAACTTCTTGAGCGTGTTGGCCTCATCAACGCATCCGACCGAAGGGTCGGCGGCTACTCCGGTGGAATGAAGCGCCGCCTTGACCTTGCCATGGCACTGGTTCACTCACCATCGGTTCTATTCCTAGATGAGCCTACGACCGGCCTTGACCCTACCTCCCGCTTTGCGATCTGGGATGAGGTCGACCGTCTGCGCCGCGAGGGCACCACAGTTTTTCTTACGACCCAGTACCTCGAAGAGGCTGATCAGATGGCTGATCGTGTTGGAATCATTGCCGATGGTCTGATTGTCGCCGAAGGCACCCCTGAAGCCCTGAAAGCGGAATCGGGGGCACCACACATTGAGGTAGTGCTCGATCAGGGCTCATCGGCAGAGGCCGCAGAGCGCTCGCTCGCACCGCTTGGCGAGCCAATTCCGGCTGGCGAGGGACATGACGTGGCCATCAGGCTGAGCGATAGCTCTACAGGCGTTGCAGACGCTGTCCGGTTACTTGATGAATCCGGACTGAGTGTTGCTGAGATCGAGCTGGTCCGTCCTTCGCTTGACGACGTCTTCATGGAGAAGACTGGGCGCAGGCTAGAGGGCGCTGCCACAGTGGCAGACGAGCAGTGATATCAGCTTCGGTAGCACTTGCCCGACGGGCACTTCGCGTCACGCTGCGCAGGCCGCAGTTCCTAGCACCGCTGCTCATCTTCCCGACCCTCTTGCTGGCGGTCAACACAGGTGGCCTCTCTCAGGCGACGAGCTTGCCGGGGTTCTGGGAGCAGTACGGAGTAACCGCGCCCTACCCTTCGTTCTTTGAGTTCCAGCTGGCAGCAGCGATGTCGCAATCGCTGCTGCTCGGTGGAGTCGCAACTGGCATCGCAGTAGCCCTTGAGCTCGAAATGGGCTTCTTTGACCGCCTAGTTGCCGCTCCGATCCCACGCGCATCGATTGTGTTGGGCAGATTGCTAGCTGCCGGGGCAATCGCCCTTGTCCAGCTGAGCTGGTTTGTTGCCCTTTCACTGATCTTTGGCTCCGGTATTGCTGACGGAATCCCAGGACTAATCGAGGTTTATCTAATCGGGGCTATCGCTGGAATCGGATTTGCTGGGATCGGCGTAACACTTGCTCTGCGTGCAGGCAACGCTTCGACCGTTCAGGGCATCTTTCCGCTTGTGTTTGTTGTCCTATTCCTGAGTTCAGCCTTCTTCCCACCGAACCTTTTGACATCACCAGCCGATGTAATCGCCAAGTGGAACCCGCTTTCGTACATCGCAAACGGACTACGTGCTCCGATCATCGGAGCAAGCGGCACCTCTAATGTGCTCGAGGGCTTCGCTGCCGCGATCGGACTGGCGCTTTTCTTCGGCCTCTTAGCAACATGGAGCCTCCGGGGAAGGTTGCAGAGCAAGTGAGTAACGAACGAATTAATGACCGTGGAGTCGTACCAGCCCTCGCCCGTAGGGCCCTAAATGAGCTGCTGCGTGTGCCAGGAGCAGGAGTTCCCGGCATTCTTGCTCCGACGATATTCATGCTCGGACTTTCTGCTGTATTTGGAAATGTCACAGCCTTGCCGGGATTCGATGGCCTTGACAAGTACATGGCTTTTGTCTTGCCAGTTGGGTTGCTTCAGGGGGCAGGGTTCACTGGTGCAGCAACCGGTGTAAATATGGCGCGCGACATTGAGCAGGGCTGGTTTGACCGCTTACTGCTTGCTCCCGTGCGGAGGCCAGTCCTGCTGGCAGGTATTGTCGCGTCAGCAGCCCTTAGGACGCTAATCCCAGCCACAGCATTGATTTGCGTGGGCTTGCTGTTTGGTGTCAAATTCCCAGGTTTCCTTGACCTCCTGATAGTTGCACTGCTTGTGATGATTGTCGCCTCCGCTTCAGCCTGTTGGGGAGCAATCATTGCGCTTCGCTTCCGCACCCAGCAGGCGGCGCCGCTGATGCAAATCGGCTCATTTATGGCGGTTCTATTCACTGCGGCCTATGCGCCGATGGCCCTCCTTCAACCGTGGCTAAAGGCGATTGCAACGGTTAACCCGGTCAACTATGTGCTGACTGGCGTCCGCCAAGGATTCATCGGCTCTGTCAGCTGGGCTGATACCTGGCCCGCATTTGTTGCAGGTGCCGGGCTACTCGCGCTGCTGGCGACATTCGCAATTCGCGGAATGTCGCGCACCACTGACTAATCCGAAGGTTTAGTGGCCTTCGAAGGTTGCGTGCCCCGGACCATCGGTCAGGAACGACTCAACACCACTATGTAGGTCGTCTGTTTCAAACAGGTCCGATGCAATTCCAACCGTGATTGCATCGGCTGCCGCCACACCGTGATCGCGGGTCGCCCGAACGATTGCCCGAGTTGCCATGTAGGCAGCGGTTGGGCCTTCAGCGAGCCTGACGGCGATCTCCAGTGCCACATCAGCCACCTCAGAGGCTTCCGCTAGACGGTTAATAACTCCCCATGAATGAAGTTGGCCGGCAGGTACGAGTTCAGCAAGCATCACAAGCTCGCGCGCGCGACCGTCACCGGCACGAGCGGCGAGCCGCTGCGTGCCTCCCATAGTCGGTGTAAGACCGATTCTCGCTTCGACAAGCCCAAAGGAACAGTCATCAGCAGCAACAATCAGGTCGCAGGCCAGCGCGAGCTCAAATGCCCAAGTCAGTGTCAGCGCATGAGCCGCAAAGACCGTTGGGCAGCGAAGCGCCTCAAGCCGCTCTGTGAAGGTGAGTAGAAAATCGAACAGCTCTGCTGCTGCATCGGTACTTCCCGCCCGACGGAACTGGGAAACATCAACCCCACCACTAACTACGCGCCCCTCGAATCGGATCAACAGTGCTCTTGGAGTGCTCTCTTCAAGCTCCTCAAGGGCAGCACCGAGCGCACCAGCGAGTTCGTCATCCCAGAGATTGACCGGCGGATGATCGATTGTAAGCACCGCCACATCGCCGCGGCGTTCGATCTCAACCGGTGAATCAGTCATTCGACATCTCCTTTGCGGCTGATTCAATTTCAGCCGCGTCAACGTTGTTAGGAATCCATGGCTGTTTAAGCCCGTCGCCTTCATAGCGAGGGATTACATGTAGATGGGTATGAAAGACCGTCTGCCCTGCAGCAGGCTTAGCGAAACTGATTAGTGCCACACCATCAGCGCCTAGCTTCGAGATTGCCCGCTGAGCAAGTTCCTGTGCTGCGATCGAACAGGCGGCAATATCCTCCGGGTCGATCAAGGTCAGATCATCCGAATGCTGCTTAGGGATCACAAGGCAGTGTCCGCGCGTTGCCGGGTTGATGTCCATAAAGGCGAGGGTACGATTGTCCTCGCGGATCACCGTTGCTGGATTTTCACCTGAGACTATTGAACAGAACAGGCAATCAGCTTGGGTCATTGCTAGAGCCTACCGTTCGGCGTTGAGAAGCCGCCAGCGGCGGATGTGCTCAATCGCCTCATCCGCTGACTCGATCTCACCTGCGTAGCGTGCGGCTGCAATCTCCTCAAGCGCAGCTCCGAGCTCGGGACCAGCCTCAAGACCAAGCTGCTCAACCAGCTGATCGCCCCGCAAGAGAGGCGCATCGCGGGACGCCAATTCGGCTTCAACCGCAGCTTCCAACAGAATCGAGGTCACCTCAAGGTGGCGAGCCGAAGCCTGCTCGGACTTTCTTCCTCTCGTTGCCAAACGATCAGCGACCGAGAGGACCGTCACATCGACGGCTACCTTTCCGCAGTCTTGGAGGTACCCAAACACTGCTCTTCGGCTGAGCGGCATTTCGTGGGTGAGGAACCCGGCATCTAGATGATGGGCGATAACTCCTGAGACTGTTTCACGGAGCCTTGAGCTACCCCTTAGACGTGTAATCACTTCTGTGGCAAGGGTCGCTCCCGCTTCGTCATGACCGGGGAAGCCAACTCGCCCCTCCCCATAATCAACCCGTGTAACCGGTTTCGCAGCATCGTGAAGCAGCGCGGCGAAGCGAAGTGCCTGTAAACGCGTGAGCCCATCCGCAAGCGGCTGGCGGAGCAGTTCGAGAGCAGCAGGACCAGCCGGGCCTAGGGCTGTCGGATCGCTCTCAAGACCAACCAGCAGAGCAAGCACCTCAAGCGTGTGGTCGTGAACATCAAGGTGGTGGTAGCGGCTCTGGGTGACGCCTCGCAGCGAAACTAATTCGGGCAGAACAACCGGTAGCGCTTGGCAGTTGTCAATTAGCGAGATGCCATCAAGCGGTGCCGAGCTGACCAATACCCGCGACAGTTCGTGAAAGATCCGCTCCGGGGAAACCGCATCAAGGCTTGCTGCCGAGCCTGCAGCCTCCGTGACTGTTCTCTTCTCTGCACTGAAGCCAAGCTCACAGCAGAATCGAGCTAGCCTCAGCACGCGCAACGGGTCTTCACTAAAGGCAGTGCTTGAGACTGAGCGAACAACTCGGTGTTGCAAATCAGCCTGTCCCGAATGTGGGTCGACGAGTGCTCCGCCTTGCAACGGTTCAGCAATTGCATTGATCGTGAAGTCGCGTCTCAGTAGGTCGGCGTCAAGTCCGCCCTCGGCTAACGGACTTACATCAACCTGCCAGTTGCTGCCCTCAGGTACAACACGCCAGGCTCCGAACTGCTCGGAAAGCTTAAAAACGGCCGCACCAAGGTCTTGCCCAAGCCCGCGAGCAACCTTGCCTGGGTCAGCCTCAACAACGATGTCGATGTCTGTCACTGGTCTGCCTAGCAGCCTGTCGCGAATTGCTCCACCGACAAGCCAGCCATCGAGCTCAGGCGCCCGTTCGCGGAGACGACTTAGCGGGTCAAATCTCGAATCGGCGCTCAACCGAAGTACCTTCGCTTGGGTCGTGAACCAATGCTGGTGACGATTTCGTAGTTAATCGTCTCAGCTGCGTTCGCCCAATCCTCAACAATGACCTGTTCAGTTCCCTGCTCTCCGATCAGCACTACTTCGTCGCCAACGGCAACTTCAAGGCTGTTATCAGCGAGATACAACGACGTGTTGTCCATGCTCACGCGCCCAACGACTGGAACTCGAGACCCCCTAATCAGGACGCTGATTTGGCCTCCTAGTGAGCGTCTCACGCCATCGGCATAACCGATTGGAATCGTCGCAACTTCCGAATCCACTTCGGCTACAAAACCGCGGCCGTAGCCAACGCTCTGCCCCGCATGGACTGTCCTGATCGAGGCTACGAATGACCTCAGTGAAAGCGCCGGTCTGAGCCGGTTGTCAGCAGGGTTGACGCCAAACGGATCAAGGCCGTAAATAGCTATTCCGCAGCGGACCATGTCGAAAGCTGCATCGGGCAAGTCGAGTGTTGCCGCGCTATTAGCTGCGTGAGCGAACGCAGATGGGGCAAACTCTTTGACGGCTTTAACCCACAACTCGAACCGCTTGAGCTGCTCAAGTGCGAAATCAGACTGATGCTGGTCTGCTGTAGCGAGATGCGTCATCAGACCGATTAGCTCGACTGCCTCCGATTCAGTTGCTCTAGATGCGAGCCCGACCGCCAGATCAGGGCTTGAGGCTCCCAGCCGACCCATTCCTGTGTCGAGCTTGATGTGGACTCTCGCAGTGCGATCCTTACCGGAGCATGATTCGATTGCTTCGAGAAACTCGTACGTCCAGACGACCATGTCGCAGCGCTGATCGAGGAGTTCAGCTATCTCACTTGACTCCAAGGCACCCATCACGAGCACCGGGCACTTGAAGCCATGCGCGCGAAGACCAAGTGCTTCTCCGGCTGTCGCCACCGCTAACCAAGTTGCGCCGCCATCGAGAGCCGCTTGAGCGACCGGCAGGACACCATGCCCATAGGCATCGGCCTTCACGACCGCGCAGAGGCTGCTCTGAGCTCCGGCTGCGTCTAGGAGCAGCCGGCAGTTGTGCCTAACGGCATCAAGATCAACCGAGACTTCGGCGCGATTCATCTTTTCTCAACTCCGAGCACGTTACGAACCGTAGCGAGCCGACCGACTGCTCGAAAGCGCAGAGCGTGCCTGCCTCAGGCTGCCAACGATATCTCCGGCAATGACGCCGTCAACACCATTGGCTGCAGCGAGCCGGCCAGCCTCCAGATGAATTCGCACTGCCGCGCACGCAGCGCGGAAGGGCTCGACGCCCTGCGCGAGCAGTGCGGCTATCAGACCAGAGAGAATGTCCCCGGAACCGGCCGTGGCGAGTGCCGGAGCGCCGCCCCTACTCACCGCCACCGCCCCAGCGGGATCGGCAATCAGGCTGTCGTCTCCCTTCAGGACTACAACTGCCTCCGATTGCGCTGCAGACAATCTAACGGCCTCCATTCGACGACTCTCGACCTCGGCTCTCGTCCAGCCAATCAGTTGAGCCATCTCCCCAGCGTGAGGAGTGATCACCGTCGGAGCATTACGCTCGCAGAGCATCGCAGCAGATCCGGCGAGTGCTCCGATCGCGTCGGCATCAATTACGAGTGGCCGTTCAATCGTTATGGCCACAGAAAGCGCAAATGCGGCCGCCGATGGCGTCTTGCCTAGTCCAGGCCCAAGCACGACCGCGCCAGCCCTCCTAGAGCGGTCAATTAGCTGAGAGACGCCTAGCGGCGACATGTTGCCTCCGTCGCTGGCGAGCGCAATGCCCATTAGCTCAAGAACCGTGTCGCTAACTGCTAGAAGCTCCTCTGGAAGAGCTACGGCTACGTATCCAGCACCGCCCCTTGCCGCGCCAAGAGCCGCGAGCATTGGCGCGCCGGTGAGTCCTGGTGATCCGCCAGCGACGACGACCTCTCCAGCGGCAAACTTGTCCGAATCAGTCGATCGCCGCGGTAAGTCTTGGCAGACTCGGTCGGAAATAAGGCCACAGTCGAAACCGTCGGCAACTTTAGGTATTCCGATGTCGATCAGTTCAACCCTGCCGGCGAGTGCTTTTCCCGGTCGAATCCATAGCCCGATCTTCTCTGCGTCGAAGGTAGCCGTCGCGTCAGCATTAACTGCCTCGCCGGCTGCAACTCCTGTTGAGGACTCAACACCACTTGGCAGGTCACACGCAACTATCTTCGCACCCGCTAGGCGGGACCGGTTGATCATTTCGATCACTTCAGCAATCGGTGACTTCGGTGCTCCGACTGCACCGGTTCCGAGCAGACAATCCACGATCCCTGATGCGCCTTCTAGGAGTGCCGGTGCGAAGGCGACTGGCGGTTCGCCAACGAGCTTTGAGAGCATTGTTTGGCTGTCGCCCTTCCAGTCAGACTCGGCAAACACGCGCGCTAGGTCAACCTCACGCCCGCGCTCACGCAGGATCCTTGCCAGCGCTATGCCATCGCCTCCGTTATTGCCTTTCCCCGAAACGACAACGATTCGGCCATCTGGCACCTCCCGCTCAACTAGATCTGCGAGACCGGTAGCCGCAGCCTCCATCAGCTGCTCTCCTGAAATTCCGTGCTGCTGAATCGCTCGCTGATCAGCCTCGCGACTCCGCTCAGCATCCACGAGCCGATCAAGCCACTGAACCGTCATCGACGTGATCTCAGCGTCGCTGTTGCTGCTGCGATCTCACGCCCATGTGTAATCGAAACAATCAACTCAACTTCGGCCAATTCGGCAATCTCGCGAGCCCGACCATGTAGGCGAATCTCTGGTCGCTGACTGCCACCGCCGACAACCTCAAACTCCTTGATCGTCGCCGAGCGTAAGCCCATCGCTTTTATCGAGGCCTCTTTGGCGCAGAACCTCCCGGCTAGGTGCCGCGCCGGACGCTTCCGGCGGCTACACCATTCGAGTTCAGCTTCTGTGAACAGCCGACCAGCTAGGCCCGGGCGCCGATCGAGTGCTATCTCGAGTCGGTCGATTTCAAGCAGGTCGATGCCAAGACCCGCAAGATTCGTCACTCGACAGTCACCGTCTTGGCCAGATTACGCGGCTGATCAACATTCAATCCAAGCTCTGAAGCAATGCTGTAAGCCAGAAGTTGGAGAGGAATAACGGCAAGTAACGCTCCGATAATCGGATCAGTTGCCGGTACCGCGATCCGCTCCTCTGCAATCCCCTCAAGCGCTGTTGAGCCCTCAGTTTCAACGGCAATCACAACTGCGCCACGGGCGCGGACCTCCATCACATTCGAAACAATTTTCTCGAGTACTGCGGAATCAGTCGCTACGCATACAACTGGCGTTGCTTCATCAAGTAACGCGATCGGGCCATGTTTCATTTCGCCAGCGGCATAGGCATCGGTTGGCACATAGGCGATTTCCTTGAGTTTCAGAGCACCTTCTAGCGCGATTGGCAGACCTGCATGGCGGCCGATGTAGAGGAAGAACCCGGCCTTCGCATAACGGCGGCCGATCTCCATCGCAGTCTCCTCAGTCGCAGCAACCGTCTGATCGACGAGGTGTGGCAGGTGCTTCATGGCCGAGACAAGATCGCTCAGCTGCTTCTCTTCTAGAGATCCCCGCAACTCTGCCAAACGAATCGCCAGCAGAAATAGCGCCGCTACCTGGCTGGAAAAAGTCTTGGTTGCGGCAACGCCAATCTCAAGCCCCGCCCTCGTGAACAGGCAGCCATCAGCCTCACGCTCTGCCTGCGATCCCATGATGTTGGTTAGTGCCAGAACTGTCGCCCCGGCATCGCGGGCACAGCGCATTGCAGCGAGCGTGTCGCGAGTTTCACCGGACTGAGTGATTCCGATTACAAGGTCGTTCTTGCCTACGACGGGAGTCCGGTATCGATACTCGCTGGCCAACTCAACCTCAACCGGGACTCGCGCCCAAGTTTCAATCGCGTAACGCGCAATCAAGCCTGAGTGATACGAAGTTCCGCAGGCAACGATCACAATCCGCGAGATGTCCCTGAGCAACTGATCGTCAATCGATCCGAGGTCGCCGAGGTCAACACCGTCAGCCCGAACAGTACGGTCGGCAACAGTTTCAGCAATTGCATCAGCCTGCTCATGAATCTCCTTGAGCATGAAACTCTCAAAGCCGCCCTTTTCAGCCGTTTCCACGTCCCAGTCAACCTCTGTCGGCTGACGATCAATCGCTTCCCCATCAAGGCCGGTGATCTCAATCCCTTCCGGGCGCATAGCCACCACTTCGCCGTCCTCGATACCGACCACTAAACGCGTGTAATCGAGGAAGGCCGGAACTGCAGAGGCAACGAAGCACTCGCCTTCGCCAACGCCGATCACCAGCGGACACTCATGACGCGCGCCAACCAGCAAACCGGGTTGAGTTGCTGTCATGGCCACAAAGGCAAAGTGGCCTTCAAGCCTGCGATTAGCTGTCCTCACGGCCTCGACGAGATCGCCTTCGTAGACGGCGGCAACCATGTGTGCAACAACCTCGGCATCGGTCTCAGAGCTGAACGCTGAGCCACCTGCCGCCAGTTCGTTCTTCAGAGTCGCAAAGTTCTCGATGATTCCATTAACAACGACTTGAATCGTCTCCTGATCATCGCAGTGAGGGTGCGCGTTGGCTTCGGTAACTCGTCCGTGCGTTGCCCAGCGGGTGTGACCAATACCTGTAGAGGATGGGAGTTCAGCGATGCCAACCGCACCAGCCGCGCTATCAGTCTCAGCACCAACTGCGAGTCCGACCGCCTCGCGCAGTGCGGCGAGGTTCCCCACCGACCTGATCACATCAGCGCCAACGGAAGATTGGACAGCTATGCCAGCGCTGTCGTAGCCGCGGTACTCAAGCCGCTGAAGCCCGGCCATCAATACCTCGCGAGGCTCGCGGCTACCTGTGTATCCAATGATTCCGCACATTTATGCTCGGCTACCTGCGAGTCCTTTCGGGGGAGATCATTTGCAACTAAGGCTGGAGGTTACCGGCGGACGAGGGCGTTCACGCCAGAGAGGCTGTGCTTCGGCTACTACTCGCCCAACCGCTGAGCAATTTCGCCGGCAACTAGCTGGCAGACCGCCTCGGCTTCATCCTGCGTGGGAGCTTCTGCCATAACCCGAATTAACGGTTCAGTTCCGCTTGCTCTGACGAGCAAACGGCCCCGTCCCTCGAGCGCAGCCGACTCCCGGTCGATGATCTCAGCCAACTCAATGTTTGAGGCGAACTGGTTGCGATCGCGAATCCGAACATTGACGAGCCGCTGCGGAAGCCGTTCGAGCAGCGGTCGCTCTACCAACGGCGCTCCTGCAAGCGCCTCTAACGACAGCAGGGCAACGGCAATGCCGTCCCCGCAGGGACCTAATTCAAGATCGATGATGTGGCCGGATTGCTCACCACCAATTCTCCAGCCGCGCTCGCGCAGCGCCGCAAGGACGTGCCTGTCGCCAACCGGCGTGATTGCGACCTCTACCTCTGCCTCAGAGAGGGCTCCGTGCAGGCCGTAGTTAGCCATCACAGTCACAGCAACGCCACCTGCCAGTGCGCCATTTTCCTGCAGATATCCGGATAGAAGCAGCAGCAGGTCGTCTCCATCAACAACGGCTCCGCTGCCGTCTACTGCGAGGACCCGGTCTCCGTCTCCATCAAATGCAAAGGCGGCATCCCAGCCCTTCTCCGCGACCCGCTCGGCTAGCAACTCGACATGTGTGGAACCACAATTCTCGTTGATGTTACGACCATCGGGCTGGTCGTGGATCGAGTCAACGTCGGCGCCAAGCCGCCGAAAGATCTCCGGCGCAGCAGCACTTGTTGCCCCATTCGCGCAGTCGAGCAGAATCCGCATGCCAGTCAGGTCAAGGTCAACATAACGCTGCTCAAGGCCGCGAATGTAATCCTCAAAGGCTCCTCTAAGCTGATCAATGCGACCTGGGTGACTTGGTTCATTGAAGTCTCCGCTGGCAATCAGATCCTCAATTGCGTCCTCCGCAGCATCAGAGATCTTGTCGCCATCCGATCCAAAGATCTTGATCCCGTTATCGCCGAATGGGTTGTGCGAGGCCGAGACTACGAAGGCCAAATCAAAGCCGTATTGGCTAAGTAGCATTGGAGCTGCTGGCGTCGGCAGAACGCCGCCGAGCAGGACATCACCACCGGCAGCAGCTACACCAGCGGCCAAGCCTGCCTCTAAGACCGGCCCGGACTCGCGTGTGTCGCGAATGATTAGTGCTCTCGGACGCTCAGCATCCGCAAGCTGGCTGGCAGCGCGACCGATCGCAAGCGCCAGGTCGACGCTAAGAACACTGCCGTACGCTCCCCGAACTCCATCCGTACCAAACAGACGAGCAGCCATGGCCGATCCCTCCGAGATTGTCTAGCGCTTGGAGAACTGCGGGCGCTTGCGGGCCTTCTTGAGGCCAGCCTTTTTGCGCTCGACGACACGAGGGTCACGCGTAAGGAAACCTCGCCGCTTCAGCTCGCCGCGAAGTGCAGGGTCAGCCTTTACGAGCGCCCTAGCGATTCCGTGACGGACTGCTTCCGCTCCGGACGAAACCCCGCCACCGTGCAGAAGTACATCAACATCCATCTTGCTCTCATATCCAACGACCTCAAGCGGTTGACGGATGGTCTTCGTAAGTTTGAGTCGCGGGAACATCTCGTCCAAAGCCCGCCCATTGATTGTGTACTCGCCCTTGCCCGGCTTAAGCGTTACGCGAGCGACTGAGGTCTTGCGCTTACCTGTGGCGTGGTAGCGCGCGTCCTTTGCGAGATCGATTGAGGCTGCAACAACTACCTCGACCTCGGCTACTTCCTCTTCAGCAGTTTCCTCGCTGTCATCTTCGACTTCGAAGGCATCGACATCACCCTCGGTCGGCAGAGCCTGTTCGCCTTCGGCAACGATGTCCGGCACAAGGTCAGCACCAGGAATCGCCGCTTCAGCAGCCTTCTTGGAGTCCTTCTTCTTCGACTTCGGAGCCTTTTCGCTCTTTTCAGCTTCTACGACTGCTTCTTCGATTGCTTCTTCAACGGCTTCAACTTCGGCCTCGACGATTGCTTCCTCTACGGCTTCGATCTCGGCTTCTACGACGGCCTCTTCAATCGCTTCCTCAACAGCTTCAACTTCAGCCTCTACGATCGCTTCCTCAACAGCTTCAATCTCAGCCTCTACCTCTTCAGGCTTTGCAGGTTCGTCGCTCATGCGTCAATCTCCAATGTTTCCGGCTCCTGTGCCTCGTGTGGGTGCTCGGGGCCGGCATAAACCTTGAGCTTCGTGATCTGACGGCGTGAAAGCCGATTCTTCGGAAGCATTCCCTTAACCGCAATCCTGATGACCTCTTCGGGACGACGCTCAATCATCTCCTCAAAAGTGCGGGTACGAAGTCCACCGGGATAGCCGGAGTGACTGTGGTAGAGCTTCTCTTGACGCTTGTTACCGCTGACTGAAACCTTCTCGGCGTTGATAACAACGACAAAGTCGCCGGTGTCCACATGTGGCGTGTAATCAGGCTTACGCTTTCCGCGCAGCAGATCCGCGATCTGAGTTGAGAGACGGCCTAGCGTCTTGC
>Ga0194041_10000261_pt1 | contig 20732 bp, 17 predicted proteins | sample JunL449m_MetaG_FD_160082 | JGI IMG/M metagenome (GOLD analysis project Ga0194041, IMG submission 160082) | Anoxic zone freshwater microbial communities from boreal shield lake in IISD Experimental Lakes Area, Ontario, Canada - Jun2016-L442-9m | ecosystem: Environmental > Aquatic > Freshwater >...
CTGTTGAGGAGTCCATTGTTGAAGCAATTGATACTTCAGGTCGTGCAGTTGTCTTTGCAGGAGTAACGGTCATTGTTGCTCTTCTCGGGTTGCTAGCTATCGGGCTGTCGTTTGTAAACGGACTTGCGGTCGGAATGGCGATTGGCGTTGCAGTGATGATCATCGCGTCAGTTACCTTGTTGCCAGCGCTCCTCGCCATGGTGGGTAGCCGAATCGACACAACATCACGTGCAGCTGTCGTATCACTCACAGCCATTGTTGCCAGCGGTTTTGTTGCTGTTTTCGCAAAAAGCATCGTAATTTTCCTTATTGGTCTTGCGCTGGGCGTACTTGGCCAATTGGCACGTTTTGTTGTTCCTGCGTTGCGTACTGCAGTTCCACACCGCGCACAGAACGATCACCAGAACACAGTTTGGTGGCGCTGGAGTCGAGTCGTACAACACAGACCATGGATTTCATTTATTGCTGCGGCTCTATTCCTCATCACGCTCTCAATCCCTATGTTTTCAATTCGTCTTGGTTTTGGTGATGCAGGAAATGACCCGAAGTCAACGGACGTGCGCAAGGCATACGACATGATGAGCGAAGGGTTTGGCCCTGGCTTCAACGGTCCGCTGTACATCGCAGTCTCTGGCGACACTGTGAAAGATCAAAAAGCATTAACAGCTTTTGCTGACACAATTAGCCACACACCCGGAATGGCATTTGCTGGCGTTGCACCAATGAAGAGCGACACAGTTGCACTTGTGATGGCATACCCTGCAACTTCTCCACAAGATGAAGCAACGTCGACGTTGGTACACACACTTCGCAACTCAGTCATTCCTTCAACCGGAGTGACTGCTCGTGTTGGTGGTTTCACGGCAGCATCTGTTGACTTCTCTGATTATCTCGGTCAACGTCTGCCATTTCTCATTGGCATCGTGCTGATCTTGTCATTCCTGTTGTTGATGGCTGTGTTTCGCAGTTTGCTCGTGCCATTGAAAGCAGTACTCATGAACTTGCTGTCAGTTGGTTCTGCGTACGGTGTCATTGTTGCTGTCTTCCAATGGGGATGGGGAGCAAACTTGATTGGTGTTGGTAAGGCTGGACCTGTCGAGGCATGGGCTCCTATGTTTCTCTTTGCCATCGTGTTCGGGTTGTCGATGGACTACGAAGTGTTCTTGCTCTCGCGCATGAAGGAAGAGTTCAACCGCACCGGCGACAATGCCACCGCAGTTGCCGATGGCCTGGCCGCCACCGCCCGCGTCATCACCGCCGCTGCTCTCATCATGGTCTGCGTTTTCGGCGCCTTTGTCCTCTCTAATGACCGTCAATTGAAGCTCTTTGGCCTCGGTATGGCGGTGGCTGTTTTCGTCGACGCCACCATCGTTCGAATGGTTCTCGTCCCCGCCACCATGGAACTCCTTGGCGCCCGGAACTGGTGGATGCCCGCCTGGCTTGATCGCCTGCTCCCCAAGATCAACGTGGAAGGCAAGCACCACACGAAGCCGGCCCCGATACCCTGATGAAATAAGGGTTTGCGCCTATTGCCTTGACAAGGGGGTAGCAAATCACATAGCCCTGAAAAAGATATGGCCAAGTTTCTCGTAATAGTTGAGTCCCCCGCAAAGGCAAAAACGATCTCCCAATACCTCGGGCCGGAGTTCAACGTCCGCGCTTCAGTCGGCCATATTGCCGACCTTCCGAGCAAGGGAATGGCAGTCGACGTCGACAACGGATTCGCACCTACTTATGAGCTGACCGAACGCGGCCGCACTGTTGTCAAAGAACTCAAAGATCTGCTCAAGTCATCTGATGCCTTATATCTAGCAACGGACGAAGACAGAGAAGGCGAATCAATCTCCTGGCATCTGCTGCAACACCTCAAGCCAAAAGTTCCGGTGCACCGCATGGTGTTCCACGAAATCAACGCGAAGTCCATTCAGGAAGCTGTCGCGAATCCACGTGAACTAGACCAACCACTTGTTGATGCAGCAGAAACGCGCCGCATCCTTGACCGCTTGTTCGGATACGAAGTGTCACCTGTGTTGTGGCGTCGCGTCAACCGCGGGCTATCAGCAGGTCGCGTACAGAGCCCAGCTCTTCGCCTCATTGTTGAACGCGAATGGCAACGCATCAAATTCATCTCAGCTGACTACTTCTCTCTTGAGGCTGTCACTGATACCACACCGTCATTTACTGCGAAATTGCTTTCTGTCAATGGCACTCGCATTGCAACAGGAAAAGATTTTTCTGAACAAGGTGTTGTCAACCCAGATGTCACCATTCTTACTGCAGCACGTGGTGCCGAGATCACCGCCGGCCTTGCCAACGTTGATCTTGTAGTTCGCACAGTTGATGAAAAGCCATACCGTTCATCGCCGAAGCCTCCATTCACCACCAGCACACTGCAACAAGAAGCTGGCCGTAAATTGCGGTTGTCCAGCCGCCAAGTAATGAGCGCAGCGCAGAGTTTGTATGAGCGTGGATTCATTACGTACATGCGTACTGACTCCATTTCACTGTCTGATGAAGCAATCAACGAAGTGCGCTCATACGTACAACGTGATTACGGCAAACAGTTCCTTACTGATGGCCCACGTAAACACAACTCAAAAGTAAAGAACGCACAAGAAGCACACGAAGCAATTCGTCCTGCATTGCCATTGCGGTCACCAGAACAACTTGGCGGTGAACTACGCGGACAAGATGCTGGCGTGTACCGCCTCATTTGGCAGCGCACACTTGCTTCACAAATGTCAGACACACTCGGCACCACTGTCAGTGTGCGCCTTGGTGCAACTGCAGCTGATGCTCAGCGCACTGATTGTGAGTTCTCAGCTAGCGGTACCACTATTACGTTCCCTGGATACCGGCAGGCATACGAAGAGGCTCGTGACGAAGATGAAACTCCGTCAGACGATGAGAATGCATTGTTGCTTCCTGTATTAACACCAGGACAAAACGTTCCTGTTAGTGAGTATTCACCAACATCACACTCCACTACTCCTCCACCTCGCTACACCGAAGCATCATTGGTAAAGGAACTTGAAGGTAAAGGAATTGGCCGTCCATCAACATGGGCAAGCATCATTTCCACCATGGTTGATCGTGGTCATTACTTATGGAAAAAGGGAACGTCATTAGTCCCTACATGGACTGCATTTTCTGTTATTCGTTTGCTAGAGGAAAACTTTGACACTCTTGTCGATTACGAATTCACCGCCAAACTTGAAAGTGGACTTGATGCCATTGCAAATGGTGAAGTGAAAAAAGGAACATGGCTTCATGATTTCTATTTCGGAATCGACGGAAAAGAAGGTCTGCACGGAATCGTTGCAGCCAAACTTGAAGGTGGCTCAATTGATGCTGCTGCTGTCAATACGTTTGAACTCGGTGCGCACCCCGACACCGGTGAAGTTGTAATCGTCAAGCCTGGTTTGTACGGGCCATATGTTCGTTCTGGTGAAAACACTGCAAGTGTTCCCGACACAATGACGCCAGATGAACTCACTCTTGATGCAGCAGTCACATTGCTGAAAGCTCCGAAGGGTGATACTCCAATGGGTGAACACGAGGGCTATCCAGTATTCGCTAAGTCGGGTCGCTACGGTCCATACGTTCAGTGGGGCACTATGGATGTGCCGCCAGAAGGAATGGAAAAACCAAAGATGACGTCATTGTTCAAAACAATGAACATTGATCGGTTGTCGATGCAAGATGCACTTGACTTGTTGTCGTTGCCACGCACAGTTGGTGCAGACCCCACAGATGGCGAACTCATCACTGCACAAAATGGTCGCTATGGCCCATACGTGAACAAGGGTAAAGAAAGCCGCACACTTCAAACTGAAGAACAACTTCTCACCGTCACTCTGGAAGAAGCACTTGCTCTTCTTGCAACACCTCGCGTGTTCGGCAAGGGTCGCGCTGCTGCAAAGCCACCACTTCGCGAATTCGGCATTGACCCTGCAAGTGAAAAACCAGTTGTTGGTAAAGAAGGAAAGTTTGGCGATTACATCACCGATGGTGAAACCAACGCCGGACTTACTCGCGGCGACCGCATGGAACAGATGACCAATGAGCGTGCATATGAATTGCTGCAATTGCGTCGTGAATACATTGAAGCAAACGGCGGACCAAAGAAGAAGAAAGCTGGCGGACGTAAAGTTGCCGCAAAGAAAGCGCCTGCAAAGAAGACAGCCGTGAAAAAAGCTGCTGCTAAAAAAGCGCCAGCTAAGAAAGCCGCAGCAAAGAAGGCTGCTCCTAAGAAAAAAGCAGCAACAACTTCTTCGGATGACGAGTGAGCACTCCGGCATACATTGCGCTTGAGGGTTTAGAAGGCTGCGGAAAAAGCACGCACACGAAACGTCTCGGCGAACACCTGAATGCGGTGATTACCCGTGAACCAGGTGGCACACGAATCGGTGCACTTCTTCGCGCCATTTTGGCTGACCCAGAAAATACAGATCTCTCGCCGCGCACCGAAGCATTGTTGATGGCAGCAGACCGCGCACAACACATGTCTGAAATTGTCCAGCCTGCGTTAGAACGCGGACAACATGTCGTGAGCGACCGTTCTATTTATTCAACGCTCGCCTATCAGGGGTATGGCCGTCGTCTCGGCACGCCAGATCTTTTGAATATCTCGACGTGGGCACTGAATGGTCGCCTTCCCGACATGGTTGTCTTTATTTCTGTGCCCACCGACATTCTGAATGAGCGACTTGCAAAGAGAAACCTTGATCGGTTTGAACGTGAAGGCGCTGATTTCTTCGCCCGCATCAATGATGGCTTCACTGAATTGCGTGAAGCAGACCCCGATCGCTGGATTGTCATCGATGGCACCGTTCCCAAGGACGATGTCGAGGCAGCTATTCGCGTTGCCGTGCTTGACAGACTGAATTAGTAGCCTGCCTACATGGCATCGATTTGGGATTCAGTGGTTGGCCAAGGCCGCGCTGTTGAACAACTGCAGCACGCTGCCGTCTCTCCCGTTCACGCTTATCTCCTTGTAGGCACAGAAGGATGCGGCAAAGAGGAAGCATCTCGTGCATTCGCTGCCATGTTGTTGTCGGGTTCGGATGATCCAACAGAACGCATAAATGAAATGGCGATGCGTGGCGCACACCCAGATGTCCATGAAGTGCGTCGCGATGGTGCTTCAATTCTGAAAGAACAAGCAGAAGACATTATTAAGATCGCATCAATCACTCCTAGTGAAGGTGCACGCAAGGTCATCATTGTTCATGAAGTTCATCTCATGGCTCCTGCCACTGCCGCAAAACTACTGAAGACTGTTGAAGAACCACCTTCCGGAGTTTTCTTCATCATGCTCGCTGATCAAGTTGATGATTCTCTCGCCACCATTGCATCACGTTGCCTCACCGTGCATTTTGGTTTACTCGAGAATGCTGATATCGAACAGGCGCTTATTCGTTTAGGTATTGCACCACCCCTCGCCAATGCTGCGGCGCAATCATCAGCTGGCAGTATGTCGCGCGCAAAGTTGCTTGCATCAGATCCACAGCTTGCGCAACGTCGAGAGTTTTTTGCAAACATTCCTCGGCGAATCGACGGCACTGGTGCAACTGTTGCTGCCATCGTTGAACAAATACTTGCGCTCATCGATGATGCGGTTGAGCCTCTTAGCAACCAACATGCACAAGAAGTTGTCGACACCGAAAAGACTCTTGCGCTCATGGGCGTAAAACGTGGCGGGAAAAAAATGCTGGAAGATCGTCACAAGCGCGAGATTCGTCGTTACCGCACTGACGAGCTTCGTTCAGGCCTCACCGCTATCGCCAGTATCTATCGCGATGAACTTGCACGCAATCCAAATATTCATCGCCCCGAGGCGTACATCATTGCCATCAACAGACTTCATGAAGGCATGCGCCGATTGTCGCTGAATGTCAACGAAGCCATCTTGTTACGCGATCTCATCTGGTCGCTTCCATCTCCATCCGCCGACGCTGCCCTGCAGTTCGTCCTTTCCGAAAACGCAGAATGAACCCGAATCGTCTCGCCAAAGTCCTTGCCCTATTTCTTGGCTTCGCCGGAATCATGCATTTCGCAAGCCCTTCGTTTTTTAACGACATCGTCCCGCCATGGCTTCCACCAAGCCGCGCATTCTGGACGTATATAAGTGGTGTCGCCGAATTGTCCGTTGCCATTGCCCTGCTTCGTCCATCCACTCGAAGAATCGGTGCAATTGCAGCAGTGTGGCTTTTCATCGCGGTCTACCCTGCCAATCTCTATATGGTCTGGGACTGGCGCAATGAGGTTGCGTCACGGCAATTCATCTCATGGGCTCGACTGCCATTTCAGTTCCTGTTTATATGGATTGCTTTACGCGCCTCTCGGGTGAATAACAATCACCCAATCGCCCCCGGCGATATTGCCTAATTTTATTAGGTAGGCGTGCGTAACCGCTGGTGATTATTTACGTGAATTCTGGGCTCGGAGTCTTCCCTCACCGCTTGAGAGTGGATAGGTTTCACATATGAACAAAAAGACCCGTTCCATTTTCGTCCTCTTCGCACTTGCGGCAGGAACTCTCGTGACACTCGCCACTTCACCGGCCAGCCCCGTACGCGCCGCTGATCCCGATACAGCAGCGTTGTACCAACTCACCGCAACAGAGTCAGAATCAACTCCAATTGGTTGCACAGGTTGCACTCCACAGAAAACAAACATTCCAACCTTCACTGCTCAAACAGGCATTGGCTCGACCGTCGCGTCAGCTACCAAGATCGATACATTCAGCACAAACGCATGGGACCAAGTTGCACAAACAAACGTCACCATTGAAGGTGGTTGCGCAATTGTTTCTGCTGGTGGGCTGAAGTGCTGGGGCAAGAACATGAACGGCCAACTGGGCGACGAGACAAATACAGACTCGCCGACAACACCCGTAACAGCTACCGAAAACGGAACTGCAATCACCGGTGTAACTGATCTATCAACAAACGGACTCACGACGTGCATCGTTACAAGTGGAGTTTTGAAGTGCGTGGGCTCAGGAAACCTTCCTGGTATTTATTCGACTAACACCAATTCGAACACCAACATCACTACCAGGACAAACGGAGTAGATACTTCAACGAACACTCAAACTAGACAATATGTAGTTTATGGCGCCGGTGACACAGTGTTATACGACACCGGCCTAGTGGCACAAAATTCCCAGGTCCCACAAACTTTGGCATCAAAAAAGTGGGTAACAATCACTGGTGCTGGTACAGACGTTAAAAAAGTTCAAGTGGGAAACAGCAACAATGGTTCAACACCAGATATCTGCGTCCTCAAGACCACTGGCCTCGCTGCATGCGCATTGGTAACCACGGCAACAGCAACAAGCACTAACAGTTCACCTGCTCCGACCTTCAACTGCAAAGATGCTTCTGATACTGCTTATGGAGGAGTTGGTCATACAACTTTTGACTCAACCTTTGAGACCACAACTCAATGTTATAGCCAGAGTTACTACCAAGTAAAAAACATCAACAACAACGTCGGCACGACTGCTGCAGCGGTGTGGACCTTTACGGATGCAGGAGTCACCGGAGCAGTTGACATTGCAATGCCATCTGACTCATGGGGCGCAGCATCGGTATGTTTCGCTGGTGCAACAACAATTTGTCGCAAATTCCAAACCGGAGTCTTCGGTACAAAAACCACAATTGAGAATGGTGAAAACTCTCAAGCCGTCTACATCGTGTCGGGCTTTGGTAACCCAGGGCTCTGTGTTTATTCAAACGACACAATTTCCTGCGGTGCGGGATCTAACAGCCAATCTGGAACGACAATGGCAACAAAAGTTACCGCAGTTGCAGTTATGGCTAAACCCCTCAATATTTTCTATGGCGCGAGCGGCACTATGTACAAATTGTACTTCTTGCTACCCACTGGAATTTTGTCAGCAGATTCGTGGATTCTCACATGTACACAATGTGGCGGATCATCTACCACAAACGTCGTCGCTCCTGTAACTGCGTTCGCAGCCTCAACGGCAACGAACTACACCTATGCGAAAGCAGTGAACGGCTCCAGTGACAACGCGAACTATATTCCGCTCACCGTTTCATCCGGTACTCGCAAAATGCGTTCATCGGTCGGACTCACGGTGCAAACCTCAACAGGTGAAGTATTGAAAGGTGTATCCGTTCGTTGGACAGCACCTGATGCTCCGGGCACTCTCAGCAGCAGCTCCAGCAGCACTTTGGCCACCGATGACACCGGCTTTGCACGATCCACGGTTTCTTCTGGTCCCGTGACTTTCACATTGTCGGTACCAACAGTTACGACGTGCCCACCAACTTGTTCCAATGGCCAACAGCCAACATCGACAACAACCTCAACAACTGTTGCAGGTGGAACAACAACTCCTCCACCGTCACCTGGAACGCTTGCTTCAGGTGCAACCCTTCAGGCTGCATCAATCACGGCAATTGTTGGTGAGACGGGAGACGTAACCATCACGGTTCCAAATGCTCCTGCAATTGTCCAGAGAAAAGTAACTGTCACCATGCCAGACGGCACCGTGGTTCCGAATGCCACAGTGCAACTGAAGAACAACTACCTTACGTACGCGTATCAGAACTCAGGAACTAGTACATCTACTTGGTCATCACGACCAAAAGATGCAAATGGTTACTTGGGGCAAATGAACTGCGCATATTGCTTCGTTGCACCTCCAAAATATGCAACAGGCGTTGATGGCTCAGTTACTTTCCCATCGTTCAATCCTGCGTCAAGTTCGTCCGCAAACGATGCAGAAGTTGTATACGACGACGGAGATCTCAGCCAAACTGTAAAGAGAGATTTCGCAGCTATTGTCGACACTTTCCAGATGCCATTCATGGCAAGCATCAAGATTGCTTTGCCGGCTGGCAGCACAGATGCAAACAATGTAAAGCCTGACGCCAATGGTGCCGTCACATTGACCTCAACATTGAAAGATAGTGACGGCAACCCCATCAACAAGCTGACTGAAACAGTCGAGGTAGTGAAGCCAGGAACAAGTTGTGATTCAGGTGGACTCATTGCGTCAACTTCAAAGGTGACAGACATTTGTAAAGATGGTGGCGTTACTGCTGCATCAGTAGATCTCGTCAGCAAGGCCTCAATTGTTCGCGCAATGAGCGTGCGAGCAAATGCTGGTTGTTCTGCCATTATGACAACTACTTCTTCCTCAAACGGACAAGCCACTTTGGTGCTGTGTCCATCTGCGTCTACGAAGTACCGCGTACGTGGAACCGGAGCTGTTGGTTCGCAAACAATTTGCGTTCAGGTCAACAATCTTCCTTGTACCGTTTCGGCAACTTCAGTTAACACAAGTACCAACACCGGTACATACACCAACACCAACACGTACACACCAACTGCTGTCTCAAAAGTTGCGGTAATGAAGAAGGGCAAAGTCACTTCTTTCACCACTATCAATAAGACGGCGAAGGTCTCTTTTCCCCCATACGCCAAAGTGGTGCTTGTTGTTGCTGTGACAACGAAGAAGTTCTGCTCAGTATCTGGACTGTCTGTGAAGGCACTGCTTCCTGGCTCCTGCACCATCAGTGTCAAGGTGACTCCGAAGGGATCTAAAAAGACCACAACGACCAAGATCAAGATCACGATTTCTCAATAGTTAATCCTTCTCAAAAGGGGCCGGGTAGTTCGCTACCCGGCCCCTTTTGTATGTGCAGCCGAGGGACATAGTTGCCCGAGAGATAAAGTGAAACTCCTGCCCAGGTAGCTCAGTCGGTAGAGCAACGCACTCGTAATGCGTAGGTCAGGGGTTCGATTCCCCTCTTGGGCTCCAGTTGCAACATAAGTTTCCATCAACCTGTTCATTGATACAGGATTGTTAGGGTTCTTCTATGTCAGGTGAAAATATATTCTCTAGTTTCCCTACTGCGCCGCCTCCGCCGCCACCATCAGGTCAAAAGAAACGTAGATCTCCGCTTGTGCTTGGTGGAATGATTTTTGCCATTTCCCCTCTTCTCTTCAGCCTTGTCGCATCAATATTCGTCGACAATGCATTCAATGAAAGTACGGCCCTCGGCACTGCTCCCTTGCTTATGTTTCTCACTTTGCCAATCGGCTTTGTCATCGTCATAGTCGGACTCGCCACTCGCGCTCGCGACAAGGGAAATCGAAACCAGTAATTCCAAAGATTCAACTCAATACGAGATCTACATTCTACTCGTAATGCGTAGGCCAAGGGTTCGATTCCCCTCTTGGGCTCCAGTATCGGCGGATCTTGATGGGGGTTAAACACATCCCAGCATGGACAACATGAACGCGGAATTGTCACTTGAAAATTACGCCTAAGGTGTCGTCATGCGATTGCTCACATGCACCGGACTCGGCTTTCTACTAGCCGTTTTGTGGTTTGACCTTATGTTTGATGTTCAAGCATGTAAGTTCACAACAGACCAAGTGCCAGAAAATATTCGCGAATCAATTGCAACGTATTACGCCCGCGTCACAACGTCTGCACGACCAATGAATCTTGCAGTTGCATCAATGATGCTCGTGACACTCGTTTCAGAAGTGGGCACGATGATTGAGGCCCAAATATCTCTATGGCGCTCGCTAGTAACGATCAGCCTCACTCTAGGGGCCATTGCTTTAGCGGCGTCACACACGGTGCCCACAGCTAGACGGATTGGTGCTCGAATTGATGATGCACAGCATCATTCTCTTCTCATCAGGTCTGTGCTTCGAGATCATCGCATTTGTTTTGTGACAATATTTGTTGTCCTGCTATTGCAATTAATGAGTTGAACACTTTTGCACAATCGCAACGACGTAAAGTGATACCCGTCACAACAACGTAAGGGTTCATCCAATTCTTAGTAAAGGTCACTACAAGAAGAAGAATCTGGCAAACAACTTGAATAAGGAATGCCTACTCTGCACTCATGAGTTACACACAAACCTTTTCACCCCAGACAAACCTCTACAAAGCGGTTGATCAGAACCCTCTTCGCCGTGGCGCAACTGTTATTGGTCTTCTCTCCATCGCACTGATCCACGTTCTCGATCTCCCCGGTAAGTGGGCAGAGACTCGCTACCTCGGTATTGGATACGTGCTTGTTATCGCAGCATCTTTAGTTCTTGCAGAAATCAACTCAACAAGAAATGACAAACGTGCCATGTACGCAAGCGCAGCTCTCGCCATTGCAGTTCTCGCTGGATTCATCATCAATCGAACCGTCGGAATGCCCGGTGCAACTGAAGATATCGGTAACTGGGGCGAGCCATTGGGCCTTGCTTCACTCTTCGTCGAAGCAATTACCGTATGGGTCACAGTTCGCGGTGCCATAGAAATGCACCACCGCAAGTAGACCACTAGGCTTCAATGCATCATGTTGAAGCGTTTAGTACCAGTTGCCCTATTGATTTTGACTGCGTGTGGCGGTTCATCTGCATCGTCTAATTCGACTACTGCCAGTGTCGTAGCTAGTTCAACAACACTTTCAGCACCCACAACTACGGTTGCAGAGATCTTTAACCCGGCCTCAGGCGAGCAGGCAGTTACGTGCGACAACAAGGCAGTTGGCGCAAGTTTCGGCGAAAAAGTGAAGCTCGAGTTCTGCACCACCACATGGGCCATGGGCGACACAGACCAAGACACATGGAACTGCCCAAAAGAAGGCTGTGCTCAAACTCGCCTCTATCACTTAGTTGGCGACAAGTGGACCTCTCCTGCAATCTGCAAACGCGACAAACCGCTTACTCGATTTGCTTTGAGTTGTTACGTGCCAAATGCTGGACCAGCCACATTGGCCGAGATTCCGCCAAAAGATGTCGCGTGCATTATTTGGCAAACCAATAAGTCGCTCACGTACGTGGAAGAAACTGGTTGCACGCCAAGTAAAGGCGACATCAATGTTTCACTCTCTGCTGAATGCACGGGCTACTTCGCTGCCGTGTCATTGCCTCTTGAAAAGTGCGATACAGGCGGCGCAGTAACTGTGATTCAGAAACAATTGCGAGCTGCCGGCTACTCAGTCAGTGTCGATGGTTACTTCGGACCTGCACTTGCAAAAGCCGTGTTTGCTTTTCAGGGCAAAAAGGGTCTTCAGCAATTAGGCATTATTGATTCCGCTACGTGGGATGCCTTATCGCCAAAAGCATTCCCAGGCTGACCCATGTCGCCTGCTGTGGAACGTGCGCATCAGAACGCAGTTGATCGCGGTCAGGATTTCTATACAGACCCCGAGAATGGGTTGATGGTCATGACTGCGTTGTATTTGTCAAAACGAGGCAGTTGTTGTGCAAATATTTGCCGCCATTGTCCGTTTGGTCACGACGGCAAAGACCATAGTGCCAGAATATAGAGATGCCCTCCCCCGCTATTAAGCGTGAAGTCACTGGCCTTAGCGCCACAGTTGTAGTCACCATTGCATCCGTGCTCATGATGTACGCACGCAATCGTGACTTCTTTTATCGAGACGATGTTGAACATCAACACATGGGTGTCTTCACGGCGTTGCATCACAATGGCTACGGGATCAATGCTCTCGGTGGATTTGCCAAGTCGTGGTTCTTGTCGCTGGTTACGGGCGAAGTGCAATTCGGCGTATTCAACCCAGTCAGCCGTGTGCGCGATTGGATCGCAGCCTCTGGTGACAACTTGGCTCGCAGCGCAATGTTGATTGCGTTGATGTACTTGGTCATTGCTGCAATTGGTGCATACGTTGCGGCACGGGCGCTTGCTATTTCACCATCGATGTCTGTTGCGGCTTCATTGTTCTGCACGTTCAACGTGCACCTTCTCTACTGGGATGCAAGTAGCTGGACACCAGCGTTAATTGGCTTTTCATGGTTTGCATGGTTTGTTGCCGCCATTTGGTGGACTAGAAGGTCAATTCGATTCGCGCCATTCATTCCTATTGCGGGCTACCTATTAGTCAGCGCTGGCTGGCCGCACGCCATGATCGCTGGCGGAGTTGTTGCATTGGTAGTTGGCCTCGAACAATTGATTTCACGAACATGGCGTACCCGTGAAGCACTGATCTACACAGCAGCGTGTGTGGCTACAGCGTTGGTGTCCTCTCCCGTGTGGGTATCTGCGCAAGTGTTTGCAGACTGGGCAGCACGTGCACCTCATGGTCTATTCAATGACGGATTCTTAACGCATCAACTCGATGCATTGATGTTGTCGTTCTCCCCATTCGTGCAGCCATACGTTGATGGTTTTGCCGGACAAGGGTTCATGTTCGAACCCATCACATACATCACGTGGATCTTGCCGTTGGCGGTCTACTGGGTTGTTACTTCTCACACTGTTCGTCGCATCGTTCGCGTTGATGCAGTTGTTGCGGGAATTGTCAGTGTTGGCATGCTCGGACCAAGCATTCTTGGCCCCACCCGTTGGCCATTTCGCTTCCAACCATTTGCCGCATTCCTTGTAGTGATGGTGGCCATGCGTGCCCTGCAAGCTGCACCAACTACCGGCTCCACTCGCACTCGGTTCGAACAATCATGGAGATGGATTGCACCTGTCATCTGGTTAGCGCTCACAGCATTACGGCCTCGATTGATTCCGATGTTGCTCACTGCACTTTTGTTCATTGCAATTCCAATTGCACACCGCATATTCATTACCTATGGTCAGCGTGTTTTTGCTCCGCTATTAGTGGTGTCAATCATCGCAACAACCGGGTGGTTGATGTTTGCCAGTCCATCACCCGCAATGCCGGGTGATCGAAATGCTCCGGCATCACGTGCAGCAATTGCCAAACAGTATTCAGTTCTTTCTGGTCATCGTGTCTTTGTTCTGCAGTCAGACTTGGCTGGTGCAATGACAATTGAACGCAAACGCGGTCGCTTCCGTTTAGTCCCGAATGCCCCAGGTGCCGTTACCGCAACAGAAATGGCAGACGGAAACGTTATTCAGGCAGCAAATATCGACGCTGAATTTGTCACGGGTTATTCCGCCATGCCTCACGAAGGACTAGAGAATCTCCTACAAACACGGGTGTTTGGTTGGTCATCTGAAGGCACAGCCACTGCATTGTTCACCGTTGAACCCACCACTGGCAAGACGTGGACCGAACTCATGGGCATCACCGCAATCATGGTGCAACGTGGCCAGCAACAACAATGGTTCGATGCTGCAGTGCACACGGGTTGGACCGTGTCATATGAACAACCAGCGTGGGTGTTGTACACAAACACTGCTGCAACCACACGCAACGTTGTCTCTTACCGCGATGCCGGAGTGATTGTCACGGAAACTGCAGGCCGTGCATCAATCACATCTTCGACTGGTGGAAAAGCATTGCTATCGCGCCCCATCACGCCAGGCATGAGCATCACTGTCGGCGGAAAATCTGTTGCATTCAGTGGACTAGCCGGGGCCATGCCAATGATCACTGTTCCTTCTGGAGTCACAGGCGACATTGCAGTGCATTTCAGTTTGCCGCATGGCAGTTTTATTCTTGTAACTGTTATCGCAGGTCTGCTGATACTGATCGCATTATGTGTTTTGGCAATCCGCCAACGCACATCACTGTCTTAAGTCAGCGCTAACCGTTCAAATTGTTCTGATGGTGCATTCACCTGATGCAATGCAACACGAAGTAACTCTTCTGCATCCTTAGCAATGCTGTCGTCAATACGGTTTACAGTTTCATCGGGGTCTTCACCGCGGTGGAACATCATCGTTTCGTATTGTTTTGCATAGCCCCAGAACGGCAACATGTCGCCTTCTCGGAATGGCTGACGAATAACAGGAACCGTGCTGCCTGGCATGTAGTCAAGAACTGCGCGCGAATCAGGCATGGGCATTTTGAAATCTGGCATCGAACCGATGGGCATCGTACTCCACCTGTTTGACCACATTGTTTGTGGCATGTTGATGCCCTGTGGTCCGCGTGTGTATCGCCATTCGTTTGTTACCAATTGCACTTCGCGGCCCCACACGCCAGTGAGCAACCAATCACGGACTTCTGTTGATGTGCCATTGAGTAATGGAACTAACGAAGAACCATGTGCAGTGTGTTTGATCGGTGCATCAAAAATATCTGCGAGCGTTGCATGAATATCTGTTGACGTGGTGAGTGCATCATTTGTCGTGGGAGCAACTCCGGGCCATGCAATCAACATTGGAATATGTCCAAGCGGTTTGTACACCGGAATGCCGGGCTTGCCCCACACATCACGGTCATATACGTCTTTGTCACCCAAGTAATGACCATGATCGGTGCACAGCACCACAACTGTGTCTTCCCATGCGTTTGTTGCATCAAGAGAATCAAGCACTTTGCCTAACCAATGATCAATCATTGACAACTTGCCGCCGTATTGCGCACGTATTTGTACAGCATCCCGTTCAGTGAGAACCCCTTCTTTAATGGCATCAACTGCGTATGGAGGCCACACCATGTGTTCGCCCTCCCATGTGTCGTCGTACCGATCAGCCCAACGAGCAGGAGTATCAAACGGTTCATGTGGGTCAAACTCGTCAACGAACAAAAAGAAACGCTCGCCTTGTGCACGATGCACTGGTGCATCTTCTAACAACCAGCGGGCAGTGGCCTGCATGGTGCGAGGACCTGGGAAATCTTCTTCACCTTTGAAGAAGCCGCGTGAGTTGTCGTAATGAGTATGTCCGCGACCAAACGATGGCGCACCCAACCATGAAGCATCTGGCCGTGTCTTCCACGCATCACTTTCGTGTCCACGTTCATAACTCCACGCAGTGAAGTCAGTGTGATAATTCTCTCCACCTACTTCAAACAAATGCGGGTGGTCTGTAATGAGTTGAGTAACAACACCGGCACGACGAAGTGAAGCAGTTATTGGTTCTTCCCACAATTCGATAGAGCCCCATGGTTTCCACAAGAAATCCCATGCGCCGACCAAAATGTCATGTCGCGCAGGAATACACGGAAGTGAACCGGTGTGGTGATTCGTAAAGCGAACGGAACGGGCAGCCAAGCGATCAAGGTTGGGCGTATCAAAGTTGCCGCCGCCATATGCACCAAGTTCATGGCGATTCAAACTGTCGAGAAGTAGAACAACAACGTTCTTTGGTGAAGTAATCATGAAGTGACTCCTGCGAACACTGTGTTTAGCCATTCCATCGTGGTGGAAAACATCACATCATGACTTTTTGCTAACAAATGATCATCTCCATGCATCACATGTAAGTCTCCCGTACCAGCGATCGCTCGTACAACTTCGCTTGCCTCGAGAGGCAATATGGAGTCGCTGTCGCCGTGGAACATCAGCAGCGGCGTTGTTTGAAGCCCACCGGCTATTTCACAGCCGGCTGACTGTGTTGCAAATGTGACAACACCGCACACCATTTCCGACAACCCCACCGCAACGCGAATGGCAACTGCCCCACCAAAGCTGTGGCCCATGATGACAACTGCATCAGCACCGCTGCCGACAAGCAACTGCACTGCAGCGGCCGTATCAACACAACACGAATCCATGTCGTTCGGTTTGCGATAACTGAGACGTATAGAAGGAACACCTACTGCGACTAGTGCTTCGCCTAATGCATGAAACAAACTGTCACCAGGCCCCAGGGTTCCGCCCATGGCGCCGCCCACCATGACTACGCCAACCTTTTGAGCGCCGCCGTCTGGTTCGTGCCATAAAAGTGACAAAAGACCACGCCGCGTATACATCTCAACTTGTCGCAGGTTTGGCCCAAGAATGGCTTGCTGACTCGCCATAATTCCCAGCGCGTCGAGCGGGGTCTCAGGTCTGTCCTGACCGTTTTCATTGTCTGCCATGTGGGTACCCTAGTAAGTACATGACGACAATAAAGACACCAGCTGATCAGACCAATGATCTCGATCGCGAGATCGCTGGGCATATCGGAAGAGCATGGCGTGAAATTCGCCGTGGAGCTACTGCAGGCCAAGCTCGCGATGCCATCTTTGGTGTTGGTGGCAGTGCAATCGAGCCAGGCCAAATGGACGCGCTTGAACTTCTTGTTGTCGTTGACTCGTGTCGCATGGGTGACCTAGCCGAATACCTTCGCATTGATCCAAGCACCGCAACTCGAGCGGTACAACGCCTTATCAAGGACAACTTGGCAGAGCGCGTGCAACATGCGGGCGATGGCCGTGTTGTTGCAATTGCAGCAACAGAACGGGGTCGTCGTATTCACGGTGAAGTCAACGATCGTCGTCGCGCCATTTTGTTCGCAGTGATGAATGATTTTGAGCCAGAAGAGCGAATTGTTTTAGCTGATTTGATGGAGCGATTCACTCTCTCAGTTGATGCAGCAATCAAAGCAAAAAAACATCGCCACATTCACTAACGCATTGCACTCCTTATGAGCTCGCAGGAACAATTCACTTCTGACGCGATGCAATATGCACCGCAGTTATTTTCCACTGCATTGCGCATGACGCGTAATCGCTCCGACGCTGAAGACTTAGTGCAAGAGACATACATCAAAGGGTGGCGTTCGTTTCACACATTCCAAGATGGAACAAACTTGCGCGCGTGGTTGTTTCGCATTATGACGAACACATTCATCAATAAGTACAACGCAAAGAAACGTAAAGGTACCGAAGTTGAACTCGACGATGTTGAGGAACTTTTCTTGTACAAGCGATTGGGATCTATTAATCAGTCGCAACTCAGCAGTTCGGCCGAAGACCAGATGCTCGAACTCTTTACTGATGACGAAGTGAAAAATGCCCTCGAGGCCCTCCCCGAAGATTTCCGCATGCCGGTCCTTTTGTCAGATGTCGACGGCTTTTCCTATAAAGAAATCGCCGAAATGCTGGAAATCCCGATCGGCACTGTGATGTCCCGGCTGCATCGGGGAAGAAAAGCGATGCAAAAGATGTTGTACGAGTACGCACGTGAAAGAGGGCTCATTGTTGAGTCCGTGACAGTTGAAGGAAGCGGCGAATAATCGCCAGAGCGAGCAAAGCCATCGATATGCCAAATTGCCAAGAAACACTAAAAGAACTGGAATTGTTCCTTGATTCTGAGCTGCCTAATGCCCGGATTGAACAAATCATGGCCCACCTCACGGGATGTACTGATTGCCAAGGCGCCTTTGAATTCCACGCTGAATTGCGCTCCATTGTTCGCACCAAGGCCAAGCGTGACCATCTGCCAGATGGCTTCACAGACCGCCTCCTCGCCTGCTTCGAGCCGCAACCGGAATCGGAATAACCACCGAGTAATAGGTCGCAGTGGCTGCCATTGGCTACGCTAGAGACATGTTCGCAGCGAATGTATGGCATTGGTGGATCGGTGTAATCCTTCTTATTTCAAGTCTCGGGGCAGTGGCTTCAGTATTTGCTGGCTACGTCGCCAAGGTCAGCGCAACCCGCTACCCCAACCGTCGTCAACGCCAAGCCCTCAAGCAGAAGTAACAACTTTTCTTGATCGACGATCTACTTCGTCGCTGCACTTTTCCTCCTGCTGGTACAGCCGTTTCGTGCGCTGTTTCGGGCGGACCCGATTCCATGGCTCTCATGTTGCTCGCTCACGCGCACGGACTCATCGTTACTGCTATTCATGTTGATCACGGCCTGCGTGCAGAATCAGCCAGTGATATCGGGGTCATTGACCCTGTTGCAGAATCACTTGGCATCTCAGTCATCGTGCATTCCGTGCAAGTGGAACACGGACCAAACCTAGAAGCACGTGCTCGTGCAGCTCGATATGGCGTGTTGCCAGACGACGTGATGACTGGTCACACCGCAGATGACCAAGCAGAAACAGTGCTCATTAATTTGTTGCGTGGTGCCGGAGCGCAAGGGCTCGGTGCAATGCGACCTGGTTTCTCACGGCCACTCTTGGCATTACGGCGCAGTGATACCCACGCAGTGTGTGCTGACGCTGGAGTCGCAACCATTACTGATTCAACGAATACAGATCCGAAATTTCAACGCAATCGCGTTCGCAACGAACTTTTACCCCTCATGACTGAAATCTCGCTGCGCGACCCCGTGCCTCTTCTTGTTCGCAGTGCCGATGTCTTGCGCGACGACAACGATCTGCTCGAAGAACTCTCCCTGAGTATTGACCCCACCGATGCTGTGGCCCTGGCAGCAGCCCCCGCCCCCCTTGCCCGCCGTGCTCTTCGCCGCTGGCTCTCAGACCCGTACCCGCCTGACCTGGCCACCCTCGAGCGGATCATGGCCGTTGCCCGTGGCGAGACCTTGGCCTGCGATATCGGGGAAAATCGTGAAATTCGTCGCAGTAAACAGAGGCTCATACTGCAGTTGCTGGGGTAACTTGATGTGCGGCGTTTTTGCGCCGCCAGACCGAGCCAACACTTCAAGGAGACCTGAATGCCCCCGAAACTTCGCGGAAAATGGGCCCTTGGAATTACCCCTCGTAATTTCACCTGGGTCATCAAGGATTGCCTTGCCATTTGTGAGCGACCAGGGGGATACGGAGACAACCATCGCCGCGTTCGTCGTCAAGAAGAAATCATTTGGCTGCGCGAGAACCATTTCGACCTCGTTGTCTCCATCATTGCTGCGCCGCACAACCTGCACGCGTACGAAGAACTCAATATGCCCTATCACCATCGCCCACTCAGTGGTGCAGATGACACCGATGCCTTCTTGAAAGTGTTCTACAAAGAACTACAAGGAATGCTTGGGCGTAACCAGAAACTCATCATTCACTCAGAAGAAGTCGGCGATCGTTTGCTCGGCATCATCGGTGGGTACATCCGCTGGAGCGGAATGATCGATGACCCATCGCAAGCCATCATCATCACCGAAAACATCGGTGGTCGCCAGCTTGATACATGGGCTCGTGAATTGATCCTCGGAGTACACAACCTGCGGTAGATGTCCTTCGGACAACGACCAACTGGTTTGTCGATATGAAAAATCGTCGAGTACTCATCACCGGAATGGGTGGAGAACTCGGCTCGCTCGTTGCAGCGCTCGCGGAAAATACCGAATGGGCCGGTGAGATTTTAGGAATTGATGTTGATCCACCACGTCGCTTACTCAAGCGTTCTCGTTTTGTTCGTGTTGATCCAACCGAGCATGACCGCATCGCAGAACTAATTCAAGAATTCAATCCGCATGTTTTGTTGCACGTTGGCGTGTGGGAACCGCATGCACGTCTTGCAACACCCGAAGCAGAAACATGCACAGCACTTGTTGCAAAGGCAGTCTTTGATGCAGCACATCAAGCTGATGCACTAGAGACAGTCGTCGTGCGCAGCGGAATTGAAATGTACGGCGCTGGTGCATACTCGCCTGACATTGCAGTGGAATCAACACCAACTGCACCGAACACTACGTACGGGTACATGTGTCGCAATATCGAGTCGCAAGCAACGGAACTTCGTTCTGCTAGTGGAGTCAATGTCTGCACACTGCGTCTCGCACCCGTTCTTGGTGCACATGTGCCAAGTCCGCTTGGTCGCCTACTTCGTTTGCCCGTTATTCCCTACTACGGCATTGGTAACCCAATTTTTTCTGTTGTTGAAGACTTTGATGCAGCAACTGCGTTTATACAGGCAGCGCAGCGCGATGCAGATGGCATTGTAAACATCGTTGCAAACGGTGCCATCAGCATGTTGCGTGCCACTTCTATTGGACGTCGCGTTCCACTTCCATCATTCGGCCCAGGTTGGTGGATGGCAAAGAATGTTTCGTCGTTCGCTGGTGCACCAATGCCAGACCACGTTGCCGACCTCATTCAACATGGTCGCTTAGCTGCAAGTAACGAAGCAGCGCACTTGTTGCGATTCGCACCGCGCCATTCAACAACGGAAGTTG
>Ga0194041_10000266_pt1 | contig 20517 bp, 24 predicted proteins | sample JunL449m_MetaG_FD_160082 | JGI IMG/M metagenome (GOLD analysis project Ga0194041, IMG submission 160082) | Anoxic zone freshwater microbial communities from boreal shield lake in IISD Experimental Lakes Area, Ontario, Canada - Jun2016-L442-9m | ecosystem: Environmental > Aquatic > Freshwater >...
GCTATACATAATGGTAGTTTCGCACCTAGTTATAAAAAGTTTATTAAATCTTTAATAAATGCAGAACATTTCGCTATTAATACAGCAAGAGGTCATAGTCCTGAAACTTTAAAAAAAGGAGTTAAACTTTTAATTAAAATGGTTTTTAGTGATGATGAAAAAAGAATGATGTTTGAAAATATAAAAAAAGAGTTATTACCTAATTTAACAAAAGAACTTAATTTTAATCAAATAGTTGATTTATATTTAGATGAAAGAGGTGAATTTTATCCAGTTTCTTCTGAAGAATTTGGGAAGGAATTTGGTCTTAATGTTAAAAGTGGAGCTTCAAACCCAGAACATGCTAAAAAAGTTGCTTTAGAAGATAAACTTAAAAACTTTTTAAATGACCCAAAAACTAAAAACGCTATTAAAAAAGGTATTGAAGTTTCTTTTGGGTTTTCTGATGATGATAAAAAAAATGTTAAAGCGGCAGAAGATTTTTTTAGACATGAATTAAGTGTAATGTACCCTGAAGTACGTTTTGTAATTTATGACACATCTGAAGGTGGTAGTAAAAAAATTGTTATCGAAAAAGATAGTGGGTATTAAAAAAATCATATCAGAACAAATTTTATCTGAAGGTCGTCTTGAAGATGCTAAATCTTTTATTGTAAAAGACTTTCAAGATTTGTTAATCCCACAATCTTACAAAGAAGGTAAAAGAATACCTGAATGGTTTGCCCAATTAATCGATTATGACCCATCAGGTAATCAAAAATATTTAATGTGGATGTTAAAAGAAATTAAAAGAACAACAGGTAAATTTAATCCATTCAATGTTGCTAGTATGTTAATTGATAATTTAATCACAGGCATAACAAACTTTCATGAACTACAAAATAAATTAACCAAAGAAAACATTGATAAAGTTATTACTTGGAAGGCGATTGCCAACCCAAAAGAATTTTCAATATCTTACGGAGCACCAACACCTTACTTTAAGTTTAGATACCCAACAAGTTATTTAGAAGAAATAATGAAAAACCCAAAAGACATTAATTCTTATCATGACCATTATTTATTGTTTGAAATAACAAACGCAATTAAACAATTACCATCTAAAGGTGATATTAAAAAAGAATCTATTAAATTAATAGATAATGATTATTGGTTGGTTATTATACCTATGACCCATAGATCTTCTTGTGCTTATGGTGCCGGAACTCGTTGGTGTACTACATCAAAAGAAGATGTTCAATTTAATAGATATCAAAGTACTACAAGTTCTTTATTTTATTTTTTACCTAAAACCAAACCAGTTAAGGACGTTTCAGATTACTTTTTAGACTATTTAGATGAAGAATATGATATGAGTAAAATAGCTCTACATATAAATGTTGACGGTGATATAATTTTTTATGACGCGTCAGATGGTGAGATTGAATTTTATAACAATTTTGATATGATAAAAGAAGTTTTTGGTTTAGAATCGGCTCAGGCTTTTTGGTCTGGGGTTGTAAGAGCTGAAGATTACCATAAAGAAAAATCAAATAAATTTTTTGGTTCTAAATCTTAGTATTTTTTGTTTTATTTAAAATCAAATCCAAAGTTTTTTCATCATCCTTTCTAATTTCAGTTTCCATTTTATCCCTTCTTCTTTTTAAATTTTTTCTGAATCTTTCAATAATTAGTTGGCCACAAGAATCATTAAACCAAATATCAAAATGATATTTATGTGTTGTATCATCTATCGGTTCTTGACCAACTAATGAAATACTATAACCACTAGATGTTTTTGAAATGGTTATAAATTTTTCGACATCACCTTTAGAATCGTATTTTTTAATATAATACTTTTCACCAACTTTATAGTCTATGGTTGGGTTTATCATCATTTCTGAATCTGGGTCAACAATAGAGGCAAGAGTTATACCCATAACTCTTGCTTGAATATTAGATAAATCAGATAAATTGGTTTTTGACCATTTAACTCTTATTGATAATCTTGCAATCCTATAAAATACCCAACGATTTATTTTTTTGACCATACCATATTATTTATAGAATAAAATTTAGAGCCACCAGCCAAATCGTCATGTGTAGTGATACTTTTCAACCACACATCTCTGAAAAAATCACAAGCACCTGTTGGGGTGCTTGTGATAATAATCTTATTACTTTTAATAAATTGATGATCCTTTAAACGGTATCGTATTAATTTCTTTTCCATTTAATTCTTTGAATTTTTTTTCAACATGATTTTTATAGGTGTTTGTATATACTTGGTAGTCTAAATACTTATCCAACCAAAAGCCTAACATTCTTGAGGCACCTTTTAATTGTTCAACAGTCTTACAACTATCTATAACATCTATAACTTTATAATAATCAAACCAAATTTTCATTATACTAAAAATTTAATAATTTTTTCTTTAATACCTCTTTGTAATAAGCTTGGAATATTATTTTCATCTTACAAATATAGTAAAAATTCTATACATTTCTACCGTTTTTATTTTTTAATGTATTACTTGTTTTTCTTTTACTTTCTTCAAATATGTAGTTTCTTCAAAATATCATTAAACTTCTCTTAAATCACCGTGAATATATTTCAAAACAGGGAATCTTAATGATATTTTATTGTCCGTAAAAGATTCAGAAAAATATTGTATTGTAACCGTCTTACCAACAATTTTAGAAGGGTTTTTTGTGAATTCTCTACGTTGTTCAATTGTAAAACCACTACCAACACCAACTTCAAACCCTTTATGTTTAATTACAACCTGTGAAGTCATAACTTCTGTTATTTCTTTACCGTCAACCATAAAACGGATTGGTCCGTAACTAATTCCTTCAACAATATATTCAGCGTCATGGAATTTTTTAGCTTTTAAAAGGTCTTTACTACGTTTACCTTTGTACCCAACATTTTTACGTACCATCACACCTTCCCACTTACCTTCTTCAGCTCTATCCATCCACCCTTGGAAGTGTTTAACGTCTTTAATTTTTTCTTGTGGAAGAACTTCAAGAGTACAATTATCTTCATTACAAATAATAGTCTCACTTAAAACTTTAAGACGTTCAGAAAGTTTACGAATACTTCTTTGATTAGAAAATTCTTCCAAACTTAAACAATCAAATATTTTATATTTTACGTTTTCAATGGTGTGATTTTTTTTACGAATTTCTTTCATGATAGATTGAAAATTTTCATTACCTTTTTCATCAACCATACAAATCTCACCATCAAAAACAATATTACGAAGTCCAAAATAGGAAATTACTTCTTCTACTTTACCCAATGTATCAAAAATCTTACCTTGACGTGAGAAAGAAGTTGCTTTACCGTTCTCATCTACAGCAACAATACAACGAACACCATCTAACTTACGAGATACATACCATTCTTCTGTATCAAAGTTAACCATTTCAGGCTCAAACTTTTCTGCCAACGCAACGTCAAACGTTGGTACGGCACCAGGAACGGCTTTATTGATAAGACTTTCACCAACACGACATTTTAAATCTTTATCAATGATGTTAAAAATTAGTTCTTTATGTTCAGGGTTGGCAACCACAAAAGAGTTTATAAGACCGATAGCGTTGTGACCTGTAACTTCACGGTTACGTAATTCATCTAACAATTCAAAAATACTGTATTCTTTTTCAGTCAACGCAAGAAGTGTATTTAGTTTTTTACAATTATCAGAAGTTACATGGAATTGATAAAATGGGTTATGGATATACATCACAAGTTTCTTTAAATTAGAATCGTGTAGATATTCTCTTAGAAGTTCTACTTTTTTATTTGAAGAAGAATCAGACTGTAATTTATTAACTAATTCTTGTAAACGATTTAATATATTTTTCATAAAACAAAGATAGTAATTATTTATATAATAAACAAAGATACTATAATTAAATTATGAATGAAGAGTTAGAAAAAAAAACTAGAGGAATTGTTGGACTTTACAACTTTTATAAGTACCAAATGAATACAGTACAACGTATTGGGTTATTAACTTTATGGATTGAAGTTTGTATCAACAAAGAAGAATATGAAGTAGCGGCTGGATTACAGAAAGAATTAGAAAAAATAACAAATGGTGATGAAGAATTTTATGCTGTAGCACCTTCAAACCTTATCGACCCAATAAACACTATGAAAAAAGTGATTATAGATTCAATACAACCCGAAATTAATAAAAAGAAAAAATTAAAGTTTGTTAACTATTGGGGTACAGGTGTTTTTGAAATATTTCGATTTTGTTTTGGTGATTTTAAGTTTGTAATTCTAAATTTAGGTTTAGAATTAAGGTAAAAAAAAGAGACCTATTTATTTAGGTCTCTTTTTTTATGTTTTTTTTTTACTGATTACTTTGTTTTAACTGAATCAACAACAACTTTAACTGAATCAACAACAACTTTAACTGAATCAACAGCAACTGAATCAACAGCAACAGTTTCAACTTTAGTTTCAGTAGCTGAGTTACAAGACGCTAATAAACTAACAACACTTAATGTAAGGATAACTTTTTTCATTTTTTTTTTAATTTTTAATTTTTAATTTTTAATTTAATAATGTAATTATAACTATTTTAGTTCTATTTGTAAATATACCTAGGATAATAAAACACCAAAATTTTTCTTATATTCTAATACAGATAACTCTTTTGCTTTAGCCTCAAACATCATATCTAAATCATTACCATAAGTCTGTACCTCATTTTTAATATATTCATGATGTGCACGAAAATTTTGTTTGTCACGAGGTTCTGAAACATGAACGGCTGGTGTTATACCTACAGGCCAAGTTGAAATGGCAAGTTTTAAGGCGTCTTCAGTTGTCATACCGTCATTATGACAGTTATGGTGGTGATAGTCAAATACAATAGGTATTTGAGTATGTTCGTGTATATACAATAAGTCTTTAACCGTGAACATATTTGGTTTATCGTCATTCTCAATAGTCAGACGTTTTTTAGTATTATCATCTAGTAATTGAAAGTTGTCAACCCAACGTTTAAGTGCGTCAGGTTTGTTACCGTAAGCACCACCAACGTGTATATTAATTTTAGAGAATGGTGAAACAGGTAAACCTATCATATCCATAATCTGTGAATGTTTATTTAACTCTGAAACTGTTTTTCTAACAACATCAGTATTTGGTGATGCAAGTACGTTGAAAGGGCCAGGATGAAAAGTTAAACGATGGTTATACGTACTAACCATACTACCTAAACCTTTTAGTAATTTTTTTATTGTATTGATGTCAACTAAATCATCAAAACTATACTCACTAGACCAAGGAAATATATCGGAAGACATACGATAAAAATTTATATCATTATTATAGTTCCAGTTTACAACATTAATAAGGTCACGAACATTTTGTAACGATAATTCTGAAGCATATTTTAAACCTTTTGACTCAAAGGTACGTTTAATCATACCACGATTGGTGGTGATATTTTTTTCACCCAGAGTCATATTAATACAAGCGTAACCTATTCTCATAAGACAAATATAATAATTAATAATGTAATATACAAATATATTTATATATGATGGAAAACAAAGAACATATCACTAAAGTATACGTATTATTAGATGCGATAGCATCTTCTAAAGCGAAATACATTGAAGTTACGACAAAGGATGACGAACCAATTTATAAAATTAAAATCCTTGTTACAGATGAAGAAATGGTTGAATTTTTAGATGGATTTTTTGACCACGGTTTTAAAGTTAAACAAATAACTAAAAAAGATTTTGATTCTTTTGAGGGTGTTGACACAATCCATTTCTAAACAGAAGATATTTATAATTAATAATAAACATAAAATGAAAAAAAGAATTAGGCTTAATAACGATAAAGTTAAAAAACTTGTAACAGAAAAACTGAGACAAGATGGGACTCTTATCCAAGAAACAAAAATTGATAAAGCCATCAAACAATACCTTATTGAACGTACAGAAGATAAGGACCCAGAATCAGCTCCAGAAGCTACTGCTTTTAGTAAAAAAGCTAAAAAAACATTAAATGACATGGCTACAGCATTAACAGACATAGTCGAGGATCTTAGAATCATACAAACTAAAGAACCAGATGTTCTTATAGAAATGTACCCAAAAGAAATTTATTCCGAATCTTATTTAGAAGAATTAATATATGACGTTGAGTCTGTTTTAGAACACATAGAATATCTTTACGGTTTAGAAGATATGGATTCTGAAGATTTTGACTACGGTAAGTAATACCCTTTAGTGTTATACTTAAAATTTCTATTATTATTTAAATAAATAATTTATGATAGAAAATTTATACGATTCTGTACTTAGTTTCACCAACCAATCTGGTTATATAGATAAAATTTTAGAACTACCAGATTCAAAATCCCTATTAAGATGGTCATCTAATAATATGTTCCCATATAATAACGGTAATAGTATTTGTAATATCCACAACCCAAATTATCCCACAATAGTTTTTTCACATGATGAATATTTTAGGGTACCATTTTCTGCTTTAATAAAAGAAGATGGTACCATTCATAACAACGATATATTTATATCTGATGGCAATTAAAGGACATAAAGAAAGAGCCCTACTACGTAGAGGACACCATATACAAGAAGCTTTAAAAAGAAGAGTTAATATTAATGAACTTTATTCTTTACGTAGAAACTTACTAACTGAATCTGAAGAGGATGAGGCGGTTTGGTCTAAAGAAACTGTAAATTTAGATGACTTTTGTGATGGTTTAACTGTTGATAAAAACGGTAGATGCCCATTGAAAGTTATCATAGATGAAGAACCGACAATAGATTTAAGATATGAACTTCTTAACGCTATAAGAACAGTATATCAATGGTATCGCACTAAAATTAAAAATGATAATAGAACACTGTTTAAAAATACAATGAATGTTATCTTAAAAAATGAAAACCCTAGTGTGGCTATTAAACTTATTGCGGCTTTTTTAATGGATACTAGTTTTGATAGTGAACATATTACAAGAGCTCTTAAAAGTTTTGTAAAATCGGATGGTGTGGTAGATAAGGATGAATTAACAAAATTTTTAAAAGATGCACGTGCTACAGAATATAGTAAATATGAAAAATCTTTTGAAGGTGACGATTTTGATTTAGTTAGGGGTTATATAAAACTAGAACATGGTTATGAAGAACCCTTTTACGATGTTGTTATTGGTGTTTTAGAAAAAAAATATGAAATTAATAATGTAATTAAAGTTGTTACAGAAACAATTTTAAAAACTGACCCAAACGATTTAATAGATAAGGCAGATTTAAATGTAAAATCAAATTTAACAGTTGGTAATCAAATCATATTACCTAAAAACGCTAAAGTAGAAGTTAAAAAAATGGACTATAGAAAAGATAGTTATTTTTCCGAATTTTTTGGTGTATACAAAAACCCACAAAACCTTAAAAAATATATCAGTGACCAACAATTTAGGTCAACATATAATTATATAATAGATTCTGTATACCTACAATTAAAAGAAAAAGGACAACGGTTAATTCAAGATATTAAAAGAGGTTTTGATGCTATAATATATGAAAATAATGTTATTATTTTAAAAGATGATATTGATATATATTGGAGTAATAAAGGACAACGTGGCTGTGAAGGTACCAATGCTGACCACAGGTTATCACTTAGGTATAAATTAAATAAACCTGAAATTAATTCTTACATTTATAAAAAAGGTACTACTGAGTTAACACCACAAACAATAAATGTTACTGTAAACCCAAACGTAGAGTGTCCTGTTACTCTATAATTTTACCTTCTTTATCTATTTTATAACTTTTACCATCTCTACGGTAAAGAATAATACCGTAATCTGTTGGGGCTGAAAAGTAATCAATTCTTCTATACCTTTTATCTGACATAGCATCGATTAAATTATTTTCATTATTTTTGATTTGTATTGTATAAACTTTACCACCACTTTTAATGATTGAATCACAACCAAACAACATATCAATAAAATCACCATCCCCACCTTGGTAAACAACTTTTACACCGTAATTTGTTAGTACAGTAAAAACAATGTCTTCTGCGGCTTTACCCTCTTTACTATTTTGTTCAATGTTTCTTACAAAATCTTTATAATCTTCAATATGGAAGTACTTATCTAAAAGTCTCGGTAACTTATCTTTAATACTTGATAGATAATTTTTAATACCCAAAGCATTTTTGTTGTTAAGATTATGGATAATACCACCTTTAATAAAAAGTTCTGTTAACAATTCAGCTAAATCTCTGTAATTAGTGTTTAATTTATTTACTTTATGCCAATTACCAGAAGCATCCAAAACTAATCCAGCATTTTTTAACCTATTATGTACATAAACACCATCTTCATTTAAAATTTCAGGATATGTACCTGTTTTTGATAACAATCCTAATGGGTATTGGTATTTTTGATTCATATCAGAAAAATCTGTAATAACAGATAATTTTTCTTTTATAATGTCTTTTAAACCTAAATCATTAGCTAACCATGACTGTAAAGTATCTAATTTTTTACAAAACTGTTTATGTTCTGGTTCATTAAAGTGATCACAAGTTCTATACTTGTTATCTGACAAACTTTCTTTTAATATTTTTTTAATAACCTCTTTCATACTTTAATATAAATATATGTGCCACCTTTAATGAGTGTTTCGATATTTATAAATATAAAAATTATTTCATTAAATGAATATTATATTAGAATCTATAAGAAAAGTTTTACTTGAGGGTAGGGTTGATGACGTTAAAAGAAAATTTCCTGACGTTGACCCAAATATTATTGATTATTTTGTACAAAATGACCCTTCTGGTAACCAAAAATATTTAGAATGGTTAGTTAAAGCTATGACCCATGAACCAACAATACAATCGGTTGAGGATATCTTGGACGAGGTTATGCAATTTAAAACACCACAAGAATTTTTAATGATGTTGGTTAAAAAGTTTCACGAATTAACGCCTTATTTAGTACACACAGTTGAGAATGGTGAAAAAGAAGGTACTACAGATTTATATGAGTATAAATTTACTGACAGTGAAATGATTAATTATTTAGGTCACGATATATCTCAAGCAAAAGAAAGAAAAGAAGAAAAAGAAAAAGAAAAAAGTGCTCAAAAAAATGCTGATAAAATTTATGAAGATTCTAATTGGTTAGTTATTAGAGCTAAAACACACGAATCTTCTTGTCACTATGGTGCTGGAACTAAATGGTGTACCACAATGAAAAATTCATCATCACATTTTACTCGCGAAACTGAACGTAATTTCTTAATTTATGTAATCGATAAAAAATTATCACATACTAATACTTTATATAAAGTAGCTTGGCAAATACCATATACCAAAAATGTTGGTAAATATGTTACGTCAACACCAGGTAACCCAGAAGTTTGGACATTGAATATCGATAAAATTAAATTATGGGATGCTGAAGATACAAATATATCTAGTCGGGGTTCATCTGGGTATGATTATTTAGATACCGTACCTCAATCAGTTAAAGGTAGTATTTTAAAATACATGGATGTTAAAATGAAGGAAATGTATGAAAATATGGCATACGTTGAGGACCCAAAAAAACAGGCATTAATAGAACATCTTGGTATTAGTGAAGAACAAGTTGATGAAATAGAAGGTCCAGGTTCTGGTTGGAATTATGGTATGGATGTTTTTGTTTTTGAAGATAATGGTTACACTATAGCTACATCTGACGAAACAGATTCTGCTAAAACAGAATGGGCTGAACAATATATAGATGATATGGGTGTTGAAGAGGTGTTAGAGGGTATGTATAATAAAGAAAAATATATTATTATTAATAATATTGAAGGTATAGCAAATGAAGAGGCTGATTATAGGATTGATGATATGACTGATGAAGATATTATTGATGAGGTATCATACCATAAAAAAAATGATAGATCTTTAAAGGAACTAATTGAAGAGTACGGTATTTTAGAATCAATAAAATCTGATTTTGAAGAAGATAATGCTGAATTAGAAGAGGAATTTGAAAAAGAAGAAATTACAAGTGATGAATACCGTGAAAGATTAGATAAATTAGAAAAAGATGAACTAGAAATGGGTAGGGATATTGAAAAGTTATTTAATAAAATTAAAGAAGAACTTAGAGAGATTTATTACCGAGAACAATATAATGAAATGACTAATAGTCCTGAAGATTGGCTTAGAAATTTAGGGTATTGGAATGAAAATGGCTTATCAAAAGACGCCATAAAAAGAGGTTTGGTTGGTATTGATGAGGATGAACTAACTAATGATATAGCCAATGATTTAGATTTAAATCAATTCAGTAGATCTGGGGATTATAGTACCTTATCAATATCGGGGGAATTATATTACATATTCCCGACAGATGTATAACCAATAATTTTAAAAAGGATACGTATTAGTTAAACTAAACACTTTTTCACCTTCCATCTGTTCTTTATTTTTTTCATAAAAATCTATGATAGCTTTATCTTCTTGTTGTTTAAGCCATTCTGTGTACTGGTAATCGTAATCCTCATTTATACGATTAATTTCATTAATAAATTGTTCTTTAATTCTGCTCATACGAATGATAATTTTTTAAGTTCTTGTTTTGGTTTAATATTTTCGATAATTTTTAAAATACCCATATTAATATCTCTTTTGAAAATTTCATACCCATACCAGCCATTGGTATGGTAGGTAAAACCAGATATTTCACCATTCAAACCATAATTTGGTTCAAAATAATGTTCGAAATAATAATCGGGATATCTTTCTGATAACGGATAAACTCTGACTTTCATACCACAAATATACAAAATTAATGGGAACCTAAAAAGATTCCCATTAATTTTTTTTACAATACAAACTCGGTATCGAATTCTTTTTTGAACATGAACAAACCCGCTTGTTTTCTTAAATCAGCTTTTGCATACTCACCAATTCCCATTCCATAATCATGTGATGCCACATCAGTAATAGAATTAAGTAAATCCCAAGAAGTCATATTAGTTTTTGCGTTCTTCCAATGACGATTTGTAAGAGTTTCAAGGTTAAAACCTTTTTCTTTGTACATACTTTGAACTTCACCGATAGGAAAGAAACGGTCAAGAACAGCTTCAACACGAGAATCATTTTTATCAGTAACTTTAGACGCTACGATTTCACGAAGTTTCACTAACTCATTGTAAGAAGCTGAAATAGTATTCATTTTTCTAACTTGGTCAGAGAATATGTTTTGAAATTTTTTATTTGTTTCACTTAAACTTTTAATATCTCTCATGAATTGGTTGATGTCGTCAACCCCATTACTCATTAAACGAGGACCCATTTCAAGTCTACGAGGACCAACCATTCCATTCTCACAAATAAGGCGAATGATATAAGGGTCGATAGCGATATCTTCAGTAGGACCAGCCGTAACAATTACACCAGTGTGAAAAGACTCGTCTTTTAAGTCAGGAACATCAAATCCCCAACCACTTTTAATTGTAGAAATTTGTACGTTACCGTCACTTGAAATGGACATGTTTCCAACATCTAATTGGTGGTCATTGATAACATTTTCCACCATGTTAAAGTAAAAGTCTGGTGAAACATACGGTTTATTCATATCAGTAATAGCAACCACTCTCATTGTTGATGGTGAAATATAGATAGACACTTTCATGTCTTTTTCAACAGCCAATTTAGTTTTAATAATTTTAACTAATTGGTTTCTTGAATTCATACCGAAAATATCGGTGAATTTACCCATAAAACTATCACTAATTTTAAGTGTTTTTAAAAGTGATTTAAAAGCTCCAGATGATAAAGAAATTTTAACACCTTCAAGTGTAATGTTACCGTTACGGCTTTCAACATCTTCGAAGTTAATGTTAAGTTCGGATAATGTTAAGTTTTTACGGATTGGGTAATTTTCTTTTACCTCTTTTTTAAAATTTTCGTAATTAATGTTTTCCATATGTTTTTAGTTTATATAAAGATAATGATTTTTTTAATAAATACAAGTCAAATTACTAATATTCGTTCATTTTTTCGTTTTCAAAGTCTTCCAATTCTTCATCAACCAATACTTCTTTTTCTTCTTGTGTAATTTCGGTATCGTTTTTTACTAAAACAATTTTATCGTAAAATTCTTTGTCAGAAGTTTCTGATTTTTGTAATAATTCCAAAAGTTTTTGGTCGTTATCATTTTGAAAAGTATCCATTTCTTTTTGGATTTGAATTGCTTTCTCTAATTCATTGTATTTTTTATTATCGTAAGATAATTCACCATTTTCAAGTGTCATATACAATTTTTTACGGATACTACCTCTACGATTTTTAACATAAACAAGGTAACGTTGATTGGTCATTTCATCAATACGAACATACATCATAGCTGTTGTATTGTGTTTTAACTTAGTAGACCCAGCGTACTCACCACCTTTAGTAATATGTTGAATTACATCAAAAGCCGTATATTTTTTAGCTTTATTTTGTCCTTTGGTGTGTTTAACCATTAAATTAATCAACCAACTTTCAACAGTTGACGCGTTCATATTAGAAGTGTCTTTAATTTTATCTTTAGTATCCATAAAACTATCGATTAAAACATAATCCCAACCGTAATTAAGAACTTCTTCTAAAATAGTTTTAGGGTTTTCATAATCGGCTAAGTATAAAGTACTCAAATTCATTAATTGTGGTAAATCCTCAGCTAATTCCATATTGTCGATAGGGTTCATTTCTGAAGATATATAAAGACATGTTCTATTACTATCGTTAGACTCAATACCAACCATTTTATCAACAAGCATTGTAGTCTTACCTGAACCTGGTTCACCAACAACAACGGTTATTGTCGCAGGCATCGTACCACCTTTTTTAGAAATTATGGTATCAATAAATTTACCACTTTTTAAAGGTATAAAAACTTCTGGTGGGAAACTAAAATCGGTTAGTTTCACTATTTGTGCGGTCTCTTTTACTTTTGTCATACAGTTTTATTTAGTTTTTTATTACTCTTACAAAGATATAATATTGTTACATAACAAACAAATTTATTTATGGAAAACAAAGAAATGGTTAGTCACCCACAACATTATGGTGGTAGTGTGTGGTAAAAATCATAGTGTGGAGATATTTATATATAAAGAACATTATGAAAAAACTTGAATTACAAATTGGCGAAAAATACAATTATTGGACAATAATATCATTATCTGATTTTGTAAGTAAAAAGGGTGAGAGATATTATAAATGTCAGTGTAAATGTGGAACCATTAGAGATGTAAAGGCATATCATTTGAATAGCGGAGGGTCTAAATCTTGTGGTTGTTTTGTTAAAGAAACAATGTCAAAAATAAAAAGAATTGACATTGAAGGTCAAAAATTTGGTAAATTAACCCCCATAAAAAGGGTTCACCATAATAATAGTAAACACCTAAACCATTGGTTATGTGAGTGTGACTGTGGTAATGAAGTAATATCATCAACTGGGGCGCTCAGAAGAGGTAAACACCTATCTTGTGGGTGTATAAGAAAAGGTGATGAGAATCATAATTGGAAAGGTGGTAGAATCACCACAAAATTTGGGTATGTGAAAAAACACGCACCAAAACATCCTAATAATATTATAGGTTATGTTTTAGAACATAGATTAGTCATGGAAGATATTATTGGTAGATATCTAGAACCAAATGAGGAAGTTCACCATAAAAATGGTATTAGAGATGATAATTCTAAAGAAAACCTTGAATTATGGGTTAAATCACAACCACCAGGACAAAGAGTTGACGATATGGTTAATTTTTGTTATAATTTCTTAAAGAAATATAAACCTGAAATTTTAAAATAATGGGAGAAAAAGAAATGGGAGAAAAAGAAATGGTTAATCACCCTGACCATTACCAATTTGGTAAAAATAATGAATATGAGGCCATTAAGGTTATTGATGCTTGGGATTTAGGATTTTCTTTAGGGAATACTATAAAATACATCTCAAGAGCGGGTAAGAAAGATACGGATAAAGAATTACAAGATTTAAAAAAAGCCCTATGGTATTTAGAGCATCACATTAAAACATTAGAAACTAAATTGAAAGAAAATTCGTGATATTTATTATAAAATACTATTAATGTCAAATTTATCACAAAAAAATATATTACTAGAAACTGGTATTAGAAATATCAATGAGTTAGCTCAAAGATATGATATGGCCAAGATTTATTTCCATATGGATACTGACGGTGTTACAACGGCCATCGCAATGAAAAATTATTTAGAAAGATATGGTATTGAAGTTGTTGAATGTGAAATAATTCAATACGGTGATATTGAGTTTTCTGTTAAAAAACCAATGGCAAAGGGTAATATAATGCCTGTCTTAGTTGATTTCGCCCACGGTAAACCAATGTTCGTTGTTCACACAGATCATCACGATAAACAAGTTGGTGTTGAGAAAGGAACCTCCAAACAATTTAGAGGAGCTCGTTCAAATGTTGAAACAATATCACAAATTGTGTCACCAAACGATATATTCACACACCAAGACATTTTAATGATTTCCACTGTTGATAGTGCCGATTTTGCTAGGTTAGGTATAACACCTGAACAAGTAATGAACTATGTATTTGTGCTGGATAAAGAAAAAAGTCTTGAAAGTAATAAAATAGCTATGGCTTTAGTAACAAATAAGTTATTATTAGCTTATAAAAATAAACCTAAGTTTTTAGAGAAGTTGGTGATGGAATCGTCAGCGTCTTTATTAAGTATTTATCAAACTATTGTTAGATTAGCTAAAGAAGAGGGGTATGTTTCACCAGAAGTCATGTCTCAACACGCTAAAAACTACAGTGAGACTATGAAAAATAGTAAAGATGTTAAATACGACCCAACAACTGGTATTATAACACAATACGGTGGTGGTTCTATGATAAAACCTGGTTCTTATGACCGTTATGTACCTTTTAAAAACTTTCCTGACGCTAATTTTATCGTTTTAGCATGGCCTTTAGGTCTTTTACAGTCTAGTTGTAACCCATTTAAAACTGAAAGAACATTAAAAGGTGTTAATTTGGGTGAAATAGCCCAAACAGTACTATCTAAATTTGAATCCCAATTAAAAGAATTCACAATAACTATAGATACATTAAAATACTTCGCAGAAAAACATAAATCATTCAATACTGAAAGTGTTGGGTTTACATATAACGATTTAATGGCGATATATGGTAATACAAGCGGTGGTGTTATTGGTTTAGATACCACACCTTCAGGTGTAGCACCAGATTATACCGTAGAAAGATGGCAAAACGCTATTAAAACTGTAATGAATAAACCTTATACAGAATTAAATGAAAGAGAAAGAAAAGCGCTTAAAATGTTATCTATTTCTGGATGGGATGTTATACAAGCTAACAGTGGTGGCCACAAGTGTATAACAAACATATCGGGTTTAATGTACTTTGGTAAAGAAGGTAATAGATTCTTAAAAGAATTACAGACAGAATTTGAAACTGAGTTAAAAAATAAGATATTATTAAGTAGTAAAGACTAAACTACCACTATCATATATACGATATATCCCCCTATTTAACATTATTTGACGTTCAGTTAACTTAGGATCAAATCCATCTAGAATTAATTTATCTTTCCTAAAATTATATCTATTATACTTTGTTTTATTTATTACATAGTAATAATTGGGTTTGGTTTTATGTAGTAACCCAAACCCAATTTTAGTATACATATTACCGTTAGACCAACTACGATCAGCATAACTAATAATTTTAGTTGGTTTATATTTTCCTTTGAAGTATTTTAACATTTTTGATGATCCCCCAATAACTGTTGAATTGAGTTTACTACAAAATCTTAATAACTCCCAACTCCCAACAACACTTTTAGACCCTAGAGACTTTCTTAAACCACCAAATGTCATAACAGATACTAACTCACCATCATAAAACAAACCAATTTTAATGTTAGAATTAACACTACCCTGTATGTGGTTATCATTTAAAAATTTTTTACAGAGTTTACTATCTATCTCTTTTATTTCACATTTTCTAGCATAAATTTTTTCTGATTTATTAAGTAAATTTAATATTCTAGATTTAATAATAGTTTTTTTATAAAACCAATCATCTTCATAAATATGAATCAATTTAACACCATTAGATTCAAAAAACTCTGTTTTATCATAATGATAATCATTTGATCGATGTAATTCACTATGCCAATATAGACCATTAAATTCAAAACCTAATTTTAGTTTTGGTATAAAAATATCTATCTCTTTATTTTTTAACTTAAAATTAGGTATAATATCTCCATCATAATTATCCGTAATAAATCTTAATAAGTCTTTTTCTACTATAGAAACATTGTCATTTGGTGGGAAACACACAGTACATGTGTTTATATCACATTGTTTTCTTGTGTGATATAATTTTTTTTCAATTTCATAATAACCATTATGATGGTTACAATATTTTTTAAAACAGTCTTTATTAATTTCTAAAATATCTTCCTTTATGGAGTATTGATTCTCAACAGTTTGTTTACGTTTATTTACAATATTTTTAACTTTTTCCTGATACGAATCACTATGGCTAAAATGTTCAGTACCATAATTCCTCTTAAAAGTATTTTTAATTTTATCTTTTGTTTGTTTAGATTTAAAGTGGTGTTCTTCTCCGTATTTTTCTAGAAAACTTTGTTTAACTTTATTTTGCGCACATTTTGTCGAACAAGCGTAATAACCACCATTTTTAGTGGACTTTAAATACCTTCTGTAGGTGTGTTTTTTTACAACACCACAAACATCACACTCACAATTTATTTCAATATTACTACCGTTACTTAAATAATTTATTGGAATCTCAATTTCATCACCAATCAAAACTTTCAAACCCTTATTTATTAAATTTTTTAATTGAGCACTATTAACTTTAATCTTAATTTTTTTATCTAATATCATATAATTATAAATACAATGTTATACATCAATGTCCACCGTAAAACCTAATTTTAGTTTTGGTATAAAAATATCTATCTCTTTATTTTTTAACTGTATAATAGTTATATTTATTAAAAAAGATTAATATGGAAACACCTAAAGGTAATAAAAGAAGTAATAGTAAAGTACAAGATAAGTTAATTGATGCTATGCTGGATATTAAAGAGAAAAACCCAAATATGTCACATTCAGAAATTATTGAAACACTACAATATGAGTTTGACAGATTTATTAAGTTTCATAAAGTTGATAGGGTTAATTTACCTAAGCCTTTAGAACCTAAAGAAACAAGTACTAAACAATTAAATGATAGAATTCCAATGAGAAATATACCTTATGGTATTGATAACAAAAAAAAAGGGGTTTAAAACCCCTTTTTTTATTCTTTAATATAATCTTCTATATGGTCAGCAATATTTTTTAAATCTTTTAAGTAGTTAACATTACCAGGATGGTCAATATCAAAGTAATTCATTTCCTTTAAGAATTGTAAATAATCATCTTGGGTTTTAATCTTACTTAAACCAACATACGATTGGTAAAAAGCGTAATCAATAGCCGCGTCCTTCCAAGTATCATAACAAGCGTGTCCGTGTTGTACACCATTTTGTTTATTTGGTCTTTTAGTTGCCTCTTTCATACCAAAAGGGTTATGGTTATCCTTCCAAATGTTAGATTTAAACCCACTTTCTTTGATTGCTTGAGCAAATACTAATTCAGGAAATTTAATATTGATTTTTTTAAGATATTCATAAAAATTTTTTTTACTAAAGGAGTTATTTTCTGAATCCATATAAAGTAGTACAACATCTTTTTCTGTTATTTGGTCTTTTTTACCCTCATTAAATCCGTGTTTATAAGAAATAACTCCAATAACAAAAGAAAACCACATAAACACCAATAACGGTATTAAAATAACTCTATATCTAATTTTTACCATTTGAAGTTTAATTTTATCCCACGTATATAGTCTCATATTTTTTAGTTTTTAGGTTTACACAAATATATTGAATTAAAATAAAAACCCCCTAAAAAAGGGGGTTTTTATTATTTTTTATCTCCTTTTTTCTTAGAGACTTTAGGTGTTTTAATGTCAACCTTAACATCTTCGATTTTAGAATCGTAAGATATTACAATATTGTCACCAATATTAAGTAAGTTTTCTAAAACCTTTTCAGAAATAGGGTCTTCAACATACTTTTGGATTGCTCTGTTAAGAGGTCTAGCTCCGTATTTTTCATCGTAACCCTTTTCAACTAAAAATTCTTTAAGAGTTTCATCAATAGAAAGGCTGTAACCCATTTCTTTAACTCTTTCGATAACCTCAAGGATGGGTAATTCAACAATTTTCTTAATATTTTCTTTATCTAAAGATTTGAAAACAATTACATCATCAATACGGTTAAGAAATTCAGGAGAAAACGCTTTCTTAAGTGAGTCTTGGATTACACCCTCAGCAGCCTCTTCAGCTTTGTCAGTCTTAGCTTTTGTACCAAAACCAACACCTGAACCAAATTCTTGAAGTTTTCTTGCTCCAATGTTAGATGTCATGATGATTAAACAATTCTTAAAATCAACTTTTCTACCTAAACTATCACTTAAATGGCCATCATCAAAAACCTGAAGTAAAATGTTGAATACGTCTGGATGTGCTTTTTCAATTTCATCTAAAAGAATAACTGAAAATGGTTTTCTTCTAACTTTTTCAGTTAATTGACCACCTTCTTCGTAACCAACATATCCTGGAGGAGCTCCAATCAATTTAGAAATAGAATGTTTTTCCATATACTCACTCATATCAACTCTTAATAGAGATTCTGGAGAACCAAAGATACTTTCAGCTAACATTTTAGCTAAATGTGTTTTACCAACACCTGTTGGCCCAAGGAACATAAAAGAACCAATTGGTTTATTTTGGTTTTTAATACCAACACGATTTCTTTTAATCGCTTTTGTGATTTTTTCAATAGCTTCATCCTGACCGATAACTTTCACTTTAATTTCTTTGTCCATGTTACGAAGTTTTTCGTTTTCACTTTGAGAAACTTTAGTAACAGGAATACCTGTAACCATAGAAACTACTTTAGCAACGTCTTCTTCATTAACAATAGGTCTTACTTTATCTAAATTTCTAGACCATTCGTTAGTTGATTTCTCTAAATCATCTTGTAACAATTTTTCTTCATCACGAAGTCTTGCGGCGTCCTCATAACGTTGAGCTTTTACCACATCAACCTTTTGACGGTTAATTTCAACGATTTTCTCTTCCAAATCAATAATTTCTTGTGGTGGTTTTATGTTAACTTGCATTCTAGCTCCAACTTCATCTAAAATATCGATAGATTTATCAGGTTGTTCACGGTCACTAATATAACGGTCAGCTAATTTAACACAAGCCTCAATAGCCTCAGGTGTGTAATTAACCTTGTGATGGTCTTCATACTTATTCTTAATATTATTAAGGATAATTAAAGTTTCTTCCTTAGATGGCGGGTTAATAACTACCATTTGGAATCGTCTAGCTAAAGCCCCATCTTTTTCGATGTTTTCACGATATTCATCAAGAGTGGTTGCTCCAATACATTGGATTTCACCACGTGCTAAAGCCGGTTTTAAGATGTTGGAAGCGTCCAATGAACCTGAAGCGTTTCCAGCTCCAACCATTGTATGAATTTCATCAACAAAAAGGATCACATCATCAGCTTTTTCAAGTTCTTGCATAATACCCTTTAATCTTTCTTCAAATTGACCACGATATTTAGTTCCAGCAACTAATGATGCTAAGTCTAAACTAACTACACGTTTATCAAAAAGAATACGTGGACATTTTCTCTCAACAATTTTAAGAGCTAAACCCTCAACAATAGCTGTTTTACCAACCCCAGGTTCACCAATTAAAATTGGATTGTTCTTTTTACGTCTAGATAAAATTTGTGAAACTCGTTCAATTTCATCGTCTCTTCCGATAATTGGGTCAATAACTCCTTCAGCGGCAAGTTTAGTAATATCTCTACCAAAGTTGTCAAGAATAGGTGTTGTTGATTTACCTTGTGTGGCTTTTTTGGCTTTCTTATTAAAGTCGTCCATTTCTTCGAAGTCTCCTGTCATGTTCATTATTTTTTGTTGTTTTAAATGTAATAAAGTTTCTTTAAATGTTCTATAGGTAATACCCTGATTTCCTAAAACTTTTGTTCCGTCTAACGTTTTATTTTTTAAAATGGATAGAAATAAATGTTCTACCCCAATAAAATCGTCTCTTAATTTGTCAGACTCAAGTTCTGCGGAACTTATAGCGTTTTTTGATGACTCACTAAGTGGTATTATTTTTACCTCTACAATATTAGGGCTTTTTATTTTAAATCTCAAGTAACCTTCCAACTTTTCTGATAAATCCGTAACATCTGAACCCATTTCTTTTAAAACATCAGATACATCATTTTTTTCTTGATTTAAAAGAGCTAATATTAAGTGTTCTGGTTTAATT
>Ga0194041_10000268_pt1 | contig 20477 bp, 21 predicted proteins | sample JunL449m_MetaG_FD_160082 | JGI IMG/M metagenome (GOLD analysis project Ga0194041, IMG submission 160082) | Anoxic zone freshwater microbial communities from boreal shield lake in IISD Experimental Lakes Area, Ontario, Canada - Jun2016-L442-9m | ecosystem: Environmental > Aquatic > Freshwater >...
GGAGGAACGCCTCGAGCTCGCGGGCGTCGTGATGGACCGTGCGCGTCACGTCGTGACGGTCGATGGTGCTGCCGCCGACCTGACCTACGTCGAGTTCGAGATTCTGGCGACGTTGATGGCCAGCCCCGGCCGTGTCTACAGCCGTGGCCAGTTGCTCGACGCCGTCTGGGGCTCCTCCGATTTTCGTGAGCCGCGCACTGTCGACGTGCATGTGCGCCATCTCCGCGAGAAGATCGAGGCCGACCCGGCGACACCAGCGCGGATCCACACCGTGCGCGGTGTTGGGTACCGCTTCGAGGGATAGCGGCCTGTGATGGACTGGCTCGTCGACCGCGTCTTTCCGTTTCGTCGCCTGACTGTCTGGCTCGGTCTCCTGGTGGTCGTCGTCAGCGCACTCGCGTTGACCTTTTCCTACCTGCTCGTGATTGCGTCACTCGACGACAGCCTGGTCAGCAATCGCGTTGGCATCACAGCCCACGCCGCTCAGACCTCAGCACCAACTTTCGCAACGAACTTTGCCAATGCGCTGAGTGGTGCCGCGGGTAGTCCAGATACGAATGCTGTGACGCTCGCGTACGGCACGCTGACGAACACGGATGCCTCGGTCTACCAGGTGATCACGCAAGAACACCTGGTCCCGGTCACGACGCTCGCGCCGCCCACCCCGAGTGCCGTGGCGATTTCGGCAGCCGCTGCAAACGGTGTCCAGAGTGGAATCGGAACGGCCTCTGGGCGGCGCGTCGCCGAGGCGGCCTACAGCATGCGGATTAGTGGCACGCAATACGTCGTCGTCCTGCAATCGAGCCTTGCCGATATCGACTCGACTGTGGCCCTAACGAGCCGCCGCAGCCTGCTCGGTGCGCTGATTGCTCTCCCCCTCGCAGTGATCATCGGCGCCCTCGCCGCCGCGCTACTGACCCGCCGGATCCGCCGCCTCGAGCGCGCGTCCAGCCGCATCGCGGGTGGCAACTTGAGTGAGCCCATCGTCGATCGTGGCAAGGACGAAATTGGCGGGCTCGCTGTTGCGCTCGATCAGATGCGCAACGAATTGGCCAGTACGGACGCCGCACGACGCGCCTTCGTCGCCAATGCCTCACACGAGTTGCGCACGCCCGTCTTCGCACTGTCCGGCTTCTTGGAATTGCTGATCGACGAGGAGGACGAGACGATGCGTCGGCAGTTCCTCGCCACCATGCAGGACCAGGTCGAGCGCCTGACCCGGCTCGCGACGGATCTGCTGGACCTCTCACGGCTCGATGCCGGCAAGGTTGTCGTAGTGCGCGAGCCCGTCGAGCTTGCGGATGCAGCCGAGCGCATCGCCCGCGATCTCACACCTGTCGCCAATCGGCGCGGCGCGACGATTGTGATCGAGACCACGCCAGTGATCGCGCTCGGTGACGAGACGCGCATTGGCCAAATTACGCGCGTCCTGATCGACAACGCTGTGCGGCATAACCCGGAGGGCGTCACGATCTGGGTGCGTACGGCACAGCGAGGCGACGCCACCGCTGTGATCGTTGAAGACTCTGGCCCGCCCATTCCACCCGCCGACGCCGCAACGATCTTCTCGCGTTTCGCGCGTGGCAGTGGCGCCGGTGAAGGCTCGGGACTCGGCCTCGCGATCGCCTCCGAACTCGCAGATCGCATGGGCGGTCGTTTGGTGCTGGATCAGTCCGGACCTCACAAACTGTTTCGCCTCGAACTCCCCGCCGATCGACCGGTCTCCTGACCAAGCCCGCGCTTTCCGACTATCCTCGTCCAGTGTCCGATCTCGAACAACACCGCTTGACGATCGTCTCGAACCGTGGTCCGATCTCGTACGAGGTCGTTGATGGCGAGCGTGTCGCCGGTCGAGCTGGCGGTGGTCTCGTGTCTGCTCTACGCGGCCTGATTCGCTCCCATGTCGTCACCTGGATTGCCTGTGCCGTGACCGACGAGGATCGCATCGTGGCCCGCGAGCAGCATGGCAAAGCGGTTCCAGAGGAGGATGACGCTGGCAACCCCTTCCTCCTGCATCTCGCCGAGCCCGACCCTGCCGACTTCGATCGTGCCTACCACGAGATCGCCAATCCACTGTTGTGGTTTATCCAACACGAGCTCTACGACTTGGGTCAAGCGCCGATCATTAGTGACGACACGCGCGCAGCGTGGGCCGCATACCGCCGCTACAACGCGACGATGGCTGCGGCCGCCGCAACCGAGTACAACGCGGATGCTTTGATGGTGCACGACTACCAGCTCTACCTGGTCCCCGCGATGCTGCGCGAGGCGGGTGTCACCACGCCGATCTTGCACTTCACCCACATTCCGTGGCCCGCCCCAGAAGCCTGGCGCCTGCTCCCTGTCGACCTCCGTACCGAACTCCTTCACGGGCTGCTGGGTGCCGACATCGTGGGTTTTCAGACGGCGCGCGACGTGCGCAACTTCTTGGCCACGTGTGACGAGCACCTGACGGAGGTCACCGTCGATTTCGACCTGCGAACCGTCCATGTCGTCAACGATCACCAGGGACGCGACGTACTGATTCGCCACTATCCGATCTCCGTCGATCCGGACGAATTCTACGAACACATCACAGCACCCGAGATGATTGCCGCCACCGCCGAACTGACCGAATCACGCCCCTGGCACTTGATCCTGCGCGTAGACCGCACGGACCCGTCAAAGAACATCGACCGGGGCTTTTATGCCTACGATCGCCTGCTCACGCGCCGCCCCGATCTCCATGGCGGCATCAGCCTGCTGACGCTGCTGGACCCATCACGCCTCTCAATTCCGGCCTACGCAACGTACTTCGAGACGATTCAAGCAACGTGTGCTGAGATCAATGCGCGCCACGGCCGGGACGGTTGGCTCCCCATTGACCTACGCATCGGCGATAACTTCCCCGTTGTGATTGCCGCGTACCAACAGTACGACGTCCTGCTTGTGAATGCGCTCGCTGACGGAATGAACCTGATTGCGAAGGAAGCCCCCCTCCTCAACGAGACCGACGGCGTCGTTGTGCTGTCGGAGCGGGCGGGTGCGTTCGAAGAGCTTGAGCCGTTCGTACTCGGGGTCGACCCGCTCGATATCGAGGCAACGGCCGCCCAACTCGAGCGCGCAATCGACATGCCTGCTGCGGATCGCGCTGCGCGCTCGCTCGGTCTCAAGGAATTCCTCTTGACGCACGATGTCAGTCGCTGGATCGATCTTCAGTTGCGCGACCTTGACGCCTTGACTGAGGCACGCCGATGAGTGACCCCCTGCTGATCGTCGCCGCTCTCAACGGCACCCGCCAGCGCGATGCGTGCCCAAAAGTGCCGCTGTCGCCGGACGAGCTCGCGGCAGAAGCCAAGCGCGCAGTCGAAGCGGGCGCCGGCATGGTGCACGTGCACGCCCGCAAGAGCGATGGCTCCTCGACGTTCGATTTCGTGATCGACGACATCGTTGCGGCGATTCGCGGTGCCGTTGATGTGCCGATCTCGATCTCGTCGCAGCGAGCACGCCAGACGTCGCTCGGCACGGTCACTGCGCTCTTCAGCGTGCTGCGCGACCTGCCGGATCTCGCCTCCGTCCACGTCCGACCACCTGAGGCCGAGCTGCCCGCTCATCGCGAGGAGGCTCGTCAGATCATCGAGGCCTTGGACGCGGCCGACGTTCGCCCCGCACCTGTCGCCGGCAGCCTGGACGCACTTGGTGACCTCGAGGTGCTCTACAACGATTCGCTACTCGGTCGAGCGCCGTTTGTGATGCTCACACTCGGTGCGGCTATTTCGGAGTCGGCCGACCTCGCTGCCGGCACGCCCCAAAACGTGCTGCGCCTGATCGACGCGGTCCGGTCGGTGCTCGCACAGCCGCCGATTGTGGCGAGTGGCCGCGATGCGACCAGCCCGATCGTGCAGGCCGTCGCTGCCGCCGCCGGTGAGCACATCCGGGTCGGCTTCGAAGATGCCGTCACGCTGCCCGATGGATCGCCTGCGACCTCGAACGCTCAGCTTGTCGAGCACGCTGTCCGACTCGGCGCTGCGCTCGGGCGTGCGCCGATGTCGCCCGACGACGCACGACGCCTGCTTCGCTGAGACACCGGCCAAGCGGCCATCACACTGCGATACCGTTGAGGTAATGTCTCGCCGGTCGCTCATCATCATCGTCGCCCTCGTGGGGGTCGGCGCGGTCGCACTGATTGTCGGACTCCGCGGTGTTTCCGATGCGACCAAGGCCGAGACCGGGCCAACCGAGTCGAGCCTGATTCCGCCGTTCACCCCCACTAAGGCGCCAGCCATTACGGGGCAGACGATCACCGGCAAGCCGTTCGCTTTGGCGGACTACGCGGGCAAGCCAATCATTCTCAACTTCTGGGCCTCGTGGTGTGGGCCGTGCCGCCGCGAGATCCCCGCGATCGCCGCCTTCGCCAAGAGCCATCCGGAGATCCAAGTATTGGGCGTTGATTATCAGGACAACGCGGCCGACGCCGCCGCCTTCGCGATTTCTCACGGCGCGACGTGGCCCAGCGTGGTCGACGATGGACCGATCGGGAGTCACTACAAGGTCCCCGGATTGCCCACCACCTTCTTGATCAACAGTCAGGGCCAGATCGTCGAACGCATCCTTGGTGAGGTGACCGAGCCGTTGCTCGCTGCGCACGTTAAGGCGATGACCGCGCAGTGATCGGCGCGATCAGCCTGTCTGGGGTTGGGCTCGCAACAGCATTTGCGGCCGGCTTGGTCTCGTTTTTGTCGCCCTGTGTCTGGCCGCTCGTTCCCGTCTATCTCTCGTACGTCTCCGGCGTGCCGTACGAGGAACTCGGCTCGAACCGGCGCCGCGTGGTGATCACCACGTGCGTTTTCATCGGCGGCTTTACGGTCGTGTTCGCCCTCTACGGCCTTAGCGTCGGGTACCTCGGCACGTTTGTTGCGGATTACCGGCGCACGATCGAAATCATCGGCGGCGTCTTCGTCATCCTGATGGGGCTCGCACTGCTCGGCTTTGCACGCCAACTCGTCGGGCGTAGCGCTCGCGTCGAACTGAAGGCGCGCCCTGCTTCGCTGGCCGGTGCAGGCCTCGCCGGCGTGGTTTTTGCCGTCGGCTGGACGCCCTGCATCGGACCCGTACTGACGTCGATCCTGCTCTACGCCGCATCGCAAGGTGGCGCGGGCGGGTCGCTACTCCTGTTCGCCTACGGCATCGGCCTCGGCGTGCCGTTTCTGCTTAGCGGCCTCTTGGCCTCGTGGCTGCTCGAACGCACTGGCGCCTATCGCAAGTACGGCGTCTGGGTCAATCGCGTGGCGGGCGTCGTGATGATCATCGTCGGCGTCCTGCTGGCATCGGGCCAACTCGCCCAGATCACGCAGCAGCTGAGCGGCTATGGCGTGATCGTCTAGCCGCGCGATGTCACAAAGGGGTCAGACCCTTTTGTGACATCCATCGAGATCAGAGGCCAATCACATGACGGTGATGTCACATAAGGGTCTGACCCCTTTGTGACATCGGAATCACATCGCCATCCCACCACTGCACTCCAACTACACGGAGGGTTCGTAGCCGGCGAATGCCAACACCAACCGACCGCTGGGTGTCAACGGCTCGGGCCAGGCGCCGGCCGGAAAAACCTGGAGACCAATCACCTCGGGCAGCATCAGCCCAAACGGGCCGTCGGAGCGGAGCCGGAAGACGCCGGCAATCTCCGTCTCGTCTTCGAGCTCGGTCAGGATCGTGCCGAGGTGCTCGGGAGCTGGACCCTGATACCCCAATTCTTCGCCGAGCTCGCGCACTGCGGCCTCGGCGTACGTCTCCTCGCCGTCAACGTGCCCCGAGCAGGCGACGTCCCAAAAACCGGGCGACGAGTCCTTGCGCAGCGAGCGTCGTTGGAAGAGCATGCCCTCTGACGTCTCGACGATCACGCTAACCGAGCGGTGGATCAGCGTCGCGTCGGCATGACACTCGGCGCGCGTGCGATAGCCCAACACGTGGTCGTCTCGATCGACGACGCAGAAGATTTCGTCCTGCCGCTGCACGGGGGCCGGTTGCATGAGGCATATCGTATGACGCGATGGCCAAGGTCGTATCCGTTGTGGGCAATCGCCCCCAGTACGTCAAAGCCGCCCCGCTCTGCGTGGCGCTGGCCGCGCGTGCCACCGTTGTCGGTGTCGATACGGGCCAGCACTACGATCCCGAGCTCTCGCAGATCTTCTACGACGAGCTCGGTATCGCACCGCCCGAGCACCGGCTCGCCGTCGGCTCGGGCTCGCACGCCGAGATGACCGCGCGCATCCTCGAGCGCATCGAACCCGTGCTGATCGCCGAGGCGCCGGACTGGTGTGTCGTCTACGGCGATACCAACTCGACGCTGGCGGCCACGCTCGCAGCCGCCAAACTCGGGATTCCAATCGCGCACGTCGAAGCGGGCCTGCGGTCGTTCGATCGCTCGATGCCAGAGGAGGTCAACCGCGTCGTGGCCGACAGCCTCAGCACCGCGCTCTTCTGCCCGTCGCAGACAGGTGCCGACAATCTGGCGGGTGAGGGCATCGTCGATGGCGTCACCATCGTCGGCGACGTGATGGCCGACGCTGCGCGCCTGTTTGGACCGATCGCCGAGCGCTCCACGGCCGTCGCCGATCTCGGCCTGACGGTAGGCGGCTACGCGGTGGCCACGATCCACCGCGACGCCAATACGCGGCAGCCTGCACTTGGCCGTCTTGTCGATGCCCTGTCGGCGCTCGATTGCGACGTCGTGCTGCCGTTGCATCCGCGTACCGCTGCCGCACTCGAACGGGAGGGCCTCGCCTTTGGTGGGCGTGTGCGCGTGATTCCACCCGTTGGCTACCTCGAGTTCACCGCACTCTTGCGCGGTGCGCGTCTGCTGTTGACCGATTCCGGCGGCGCCCAGAAAGAGGCGTACTTCCACGCCGTACCGTGCGTCACGCTGCGCGATCGCACTGAGTGGGTCGAGACCGTTAGCACCGGTGCAAACGTGCTCGTCGGGGACGACGCAGCAGCGATTACGGCAGCGGTCGCAAACCCGCCGGCACCGGCCGCTTGGCCTGCCTTGTACGGCGATGGTCACGCGGCAGAGCGCATCGCCAGCGCCCTCTTCGGCTAGGCCTCGACAACGCTGCCGCAGCAGCCCGGGCTACGCCAGCGGTACCATCTCCCCCGTGCAGCGCGATGTCGCAGTTGTCGGAGCCGGCTACGTCGGTCTTCCTCTCGCAGTTCGTCTCGCAGAAGCGGGGCGCACCGTGGTGTGCCTTGACCCAGACGCGAGCAAGATGGAGCGCCTCAATGCGGGCGATTCGTACATCGAAGACGTCGACTCTGCCGACCTCGCCCGCCTCGTCAACGACGGCAAGCTGGCCGGCACGACGGACGAGACCGAGCTGCGCGATGCCGACGCGATTCTGATCTGCGTACCGACGCCGCTGTCCGAGCACCGCGAACCCGACCTTGGCGCCGTGCGCTCTGCCACCGCTGCTGTTGCTCGCAACCTCCGCAAGGGCCACACCGTCGTGCTCGAGTCGACCACCTACCCGGGCACGACCCGCGAGGTGCTGCAGCCGATGCTCGAGGAGGGTGGCCTGCGCGCCGGCACCGATTTTTTCTTGGCGATGTCACCCGAGCGCATCGATCCCGGCCGCACGGACTTCACCGTACACACGACGCCAAAGGTGATGGGCGGCATCACGCCGGCCTGTGCCGAGCATGCCGCCGCCGTCTACCAGGGTGCTGTCGACACGATCGTGCGCGTCTCGTCGCCGGAGGCGGCCGAGCTCGCGAAGCTGCTCGAAAACATCTTCCGTACCGTCAACATCGCGCTCGTCAACGAGCTCGCAATGCTCTGCGACAAGATGGGCCTCGATGTCTGGGAGGTCGTCGACGCGGCCGCCACGAAGCCGTTCGGCTTTATGCGCTTCGAGCCGGGTCCTGGTCTCGGCGGCCATTGCCTACCGATCGACCCGTTCTACCTGACGTGGAAGGCCCGCGAGCACGAGTTTTCGACCGAGTTCATCGAGCTGGCCGGCAAGGTCAACGGCAATATGCCGAGCTACTGTGTCGATCGCATCGCCCGCGTCCTCAACGATGCCTCAAAGAGCGTCCGTGGCGCCAACATTCTCGTGCTCGGTGTGGCCTATAAGAACGATGTTGGCGACATGCGCGAGTCGCCGGCGCTGCCGATTATCGAGCTGCTACGCGAGCGTGGCGCCGAGCTGAGCTATCACGATCCGCACGTCGCCTCGATGCCCGAGCTCGGCCTCGACTCGGTCGCGCTTGATGCCGCAACCGTCCAGCAGGCCGACGCCGTCGTGATCATCACGGGCCATAACGCCGTCGACTACGAGATGGTCGTCGCGAAAGCCAGCAGCGTCCTCGACCTGCGCAACGCAACCGGGCGACGCGGGTTAGAGGGCGACAATGTCTCCCGACTCTGACGCACCCGTCCGCATTGGCATCGTTGGCCTTGGCTACTGGGGGCCCAACATGGCCCGCGCCCTCGCCAGCACGCCTGGCTGCCAGCTCGCCTACGCCTGTGACCTCGACGAAGGCAACCGCGCGCGCCTCGAAGGCCGCTACCCCGGCACGGTCATCACCGATCGCTTCGATGACCTCTTGGAGGACGACACGCTCGATGCGATCGTCGTCGCGACGGGCGCGCCAAGCCACCACGCGATCGGCATGCGCGTGCTCGAGGCCGGCAAGCACGCCCTGATCGAAAAGCCGCTCGCCCTGACTGTCGCCGACGCCCGCGAGCTCGTTGCCACCGCAGCCACCAAGGATCGCGTCCTGATGGTCGGCCACCTGTTGCGCTTCCACCCCGTCTTCGAGCGCCTCAACGAGCTTGCCCAGGGCGGCGCGCTCGGGCGCATGTTGTACCTCTATACGAATCGCCTCAACTTCGGCAAGGTGCGCGCCGACGAGAACGCCCTTTGGAGCCTCGCGCCCCACGACATCTCGCTCGCGCTGGCACTGGCTAACGAGCGACCCGTCGAGGTCTCGGCACGGGGCGAGGCGTTCCTTCGCGAAGGCGTCGAGGACGTCGTCTTCGGCTACCTGCACTTCCCCAGCGGCCTCGTCGCTCACCTCCACGTCTCGTGGCTCGATCCACACAAGAGCCGCAAGTTGACGGTCGTTGGCTCCGAGGGCATGGCCGTCTTTGACGACACCGAGACAGATCGCAAGCTGACGGTCTACGAAAAGGCGTCGTCGCCGTCGCGCTTCGACACCTGGGGCGAGTTCCAAGCGTTGCGCACCGGCGACGTCCAGATTCCGCAGGTCTCGAACGCCGAGCCGTTGATCCAAGAGACGAAGGCGTTTGTCGAGGCGATCCGCAACGGCGCGGCGACCATCGCGTCGGGCGATGAGGGTCTGGCTGTTGTCGAGGTACTGACGGCGCTGCAGACGTCTCTCGAACAGCACGGCGCACCCGTGAGGCTCGACAGCCAATGAGCGACGTCCATCCCAGCGCGATCGTCGAAGCCGGCGTCACGCTTGGCGAGGGAGTAGAGATCGGACCCGGTGCGGTTATCCGCAGCGGCACCGTGCTCGGCGATAACGTCACGATTGGTGAGTACGCCGTGCTCGGCAAGCGGCCGAAACTCGGCCCCAAGTCGGTTGCCAAGGGTGGCGACTTGCCCGGGCTCGTGGTCGGCGCTGGCTCGACCATCTCGACGCACGCCATCGTCTACGCCGGCACGACGCTCGGCGAGCGCGTCATCGTCGGCGACCACGCCTTCGTCCGCGAGCGCTGCTCGATCGGTGCGCAGACGGTAATTGGCCGCGGTGTCACGGTCGAGAACGACACCACGATCGGTGAGGGCTGCCGGATCCAGTCGCAGTCGTACATCACCGCCAAGAGCCTGCTCGAAGACGATGTCTTTATCGCGCCCTGCGTCGTGACGACGAACGACAACTTTATGGGTCGCACCGAGGAACGCCACGCGCTGCTCAAGGGCCCGACGATTCGACGCGGCGCTCGCATTGGTGGCGCCGTCTGCATCCTGCCTGGCGTTGAGATCGGCGAAGAGGCCTTTGTCGGTGCCGGTGCGGTCGTCACGCAAGACGTGCCGGCTGGCAAGGTCGTCGTCGGTGTGCCGTCGCGCGTCTTGCGCGACGTGGCCGACGAGCAGCTGCGCCGCAACGGCGGCTGAGGACCAGACACCGCGATGGATGTCGCTCTCGCTGGCTTTCTGACGGGCCTCTCGCTGATCGTTGCGATCGGAGCGCAGAATGCCTACGTGCTGCGGCTCGGCCTGGCGCGTAACCACGTGGGTGTCGCGGTCGCGATCTGTGCGGGCGCAGATGCGCTGTTGATCGCGCTCGGTGTCGGTGGTCTCGGCGCAATCGTGCAGGCCCATGGTGATGTGCTGACCGCGATCGCGCTGATTGGAGGTGCGTACCTGCTCTGGTTTGCGTTCCGCTCCTTTCGCAGCGCGCTCCATCCCGAGGTCCTCCTGCCCTCACAGCAGCAGCCACAGGCCGTCGCCGCCGTCGCCCTGGCCGTACTCGGCTTTACGTTTCTCAACCCACACGTCTACCTCGACACGATCCTGCTGGTCGGCACGATCGGCGCCTCGTTTGGCGCCGATCGCTGGTGGTTCGCGCTCGGTGCTGCCGTCGCCAGCCTCGTCTGGTTTAGCGGCCTTGGCTTCGGCGCACGATTGCTCTCGCCCCTGATGGCTCGGCCGGTCACGTGGCGCGTACTCGACGCGGCAATCGGCGTCGTCATGTTGACGATTGCGATCGTGCTCGTGCGCTCGGCCGTGCCCTAGACAGTCCGCTACGGTGAGGGGCATGTTCGAACTAGAGACTCTTCCCAACGGCGCTCGTATCCTCAGCGCCCCGATGCGCGACGCCGCCAGCGTCGCCGTCGTCATCTCCGTCGCCTCCGGCTCGCGCTGCGAAAAGCCCGCGTCGGCAGGCATCGCCCACTTCTCCGAGCACATGCTGTTTAAGGGCACGGAGCGCCGCCCGACGGCACGCGACATCTCGGCCGAGATCGACGGCATCGGTGGCGAGTTCAACGCCTTTACCGGCAAGGAGATGACCGCGTACTACGTCAAGTGTGCGGCCGCCGACGCGCCGACTGCGCTCGACGTTCTGTCCGACATGTTTCTTCACTCGAAGTTCGATGCCGAAGAGCTCGAGCGCGAGAAGGGCGTGATCGTCGAAGAGATCAACATGTACACGGACACGCCACGCGACATCGTCGGCCAGGTCTACGACACGGCACGCTACGGCGATTCGCCGATTGGTCGCCCGATCATCGGCACCAAGGAGACGGTGCGCGCCGCGACGCGCGAGACGTTTACCGACTACCTGAGCACGTGGTACAAGCCCGAGCGCATCGCGATTGGACTGGGTGGTGGCGTCACCGAGAGCCTCGTGGCCGACGTACGCGAGCACTTTGGTGGCCTCGCCGCCGAGAGCACGCCCGCGTTGCCCGAGACGATCGTGCCGACCATCGCCGAGCCGATCGTGGCCGTGGAGCACCGCGAGGGCGACCAGGCTCATATCGTGCTGGGCGTCGATGGACTACGCACGGCAGACGAAGATCGTTACGCGATGGCTGTCTGGCAGGCCGTCATCGGCGGGGGCATGTCGTCGCGCCTCTTTACCGAGGTCCGCGAGCGCCGTGGCCTTGCGTACTACGTGTTTGGACGCAACGCGAGCTACAGCGACACCGGCTCTTTCGCCGTGCAGGCTGGCGTCGACATCAACCGTGCCGCGCTCGCCGTCGAGGTGATCGCCGACGAATTGCGTCGCATGGTTGCCGAACCGATCCCGGCCGACGAGATCGCCAAGGCCAAGCGCTACCTGATCGGCCATACCGTCCTCAACCAGGAGGACCCGGCCGGTCGCATCTTCTTTGGTCTGCGTCGCGAGCTGCTCGACGATGGCTGGGTCGACCTCGACACCGTCATTCGTGGCATCGAGGCCGTCACGATTGAGGACCTGCTGCGGGTCGGCGAGCGCGTCGTCCGCCTCGACCATGCCGTGCTGGCCGCCGTTGGTCCGCTCGACGATGTCGACGGGTTGCGCGCCGCGATCGGCGCCTAGTTTTATAACCCGTATCAGAGCCTAAATCTAGACGCCGGGTAGACTGCCGCTGTGGAACGTGAAGACGATGTAGCGCGAATGTTCGCGCGGATGGACTCGCTGATCGACGAGTTGGCGGGTTCGACGCCGCGCATCGACCCCCACACGCACCTCGGCCTCGACGAGGACGGCATGGCGCAGACGCTCGAAGAGCTGGTCGGACACCTCGATGCGCACAAAATCGACCGTGCCGTCGCCTTCCCGCTGCACGACCCAGACCGCGGCGAAAACTACACCGTGCCGAACGATCGTGTGCTCGAGTGGGCCGCGCAGAGCAACGGTCGCGTTGTCCCTTTCTGTCGCCTCAACTTGACGGGCGATCCACTAACGGAGGCGCGTCGCGCGATCTCGCTCGGAGCCCGCGGCATCAAGCTGCACCCGCGCGCGCAGGCCTTCAGCGTGGACGACAAGCGCCTCGACCCGATTTTTGCGATCGCCGCCGAGCACAAGCTTCCGATCCTGATCCACGCGGGTCGCGGCATGCCGCCGATTGGCGACCAGTTGGCGACGGCCGCGGAGCGCCACCCCGACGCGATCCTGATTCTCGCGCATGCTGCGATCGTCGATCAGGACCGGATCGCCAGCCTCGTCGCTGGGCGTCCGAACGTCGTCTTCGACGCCTCGGCCTGGAGCCCCGTCGACCTGCACGGCCTCCTGACGCGTGTGCCGCCCGAGCAACTGGTGTGGGCGTCCGACCTGCCCTACGGCACGATTCGCGAGAGCCTCTTGGCCACGCTCGCCGTACTGCTCGAGGTTGGTGCAAGCCGTGAGGTAACGACCGCGATTGTCGGTGGCACGATGGACCGCCTCCTGCGCGGCGAGCACGCCGTGCTCTCGGCAGCCCCGATCGCTCCGCGCGAGCGGGTCGTCAACTTGGCGCGTCAGCGCGTCGGTGGCTACCTCGTCGCCCTCTTGCCTTCGATCTGGCAGCGCCGTCCCGACTACGTCGGCCACTTCGGTCTCGCTGCTGCGGTCTGCCGCGACGATGAGGGCGAACTTGGCTCCGTCGCCGAGCTCATCATTTTGGCTGAGGCGACGTGGACGGCTGCGCTGGAGCGCGCCGGCACAGAACGCCCTACGCTCGACGATGTCCGAGAGACGTTCGAGCTTCTGCTCGCCGCTTGGGTCTTCGCCTATTCACCCGTTACGCAGCGCCGCTGGGAGGCCCTCGCATGATCGCCACTGTTGTACTCGCCGCCGGACGCTCCGAACGTTTTGGTTCGCCAAAGCTCCTCGCCGAATGGTGGGGTCGCCCACTCGTCGAGCGTGCACTCGAGATCGCTCCGCCCGGCCTCAAGGTCGCCGTCATCAGCACGCCAACGGCCAAGCTGTTGCCGCTCTTCCAGGCGCATGGCTTCCAGTGCATCCGCAATCCAAAGCCGGCACAGGGTCAGTCGTCCTCGCTGCGACTCGCGCTCGATGTGATGCCTGCCGAGGTCGAAGCCGTGCTCGTGCTGCTCGGCGACGCACCGGCTGTGCCAACGACTGTCGTCGATCGCGTGCTGACCGCCTACCGTCGCCTCAACTGTGCCGTTACGGCCTCCTACGAGGACCGCACCGCTCCGCCGGTCGTGATTCCCCGGGCCGACTGGGATCGCATAGCCGCGACGGGTGACCGTCCGGGCGAGGCACTCAACCCCGAGCCGATCGACATGAGTGATCTACTCAGCGGTGGCGAAGATGTCGATACCCCAGAGGATCTCTTCCGCCTAGCCGCCTTGCGGGCCGGCGTCGAGTTGATCGAGCCGATGAGCACATCTGAGCTCGACTCGCGCCTCGACGATCCCGAGCCCTTTGCGGTCCGTCTGCGTCGCCGCAACTCGGCAACAGCCGAGCGCCCGTCCGTCACACCCCTCGCCCTCGAGAAGCTCGCAATCGAGCATTTCCGCGGCACCGAGGTCATCGCCCGCGTGGGCGACGAGTACGTCGGCCTACTCGGGTAGGACGCTCAAGCGCTCCCTGCTCTAGCAGGCAGCGTGCTTCTCGAGCAGCTGCATCAGCTCGACGAGAAACGCATCGCGCTGCCGTTGCAGATCCGCGATCGAGCGGCCGGCGGCCTCGTCGTCGCAGCCCGCGACCATCTTGTCGCGCAGCTCTTTCGTCAACGGCGGCGCCTCGAGGCGCGTCCACGGTTCGAGCAGCGAATCGCCGAAGTGGTCGAGCATGTGGCCCATGCCGCCCTCGCCGCCCGCCAGGTGAAAGGTGAGGCCGACGCCCATCTGCGCCCAGCGCACACCCGGTCCATAGACCAGTGCGACATCGCATTCCTCGACCGTAGCCTCGTCGTTATCGACCATGTGCAGCAGCTCGCGCCAGACGGCGTCTTGCAGGCGGTTGGCAACGAAGCCGGGCAGCTCGTTGGAGCAGCGCAGCGCCTTCTTACCGGCGCGCGTGTAAAAGTCGAGCGTCCAGTCGACGACGGCTGGATCGGTCTGCTCGCCCCCCACCACCTCGACCAGTGGCACGAGGTAGGGCGGATTGAACGGGTGACCGACGACGAGCCGCTCGGGGTGCGCGGAGGCACCGGCCATGTCGGTCATGCGGTAGCCCGACGTGCTCGACAGGATCGGCACGCCCGGCGGCGTCGCCGCATCAATCTGCGCCAGCGTGTCGATCTTCAGCTGCAACACCTCGGGACAGTTCTCTTGGATCACGTCGGCGACAGCGCCGACCTCCTCCAGCGTGTCGACCATCCGCAGCCGTTCGCGCGAGGCGCCCGGTGCGAGCCCGAGCTGCTCGAGCGACGGCCAGGCGATGTCGAGCAGACGCTGGAGCTTCTCGGACCCATCGGGCGCCGGATCCCAGACCACGACGTCATAGCCCTGCGCCAGAAACTTCGCCGCCCAGCCACCACCGATCACGCCCGCGCCAACGATGCCAACGGTCTGGACTTGATCAGCGGGAGTCTTCGGGGTCCACGTCATAGGTCAAGAGCGTACAGGGCGCCACGAAGGTACCGGGGCCGACTCACCACACCAGCGCACGACACCCGATCGACCGAACCGCGTCGAGCTACTCGCAGTCGCAGTCCGCGCAGATCTTCTTGAGTTGCGCACGCAACGAGTCGGGACACGGCTCGTCACATGCCTGCCGCACAACCGTGCGCATTCCTGCCTCGAAGCTGTAGCACTTGGCGCAGGTTGGACAGACGGCAAGGTGCTCTTCGACCGTGCGCACCTCCTCGACCGAGAGTGCACGATCAACGTAGGCCTGCATGCAGCGCTCGGCCTGGAGACACGGTTCGGGGCGGGCCTGAGTGCTCATGCCGTGCCCTCCTCGGCGTGATCGGCGAGGGCGCGCTTGAGTACGCGGCGACCGCGGTGCAGGCGACTCATGACAGTCCCAACGGGGATCTCGAGCACATCGGCGGCCTCTTGATAGGAAAGATCGCCGAGGTCGACCAGCACGACAACCTCGCGAAACGGCAGCGACAGCTCGGCCAACGCGTCCAAGACGGGGCCGGGCGAAAGCCGCTCGACCAAGACATCAACATCGGCGATCGGGTTGCCACCAAGACGCTCGTACAGGTAGTAGTCGTCGGCCTCGAGCCCCAGCTGCTCGGGTGCTCGCTGCTGCTTGCGCGCGTTATCAATCGCGAGGTTGTGCAGGATGCGCAAAAGCCACGCGCGCAGATTCGTGCCGGACTCGTACGAGCGCCACGAACGAAAGGCACGGGCGTAGGCCTCTTGAACGAGATCCTCGGCGGCCTGGTAGTCCCGCGCGAGGCGGCGTGCGACACGCCAGACATCGTCGGCAAGCGCGAGCGCTTCTTCGTCGAAGGCGAGCCGTGCGGGATCGACGGCTGGATCGGGCTGGTCGGCAGCGTCGTCGGACACACTCCGAGGGTACCAGTCAGCCGCGCTACGGTCGGCTTGCGCTACGAGGGTCGGGCACTCCATACGTCGGAAAACGCGTGGCATGCCGACCGCATTCCATCCTTCTCGGCGATACTTTGTGTGTGCGCCGCTTCTTCTCACGTCTGACCGGCCCGACGGCCTACCGACGGCTCGTCGTGATCGCTCTCGCAGCGCTGTATCTCAACATCGTCTCGGGCGCCCTCGTGCGCGTCACAAACTCGGGTCTCGGCTGCCCGGACTGGCCACTCTGCAAGGGCAAGCCGACGCCACCGTTCCAATTTCACGGGCTGATCGAGTTTTCGAATCGCGTCATCGCGTTGGCCGTCATCGTTGCTGCGATCTTGTTGGCGATCGCCGCCTGGCGTTCGATTCGCCAACAATCAAGATGGCTCTTTCGCGGCTCGCTCTCGATCGGCATCCTGACGTTCTTACAGGGCCCCCTTGGCGGGCTGACGGTCCTCCTTGACCTTCACCCGATCGCGGTGATGAGCCACTTCGTGCTCGCCCTGATCGTGTTCCTCATTGCGGTAGTCCTGACGCTCGAGACCTTCGAGATTTCTCCTGATTGGTCGCCAACGCCACCGAGCTGGCTCCCGGCCGGTGGCGTGATCCTGACGGTCTGGGCCTGGATTGTGGTTATTTCGGGCGCAATCGTGACGATGTCTGGCACACATCCCGGCAGCGATAACGTGCCGCGGCTCTGGAATCTGCTCGACTCGGCGTACCTCCACGTACGCGTTGCCGCCAGTTTCGTCGTCTTCTACGGACTTTTCTTGGTCGTCCTGTCTCGGGTGATCCACCCCCCACGCGTCGTAACCCGTCTCGCCTGGGCGCTCGTGATCACGATCGCCGCACAGATCGTGATTGGCGAGTGGCAATGGCACACACAACTGCCGTGGTGGCTGGTCTTGATCCACGTCTCCGTCGGCACGTTGTCCTTAGCCATCGCCGGCGCATTCGGCTGGATTCTGATGATTTCGCGTCGGCCCGCTCGCCGTCTGCGATGATTGGGGTCGGGTGGATGCCTTTCTGATTCCTGTCGCAGGGGTCGCCGCTGCCATCGGCGTGGCGATGTTGCTTGTGACCAGTTCGATCCCGCTACGCGTGGTCGGAGCGGTCCTGATCGCGGCGGGTGGTGGGCCGCTGGTGATCACGCGCACATCGCTGACGCACCAACTACTCGACCGACCTGTACTGCTCGGCGTTGGCCTCGTCGCCGGTGTTGTTGCCCTCGCCGTCTTGACGCTCATCTTCGAGCGCTACCCGTGGCTCGTACCAGTCATCGCACTCGTGATTGGCCTGCGAGTCCCACTGCGCAATCCACCGAGCCCGACCGATCATCTGCTGCCGCTCTACCTCGTGCTGGCGGCCGGCGTGATCGCGCTCGTCTTGCGTTCGCTGCGTGGCACCTCGCCACCGAACCGGCTCGGCTACGTCGGCTGGGCGATGGGCGCGTACGTGATCTTCGCAGCCGCCAGTCTCGCCTGGACCGCCGACACTCAGGCCACCACCTACGCCGTTGTTGCGTTCACGCTACCGCTCGGACTCTTAGCGGCGCTCACGGGCACACTGCTGCCAATCCCACCACTGACGCGCGTCTTGCCGTGGCTCCTGATCGGCGTGGCCGTGATCTTGGCTGCCGTCGCGCTCTGGCAGGTCCATTCGCACGAGGTGTTCTGGAACGAGAAGTTGATGCACACGAACGCCTATGGCGGCTACTTCCGCGCGAACTCACTGCTCTTCGATCCGAGCCTGTTTGGACGTGTCGAGGCGCTCGCCCTCGTCACGATCGTCGGTCTCCTCGCGCTCTCACCACCACGCAAGATCCTGTTGCTCGCAGCCGCCGCCAGCGTTCCGATCTTCGCGGGCCTCGCCGTGTCGTACTCACAGTCGTCCTTTGTCGCACTCGGCGTCGGTGTACTCGTGATCGCCTGCATCGTCTGGCGTTGGCGCGCAGTGATTGCGCTTGCGGTGATCATCCTAATCGTCGCGGGTGGAGCCTTGGCTACCCCCCAAGGGCGACACCTTCTTAACGAGCCAGCGCAGAAGGCGTCGAGTGCTCGCCTCGGCCTCGTGCAGCGATCGCTCGATCTGTTCGAGGCTCACCCGATCCAAGGCAGTGGTCTTGGCGCCTTCGCCACGGCGACCGGCAAGAAGAAGGCAGCGCCGCATAACGTCGTCTCTGGCACCGCAGCCGAGCTTGGCATCGTCGGCACCTTCGCACTGTTTGCCTTGTTACTGACTGTCCTGTGGGCGATTCGCAATCGTCGCCCCGACGCAGACCGGCCAACACACCTGATTTTGGCGGCACTATTCGCGACGATCTTCGTCCACGCCCTCGCCTATGACAACTTCTTTGCCGATCCAGCAATGTGGGTCGTTGCGGCATTGCTCGCCACCGGCGCGGGGATTTTTCCGCTGCTCACGGATGATCCCGAGCGCCCGCTGCTCCGTGGGGATCTGGCATGAGAGACACCCGCGGACTCGCACTGCTCGGCGTGCTGATTGGCCTCGTCCTGATCGCCGTGCCGTGGCTCGGCAGTGACGCGTGGGCCTTTGTTGTACCCGATGCCTCTGGCAGTGGTGTGCTCGGACCGCTCGTGCGGGCAGCCGGTGGCCACTGGGATCTCGGCATCGTGCGCGCACCCGCACTGTTGGCTGGCGTCTTAGTCGCCGTGCTCGCGATCGTGCTGCCCAGGCGGGAGCCTGTTCGTCGCATCTTGCTGATCGTCGCCACGGCCGGCGTCGTCCTCGCGCTGCTTGTCCCCGCCACACTGCTACAGGTCGGCCTGCGCGACAGCACCGCGCCGTGGTTCCACACCAATGACGCCGCGTATCAAGTCGAGCTCGCCGGGCAACGCATCCTCGACGGACACGACCCGTACGGCGGCACCTACCTCGGCACCGGCCTCGAGCGCTTCTACTCGCTCGACGGCACGCCCGTCACCGATGGGCGCGTCGAGACGGTGGCGCTTGAGCACCTCGCGTACTTCCCCGGCCTGCCGGTGCTTGGTGCCGTGAGTGCCGCGTTGCCAGGCCCGCTCGGAGATGTCCGCGTCCTGATGCTCCTCTTCGCACTCGCGCTGCTCCCTGCCGCACTGCTGCTCCCCGGCGCGCTCGAACTTCGACTCGCTGCGGGCGCACTCCTGGCCGCCAACCCACTGATGATCCGCAGCACCTGGTTTGGGATCCTCGATGCCCCCGTCGTGCTGGCGCTCGTGCTCGCCTTTGCGCTGTCCTTGCGTGGCCGGTGGGGTTGGGCGGGAGCGCTCGTTGCGCTGGCACTCGTCGAAAAGCAATACGCCTTCGTGGCGATCCCCTTCCTTGGCGTCACCGCCTGGCAGGCCGGTGGTGGCGCGGCAGTCAAGCGCGCGGGCGTCTGGCTCGTTGGCATAACCGCGATCTTTACCGTGCCCTTCCTCCTGTGGGGACCAAGCGCTTTTCTCAACGACACGATCGTGTTCGGCACGAGCGCCTACCGCATCGTCGGCTACGGACTGAGTGGCATCCTCGTCGACCTGCACGTCGTCGTCCGTGACGGGTCGTATCCCTTCGTCCTGATCGCGCTTGTCACCTGGCTGCCGCTGACTCTGCTGCTCCTACGTCGCCAACTGCGCGACCCAGCACCCTGGCGCGCCGCGCTGGGCTTTGCCCTCTCGTTCCTCGTGCTCGCCTGGGTCGCTCGCTATTTCCAGACCTCGGGCTTTGTCTATCCGCTCGTCGGCCTGATCCTCGCCGCCGCCATCGCCTTGGCACCAAGCCTCTCCTCCCATGATCGCGAGGCACTGTGAACACACGCCTGTTGCTCGCGCGCCACGGCCACGCCACAAGCGGTCCCGACCATCGTTGGACGGCCGAGGACCCGCTGACCGAGACCGGGCAGGCGCAGGCCCGCGAACTCGGTGCAGCCCTGGCCGCGCGTAGCGATCGCCCGGATCGCATCGTTGCGAGCCCCGCCGTGCGCGCCCAACAGACGGCGCAGGCCTGTGCCGAAGCACTTGGGCTCGAGATCACCACCGAGCCACGGCTCATGGAGTTCGGTAGCGGTGCACTGAGCCCCTTTACGCTCGCCGAGATGATCGAAGAGGCTCCGTACGACGACATCTGGCATCCCGAGGATTCGGCCTGGGATGGTGAGACGATCGGGGCGTTTTGGCAGCGGACGGGTGAGGCCGCCGAGGCGATCTGGCAGGCCGGTGGCCAACCACTCGTCGTCTCGCACGCCGGCACGATCCAGGGACTGCTGCGCTGGACGATGGCGATTCCGCCCGACGCCCCCGACTCGTTTGCGCTCTTCGTCCGCAATGCAAGCCTCAGCGAGGTCGTGGTGCGCATCGACCGCCACGGTCGGCGCCGTGCCGAACTGCACCACCTTGGCGCGACGGACTACCTGACGACTGTCACGGAAATCTAGACTGACGCTGACATTCTGATAGCGTCGGCACTGCAATGACGAAGCCTGGTGACAGTCCAATCGACGACAGCCTCGGTGCGGTCTTCGCACCGGTGCGCACAACCAATGCCTTCGAGCAGACGGTCGAGCGCCTCGGC
>Ga0194041_10000273_pt1 | contig 20365 bp, 13 predicted proteins | sample JunL449m_MetaG_FD_160082 | JGI IMG/M metagenome (GOLD analysis project Ga0194041, IMG submission 160082) | Anoxic zone freshwater microbial communities from boreal shield lake in IISD Experimental Lakes Area, Ontario, Canada - Jun2016-L442-9m | ecosystem: Environmental > Aquatic > Freshwater >...
CATTGAGCTGCCCGTGATACCCGACAGTGACGACACCATTCCCGTGCTGATCGACGACCTTCGCGTTACCCCAGAAGGTCTCGGCCTGGTCGTCTCGCTCGCCTAGACACAGCAGCTGCCCCTCCTCACGCCCGACCCATTCGAACCGAGTCCATTTCGCACCATGCCAACACCACAGCTTCGGGCCACTCTCGCACGAGACGGAATTTTTAATACCCGCGATCTGGGCGGGATCTCAAATCGCACGGGGCAGCGAATTATCTCGGGGCGTCTGCTTCGTGCCGATGCGTTGCAGCGGGTACGAGGCTCCGCTGACGCCATGCGTGACCTCGGCATCTTGCGGGTGCTTGACCTGCGCGATGACCTTGAGCGAGAGAAGTCTGGCGAGATCCAGGTTGAGGGCATTGCAGTAGAACACCATCCTGTTATCGATCCCGCCTTCGCTTGGCACAGTGAGGCCGATATTGAGCCAGAAGATCTGTTGTTCAGCCGGTACTGCGAGATTCTTGGTTCCTTCGGCACACGCTTTTCCGGAGCGCTCAGGTCAATCGCCGAGGTGGTTGATGTCTCGGGCCCGTACGCCCCCGGCGCTGTTGCGTATCACTGCGCAATAGGAAAGGATCGGACTGGCCTTCTGACTGCGGTGTTGCTCTCGATTCTCGGGGTCGAGGATCGCTCCATTGCGTCGGACTACGCGAAGTCAAGCGCTGCGACGGCAGTGCAAGTGCAGTGGCTTTGGTCTTTTGGGTTGCCGGGGGGAGAGGTCACCGACCGGGATTTAGAGACTGGCATTTGGTCTGCGCAGCCCGAGACCATGCTGCGGACGCTCGCTTGGCTTGACGATGAGTTTGGCAGCTGTGAGAAGTACCTGCTTGAGCAGGGCCTTGAGCCAGAGGTTCTCGTGACTCTGAGCGAGTCCCTGCTGCTGAACCAGAGCTGAGACCTGATCTACTAGCGCATAACCAAGGAGACGAAATGTTGAATACCGGCGATACCGCCCCTGAGTTTTCATTGCTCGATCAGTCCGGGGCAAAGGTGACCTTGTCAAACCTGCTCAATAACGGTCCCGTTGTGTTGTTTTTTTATCCAAAGGCAATGACAACCGGGTGCACGAAAGAGTCCTGCCATTTTCGTGATCTTGCCGAAGAGTTTGCAGAGCTGCACGCCCAGCGTGTTGGAATTTCGGCAGACACCGTTGACAAGCAAGCGGCTTTTGATGACAAACACGGCCTTGGATATCCGCTGCTCTCTGACCCCGACCGCTCGGTTGCTTCTGGCTTTGGTGTCAAGCGACCAGGACCCATCATGAATAAGCGTGCAACGTTTGTCATCGGAGTTGACGGCCAGATCCTTGCGGCGATCGGATCTGAGCTCAATATGGATATCCATGCAGACAAGGCTCTCACCGTGCTCCGCGGCGAAGCTGGCTGAAGCTGCGCTAGGGGACTGATGTGTCGCCGCTGCGGAATTCCCCAGTGCCAATATCGCCTCTCTGCGCGGCGCTGATTCACGACCCACAAGTGACCTCGGTGAATCGACTCCCTATGCGTTCATCGGGGAGATTGCACGACACAGTGCAAGAGGCAATTGCTGACGATTCCGATGCAGAATCCTCGGCTTGGGAACTGAACCTAGATGGCACCTGGCAGTTCAGACTTCTTGGCAAGCCAGAAGAGTTGACCCCAGAGATGCTGATAGGGGGTGGCGCTGCAGCTCAGTGGGACTCCATCAAGGTTCCCGGCGCGTGGACCCTGCAGGGCGCTAACTCAAGCATCGGTGATGGCCTGCACTCCTTTGATCCCCCTCACTACACCAACGTGATCATGCCCTTTGATGCCGACCCGCCGGCTGTGCCAGCGAACAACCCGACTGGGTTGTATCGGCGCAAGTTGAGTGTTCCAAAAGACTGGCAGGGCCGCCGTTTTGTGTTGCGCGTCGGGGCTGCGGAATCGGTGCTGCAAGTCTTTGTCAACGGAGAGTTTGTGGGCGGCGGCTCAGATAGCCGGCTACCGAGCGAGTTTGATCTGACGAGATTCCTGCGCGCTGGCCGCAGTGTTCAACTGGCCTTGGTCGTGACGAAGTGGTCAGCGCAGACCTGGCTTGAGGATCAGGACCAGTGGTGGCACGGCGGCATTCAACGATCAGTCCGTCTCTACTCAACACCGGTTAGCTATCTGCAACAGGTCAAGCTCCTGCCCGGATTGCTGCCAGCGCCCTCGAAGAGAAGCAAGGGGACAGCGGGTACAACAGCAGAGTTCGCCGCCAAGCAGCAGCGAACCGGAACTCTGCAGGCTGAACTGCTTCTTGCTGGGCCAGCCATACGGGAGCCTGGATGGACTCTTGAACTGAGCGTTCAAGACCTAGGGCAGTCGGAACGGATCAGGGCAACTACTCAGCCCCAAGCAGTGCCAGCCTGGGACGGCTCTAACGAAGCCTCGCAATTGATCGGCGCGATGTTTGTTGAGCCCGGACTTGTGCGTTGCGAGCTTGAGGTGCCAAAGGTTCGGGCTTGGTCACATGAGTCACCTCAGCTCTACCGAAGCCTTGTCGTGCTGCGTAACCCTTCTGGAGAAGTGGTGCAGGTTCACGATTCCAAGGTCGGGTTCCGGTCGGTGGAAATTGCCGAGAATGAATTGCTGATCAACGGCCAGCCCGTGCTGCTGCACGGGGTCAACCTCCACGAGCATGACCCTGATCGTGGACGGGCCGTTCCGGCAGAGCGGACTCGTCAGGACCTTCAGATGATGAAGGCGCACAACCTGAATGCTGTGCGCGCTGCGCACTACCCCCATGACGAACATCTTGCAGAACTCTGCGATGAACTCGGGCTGTACCTGGTTGACGAGGCCAATGTTGAGTCCCATGGTCGGCAGCGATCCTTGTGCCACGACCCCCGGTTTACTGCCTCGATTCTGCAGCGTGTGCAACGCATGGCCGAGCGTGATGCCCACCACGCAAGCATCATCATCTGGTCACTCGGAAACGAGGCTGGTGACGGTGCAGTTCATGAGGCTGCAGCGGCATGGCTCCGCAGGTATGACCCCACGCGTCCGGTGCAGTACGAGGGGCAGTTGATGCATGACCTTCTTGCACATGCACCGGCCACGGACATTGTCTGTCCCATGTACTCATCCATTGACGAGATTCTGGCTTGGGCAGCCTCGGGCAGAGATTCTCGGCGACCACTGATTCTGTGTGAGTACTCCCACGCAATGGGCAACTCCAACGGATCCCTAGCTGATTACTGGAATGCGTTTGAGTCCACCCACGGTTTGCAGGGTGGGTTTATTTGGGAATGGCTTGATCATGGCCTGCGTAGAACCGACAGCGCTGGTGCAATCCTGCGAGGACCCGATGGTTCAGTCAGCTGGGGGTACGGCGGAGACTTTGGCGATCAGCCCACTGATAACAACTTCATCTGCGATGGCTTGGTCTCTGCTGACCGACAGGCTCACCCGGCACTAGCCGAGGTGCGACATGTTGGCCGGCCCGCCAAAGCGGCCTGGGCTCGTTCGCCCTCTGGGTCCTTACGTGTTCAGGTGACGAACGGTCGTTGGTTTTCTGGTCTTGAGGACCTTCGGGCGCGCTGGCAGTTGTTGGCCAATGGCGAAGTTATCGACTCCGGAGCTCTGGAACTGCCGAGGATTTTGCCTCGGGGTTCTGCAGTGGTTCGCGTTGCAGTGTTTGCATCGGTTACAGCAAAACTGCCTCTCGGGACCGAACTGCATCTGAACGTGATTTGGACTCAGGCGGGCAGAACAGCCTGGGCGCCCGCTGGATACGAGGTTGGCCGAGACCAACTCGAATTGTCCGCGAATTCGCATTCCAGGTTCTTACCGAGCGCACAGCCGCAACTTGTTGCTGCACAGCCAAACCGGAGCCGTCGATCCAAGCTGGATGCGTCTGAGCAGGTCCCGTCGGAGCTCGCCCCCACGCCGATTGCTCACCTCGAGTGGAAGCCAACGATCTTTCGCGCGCTGACAGATAATGACGGCCTGAAGCAGGGTTGGATGCGTGGCCTTGTTGGAGGCCTACATCGGTGGGTAGAGGTGCAAGGAGTTGACCAGTGTGTCTGGAAACCCGACGCTGAACGGACTCGCCAGGTGGGTACCGACACAATATTGACCACCTCCGGAGACCTCATTGCCCCAGGTGTTGCAGAGGCAGTCAAGATCAAACGTCAGGCCAGAGTCCGCAGCGATGGTTGGACACAGCTGTCTGTCGAGTTCAGGCTTCCTGAGGGTCTGCGTGACCCACTCCGAGTGGGCGTGGAACTCGTGCTGCCAGCAACACCTTCGGCCTCGTTAAACGCATCGGCAAAAGACTGGCCGGCTACGTCTTGGGAGAACCTGGAATGGGTTGGAAACGGACCGGGAGAGAACTATTCCGATCGCTCTGCCGCTGTTGGAGTTGGGCATTGGAAGTCAACGGTCACTGAGCAGTACGAGGACTATGCAGTCCCGCAGGAGCACGGTCATCGAGGTGGGTTGCGGTGGCTCGCTCTGTCCCAGGAATCCACTAGTTCGACCACAGCGGGACTACCGCTGAGTGGGCTGCTGATGGTGGCGGAACCGAACCGCCTTCCGGGTTCGCGCAGTCTTCAGTGGCCGGGGTTTGCTGCGAGGCATCACAAGGATTGCGAACTGTGGGCCGCGTTGCATTCAAGTGACCTGTCCGCTGGGCCCGGCCGGGACACCTATGTATACCTTGATGCTGCTCAGCGCGGCTTGGGCACTGCGTCTTGTGGACCCGATACGCTGAGCGCATACCGATTGGGCGCAGGCAAGTACCGGGTTTCAGTCTGGTGCCGCTACTTTGATCCCTCCACGGATGACCAGGAGTTCTTGGTGCGAAACCTCCGAGCGGCTTGGGCCCTGTTGCCCGGCTAGCCCAGCTCCCCGGGTAGCGAAGTTGCCCGGCTAGCGCAGTTGTGCTGCCGCCTCGAGAAGTTCCTCGTGGAAATCCGGGTGGGCAATCTCTGCAAGTGCCACGGCACGCTCATGCACTGTGCGGCCTTTGAGTTCTGCTGCACCGAATTCTGTGATGATTGTGTCGACTTGATGTCGCGGGGTAGTCACCGTCATATGGGGACCTGCAGTGCTCAAGATTCTTGAGGTGCGAACCCCATCGATCATGGTTGAGGAACGCAAGCACAACAGGGATCGGTCATCGTTTTGCAATCCCGCACCTGCGAGAAAATCCTCATGGCCACCCGTCCCGGAGTACTGCCGGCCGTTGATGGTGTCGGCAGCAACTTGGCCGAGCAAGTCCACGGCTGTTGCGCCGTTGATCGAAATAAAGTTGGCGTTATTGGAGATGACGTCAGTGGAGTTCACGATCGCAACAGGAAGAAAGCGAACCTCTTCATTTCCATCGAGCCATGTGTACAACTCTGGAGTACCAGCAGCAAAGGTCGTGACCGAGAATCCCTCAAATTCACCCTTGTTCATGTTCGAGACTTTGCCAGCCTGATGCAGGCGCATCAGCCCGGTAGTGAACATCTCTGAATGCACCCCGTAGCCTCCACCGGGTGCATCGCACAGCTGCGATGCAATCAGCGAGGGGATGGCACCAATGCCAGTCTGCAGCGTTGCTCCATCGTGAATGAATTGCCGGGCATGTGTTGCAATGGCCAAGTCGATCTCATCTGAGGGTGGCTCGGCTAAGTCAACCGGAGCAGCTAGGCTCTCGAAGATCACGTCGATCTCATCAAGGTGTAGCCGGTGAGGATGATCTGGCATGATCCCAAAGGTGCGCGGATAGAGCGGCGAGTGCTCCACAATCAAGAGGCGATCAGGGTCAGCTCCTGCTTGATGAAAGGCATCAATCGTTGCCCCTGCATGGAGCGAGAAGCTGCAGTATCCGTCTGCGTCAGGCGCAGACGCGGCAGTTGCAAGCACCCGCGGATTGAGCGATTCAAGGATCGGGCCGAATCTACGAAAGTCTGCCGGCACATACTGGATGTCAGCTCCTGCATCGCGCAGCATACGCTCGGCAGGGCCAAAGAAACCGCTACGGAAGTGGACGCTGGGTTGCATGAACACTGCGTACAAGTCAGTCAGTAGCGCTCCAGAGACTTGCAGATCAACCCAATCTGTTCGCTCGCCGAGCGCATGCAGGAATGCATTCGGGTGCGCAGGTCCGAGCCCCACTGCTAGATCGTCGGTTGGAGTTAAGAACGCAGCGGCCTCTGATGCCGATTGAACCCGAAGAGCAGCCATGATGAATCCCTAGTTCGTTGTGCCGACCGAGAGTGCGGCGCATTGACCTGAGACCGTAGTACCCGCTGCGGGTGTAGAACATTGCAAATCGAACATGCCGATCCACATGGCAGATCAAACAGTTAGGTAGCGGTCAAATGCAGGAAGTCCAACCAGATTCTGATGGGATGAACTTGGCAACGGTATGGGAGGCAGTGGCCGCCGCTGTTCCGTCTGCGCCTGCACTCATCCACACAACCCTGACTCGGACCTGGGCTGAGTTCGAGGACCGTGCTGCTCGTCTAGCGGCGTACCTCGTGGCTTCGGGCCTTGGTCCGGGGTCGAACCTGGCGCTCTATATGTACAACGGGCCGGAGTACATTGAGTCCACATTCGGTGCCTTTAAGTTGCGGGCCGCCACGCTGAACGTGAACTACCGCTACCTCGAAGACGAACTGCAGTACCTGTTCGAGAATTCTCAGGCAGAAGCGGTTGTGTTTGCAGCGGAGTTTTCGGATCGGCTGAATGCGGTGCGGGCAAGCCTGCCCTTGTTGACAACCTTTGTCTGCGTCGGGGCCACCGAAGAACATAGCGTTCCTGAGTGGGCGAGTGACTACGAAAAAGTGATTGAGCAGACTGCACCAATGCCTGCGATTTCGCGCAGTGGTGATGACCTGTGGCTGCTGTACACCGGCGGAACAACTGGAAACCCCAAGGGTGTCATGTGGCCACACCGCAGTCTGTTGGGAACCGCCAAGACCACCTTTGCTGTTGTCGACTGCCGAATCCCAGAGACTGCAGAGCAGGTTGCGGTTGGCGTTCGGCGCTTTCATGAACGATCCAAGGCGGTGCGCTTTTTGCCCGCTGCTCCACTGATGCACGGCACCTCGGCAATTGCCTCTCTTGCAGTGCTCAGCGTTGGCGGTTGTGTGGTCACTTTGGACTCGCATTCCTTCAACGGCGATGAGTTATGTGAGGCAGTACAGAACAACGCGGTGACTCAACTCACCATTGTTGGAGATGCTTTCGCCAAGCCCATTTTGGCCGCCCTCGAGAAGGCCCAAGCAGCCGGAACGCCCTATGACATCTCTTCTCTCAAAGTCATTCTCTCCTCTGGAGTCATGTGGTCCCAGCAAACCAAGGACCAGATTCTTGAATGGTGTGGGGCGACGTTGGCCGACACCCTTGGATCATCAGAGGGCGTGGGCTTTGCTAACTCGGTGGCGAAGCGAAATCAGCCGGCACAGACAGCGCGCTTTACGCTCGGCGAACATGCCCGCGTGATTGACGATGACGGCCAAGATGTTGTGCCTGGTTCGGGCCAACGTGGCTTGCTCGCTGTAGGTGGTCCGATCCCCATCGGATATTTCCGCGACCCAGTGAAGACTGCTGCAACCTTCCGAAATTTGAACGGTCAGATCTGGTCAGTGCCAGGAGATTTTGCAACAGTCGAGTCTGACGGGACTATCCAACTTCTCGGCCGAGGCTCAGCATGTATCAACACTGCTGGGGAGAAGGTCTACCCAGAAGAGGTTGAAGAAGTCCTCAAGCTGAACTCACTGGTGCGAGACGCGAATGTTGTGGGCATGGCAGATGAGAAGTGGGGACAGTCAGTTCAGGCTGTGGTTTCCTTGCGAGAAGGAGTGCTCGAGGAGGAGTTACCGACACCTGCTGCGCTCATTGAGTTCACCAAGTCGCGCTTGGCGGGCTACAAGTGCCCGAAGCGAGTTCTCATTGTGGGTGAGGTGCTGCGTGGGCCAAATGGTAAGCCTGATTACAAGTGGGCATCAGCAGAACTGCTCGCATCGCTCGCTGACTAGACACGCGGAGCCGACCAACTTGGTTCCACCACTGTGGCTAAAGTCACAGTGGTGTTTCTCTGTCGAGGAACGCCGAGCCCGAGGGGGTCACTGTGAAACGTGCAGTTCTGGTTGTCGCTTGTGTATTGGCGCTCCTAGCTGGGGCTTGCGGGGCCAACGGCAGCAGCTCGGGCAAGGATTCCGAGCCGGTCGGGTCTTCGACCACAGCTGCAAGTGGGGGAAATACAGTTTCCAACGCAAGCTTCGGTGACTTGTCGGGTGACCTGTGCGGGCCTGGAGAATTCAGCGTGAACCCATCTGAAGCCGGACTCGGCACCGACAAGTTGTACATCGGAGTGGCGAACGATCGCTCGGCCGAGATTCGCCCGGGCCTAGACAAAGTTCTGTATGACTCCTCGGTTGCATTCGCAGGATGGTGCAACGATCGTGGTGGAATCGGCGGGCTTCCCATCGAGATTGTCGATATCGACGCTGGGGTGTTCAACGTGGAAGCAGCCATGACCAAAGCCTGTGCTCAGGTGTTTGCCATGGTCGGCGGCGGCCTGGTGCAAGATGCCTTGGAGTTCTCTGGGAAAGCCGGGAGCGATTTCCACCAGTGCGGCATGATCGACATTCCGGGTTTTGCAGTCTCGGTCGAGAAAGCAGATTCAAACGGTCAAGTTCAGCCCGTCCCTAACCCTGGTAGGACTGCTGCAAGTACTTGGTTTCAGGATTTCACCAAGCTCTACCCCGAAGCCGCAGCAAACTGGGCTGTGGTTTGGGGAGAACTTCCCTCTCTTCAGGTAGTCAAGGTGAAGTACGCCGATGCGGCGGCGACGGTTGAGGGGATGAAAAATGTTGGTGAAATTGTCTACCCGCCCGCTGGTGTGACGGACTGGACTCCCTATGTGCAGCGGGTGATTGGTACGGGCGCGAAGGCGATGACGTTTGTTGGCGAAGTCGACAATCTGGACAGCTTCTTGGTCAAGGCTCGCGAGCAGGGCTGGACAGGCACCCCGTTGCTCGAGACCAACATGTATGACCAGAAGCTGCTCGATGGTGCGGGCGCTGCTGCGGAGGGTTCGGTAGTGCGAATGGGTCTGCATTCGCTTGAGGAGGCAGACAAGTGGCCGGCCATTGCGCAGTACATCGATATGAACAAGAAGTATCAGCCAGGCGGAGAGATGGGTGCGCTCGGGATTCAGAGTCTTTCGGCTTGGCTCTTGTTTACGACTGCGGCAAATGAATGCGGAGCCAAGAACAAAGGTGTGCTTGACCGAACCTGCATTCTGGAAAAGGCCGCTGCCGTTGAGGATTGGACGGGAGGAGGACTGCACTCACCACAAAATCCCGGTAGCAGTGCTGAGGCCGCGGCGAGTTCGTGCAACATGTTGTTGATCGTCAAGGGGGGCAAGTTCACTCGGCTCTACCCCAAGCTCGGCGGTACAGGCGATGATGTGGATGGATTCCATTGCCCCAAAGACGGCGTGGTTGCCGTTACCGGCGATGTTGGCGAAGGCAAAGTCGACCCTGATCGGCCAATCTGAATCCCCACTGAGCTAGAAGCAGCCACCGGCGAACCTGGTCTGAGTTTGTTGTTATCGATCGGGAGGAGAACTACGCGTGAGCATTGTCTGCAGTGCCCATCCAGCCGCGTACGGCGCTTTCAAGCTCAGAGATTCGCGCTGGCAGTAGGTCAAGGGTTACCGGTCCAGACAGGTGAGACCCTTGAGCAGTGTCACAACCGAATTCAGCGAGCCGAGCCAGAGTTGCCGGGTCGCCCACACCGTCGGCGCAGACGCTCAAGCCCAGCTCGTGAGAGAGCTCAATAGTGGACCGCACAATCGCTGCGTCGGCAGGAACACTCGAGATCGTGCTGACGTAGCTCCGGTCGATCTTCAGACCCACCACCGGCAAATGCTGCATGGTTGCAAGCGAGGTGTAACCCGTTCCGAAGTCATCAACCACAAACCTCAGGCCGAGCTCAGAGAGCTGCATGAGCACGTCTTGGGAGCGCCCAGGGTCATCCATTAGTTCCGTCTCACTAACCTCAACCTCTACAAGGTCCGGGAGGAGTTCACCAGAACGAATCAAGGTCTGAACGAAGCTAAAGAGATCGGGGTCGAAGAGATTCCTGAAGGACAAATTAGTCGTGATGATCAGCGGAGTCTCATGCGAATTGAGGGGGGAGCCAACTCGCCCAGAAATGGTCGTTGCTGTTCTCGCAGCTTCCCCGAGGATCCACCTAGTCAGCGGCTGAATCAGGCCTGACTGCTCGGCCATCTCCAAGAAGTCTGTCGGCATGTCGGAGGAGTCTTTCCCTCGCTGCCAGTGAAGGACCGCCTCGAGCTTGATGACGCGGCCGGAGCGCAGGTCAATCTGCGGCACGTAGCGAAGTTCCAGATCATTATTCGCCAGGCTCTGCCGGAGTTCGCTCAGCAGCGCAAGCCTTCGGATGGAACTGGGCTCGGCTGTTCGGCGAAATACGGAGTAATCGGCTGAACTTTGCTGATCTAAGGAGCGCTTCTTGTGCTCTTGCAACGCAAAGCTGGCGTTGCGGAGCATCATCCGCCAATCCTCTGCGTCGCCGGGAGCGAGAGCTACGCCAATGCTGGCCTCGCAATGAATGATGTGGCCAGAAATGTCGAAGGGTCGAGCGAGGCAACTACTCGCAGCAGACGCGCGCTCAAGTGCTTCGGCTTCGCTCGAACACGGCAGGGTGAGCACGCCGAACTGCCCACCGCCAAGGCGAGATACGATCGCGGCGCCTCGCACTTCTTGGACAAGTCTGCGTCCAAGATCAACGAGGAGTTGATCGCCGAAATTCAGCCCGAATGATTCGTTCACTTCGCGAAGTTTGTCCACGTCGATCAGAATGAGTGCAACAGGTGCGGAAATGACAGCCGAGTCGCTAGCTGCTGCAAGTCGCTCCTCAAGGAGCGTTCGGTTCGGCAGGCCAGTGAGTGCATCGTGAGAGGCTTGTCGGCGGAGTCGATCCTCCACTGCAACCGTTCCGGTGACGTCATCGACTGTCATGCCGATGCTGCCGTCGCTCAAACGGTCAACTCGCAGGTCGAGGAACGTGCCGGGAACCTCTGAGAATGCGAGTCGCTCAGCGGTCATCGACGCACCCGTGTGATACACGTTGAACAGGGCAGATCGAATGAGTTGTGCGGAGGGCTCAGCGAATACCATGTCTATGGTGGTTCCGTCTACGCATGCAGGCTCAATGTCGAGCATCCGTTGAGCAGCGGGGTTGGCGGCTCGAATCGTGAGCGAAGTCGGGTCTGCCGGGTCGATGAATTCAAGAACTAAACAGCCGGAAGGGTCGTTCTGAACGAGCTCGGCAAACCTGCTGAGTGCAGTGCGATCAGACTCACCATTGGTGACATCGACCAAGGATCCTTGTAAGCAGGAAGTGGCTGAGCTCAACCCTGGTTCGCCTGTGAAGTTCGAAATCCGAACCAGCACTCTGTTCCAGGAGCCATGAGCGGAACGGAACCGCACAGATGCTTCGCTGCTGTTGTGTGTGGCTGGCCGTGAGGTTGCATCGATGGGAATCGGACGAACCGGTGCCTCTGCGGATCCGGGTGATCCAACCGTCAGGTCAATAACTGATCTCAAACCGGCGGCGTGATTCGGTGCGAGGTTCGTGGCCGCCGAGGGGATGGTGGTGCCGGGTATGGGCTGAGGCCGATTAAGCAGGTTCTGCTCACTGCAAACAGGTAGTAGAGCAGCGAAGGCTTCGAGGTCATCGGGGTGCACCATGCCGCGAAGAATGCCTGGATTGAGAAATACCTCTGGATCCCAGCCGAAGACCTGTCGCATCGAGCGCGAGAGGTGAAAGCTGTCGGACCCTTCCTCAACCTGTTGAAAGAGCACAACTCCTGAGGCTGCTAGCGCAGCGTCATACGAATCGCGCGTGCGTTCTAGAGCTTCTGTCTGTTGTTGTAACAGCGCAGCTGCAGCAGCAGCGGCAGCGTCGATCGCTGCCGAGCGCGCCGCAAGTTCCCCTGCGGCGAACTGCTCAAGTTGTTCTGCCCGGCGGCGTGCTTTTCGTCTCACGAAGCGGATCCTTGCGTGTTTCTGTGACCGGAAAAGCCACTGAGAGTGGCAATGTTAGAACTTCGGTATCACTGATGCGCGGATGCCACTGCAGAGAATTCACGTAGCTGACTACTGACTACTCTCTAGTCGATGAACGAAATGCAATCTGGTACTCAGACCGATCGGTTAACAGGCGATCGGTTAGCAGTGAGTGGTTTAGCGTGAGCGACCCCGCGGTCTACTGCGATGGGCGTGGCTGGGCTTGCACTTCTGTGCTTGAAGCGACCGGAAATGAGCGCCTTGCCGCCATTGTGGGCTGGATTTCTGAGAAGCCGCTGACGCTGGCCGTCATTGTTCTCCTGGCTTGGATTGCCAACAGGATTCTGCGCCGACTGATACAACGAAGCGGCGACCGAATGATGGTCAAGGCGGACCAAATTGGCGACGCGATGCCGAATAGTTTTCGCAGAGAGGAATCCGCTGGCCGCTTAGCCGCTCGAGGCGAAGCCGTCTCGACTGTGGCTCGGAGCATCGCTACCGCAGTGGTTGTTCTCGGTGCCTCGGCGGCCATATTGAGTGAGCTTGGCGTGAGTCTGGCTGCGCTCCTAGCGAGTGCAGGCGTCATCGGAATTGCCTTGGGGTTCGGCGCTCAGAATCTGGTTCGAGACATGTTGGCCGGATGGTTCATCGTTGTTGAGGACCGCTATGGCGTTGGCGACAATATTGACGCGGGTGCACCCGCAATCGGGGTCGTCGAGCGCATCACGCTCAGGTCCACTCGGTTGCGTGACATCAACGGAATTGTTTGGCATGTAGACAATGGTGAAGTCGCTCGAGTTGGCAACAGAACACAAAACTGGTCCCGGGCGGTCATCGACGTGGTCGTGACTCCCCAGACAGATGTGGACCTGGCCTGTCAGTTGCTCGAACAAGTGGGCCTTGAGATGCGAGAAGATCCGCAATGGGCGCCGCACTTAGCTGAAGACCCACCGCATGTGCTCGGGGTCTATTCGATGGATCCAACAGGCGTGACGCTCCGTGTGCATCAAGACACCGAGCCGTCTAGTCAGTTTGCTGTTGAGCGGGAGTACCGCAAGCGGGTGTTGGCTCAATTTGAGTCTGCAGGAATTGTGCAGGCTTCGGTCAGTCAACTCACCTTGCGAAGCCAACCTGTTGCCCAAGCCGACTTGCATACAGAGAATCCAACCGAGACGAGCCCAACTCGCGATGAACCCTCGAGTCGAGGGTCCACCGAACCAACCTAACGCGCTGATACGTTTGCTTTGCGGACGGAGTTCCTCGTTTGGTTTGCGCGTACGGGGTTAGGCCAGCCTCTGCACAACTGTCGTTAGCTTTGGCTAGCGGAAATGTGGAGGAGTTCAGATGAGCAAAATACTGATGCCAATCCTGCTACTTGCTGGTGGATTCATGGTGTTGGCCATGTGGCGCAGTCCAGCCACTGCAGCCCACGACTTTGGAACGGTTCTCGGCAACGCTGGCACCTTTGCACAAGAAGTGTTGAGCAAAGTGGCAGAGTTCCTCGGCAATCTGGGTCGATGACCGACACGGGTCATCGACCGGGTTCGCGACCGTCGCGCCAAGGTGCTCGGCCTGCACGTCCGGGGGCGGGGCAGTCGAGCCAACGCGCCTCGCGCGGGTGGCATCCAGACACCATTGTGGATGCATATCTCGTTCCGGGGGAGCGAGTCGTGCTCGAAGAGACTCGCTCCGTGCGCGGATTCTTGCTGAATCAGATTCTTTGGTTGATTCTGGTTTTGTTTGGACTCGGAGTGGTTGTGCTGCTTGGTCAGGTGCTGCTCGCGGGGCTAGCAGTCATTGCCGCAGCAGGATTTGTTGCCTTTGTGGCGGCCCGGGCGCTTCAGGCTTGGTTCACGAGGTACGTCGTGACCGACTTGCGGGTGCTTCGTGTGAGCGGAGTCTTGAACCGGCGAGCTGAGTTCATTCCGTGGAAAAAAATCACCGATATTACGCGAACGGAATCCCTGCTGCAGTGGTGGGCGCGGACCGCCACCATCTGTATCGAATCAGCGAACGATGAATCGGGATTTCGTTCAATTGAAGATGTCGACGACCCGGCCTACTTCTACCGGGTGCTCGTCGAGATGGTGGACCGAAAACAGGGTCGGCTGAGAGATATCTCGATCTCTGACTAGTCGGAAGTCTCGACTCAATCGCGAGCGTAGCCAAGAGCACCGGCACAAGATCGGACCCGCGCACAGGTTGGCTAGGTCTGCGGCGTGGGAGTTTCAATCTGAGTCTGCACCAACAAGCTGTCTGCAGAATCGGTGAGCAACTCTTGCACTTTGCCGGCATCGGCCACGTCAGCCGACACCGTTGCGAACAAAGCCAAACGTTCAGCGGTATCGCGAACAGTGGCCTGTTGAATTGGTGATCCCATGCGGACTTTCGCTGCGGATTTCGCACCTCGAAGCTCAGACAGCACTTGCGCCGCTATCTCGAGAGCAGCCGGATTTCCATCGGCAGCAATCTGCTGCAGTTCAGCTGAGTCAGGCCAGGCTGAGCGATGAACAGAGCCCTGCATCCACCATGACCACACTTCTTCGGTAGTGAAGGGCAAGAAGGGGGCAAAGAGTCGGTGCAGGGTTGACAGCGCGAGTGCTAGCGAGGCTCGAGCTGACTGAGTCGCAGCACTTAATTCTTCGCCTTCGGTTCCGTATGCGCGACCCTTCACGAGCTCAAGGTAGTCATCACAGAATGGCCAGAAGAATTGCTCGGTTCGCTCCAACGCTCGCGCATAGTCGAAGGATTCAAAAGCGGCCGTTGCATCGGCGACGAGTTTGGCCAAACTCGCAACCATGGCTCGATCCAGGGGTTCGGTAATCGCCGCAGTTTCGACGGGCTGTTGAGTCTGCGTGGCCTCCGAGTCGCTCGCGCTGACACCAAAGGACAGCGCAAACTTCGATGCATTGAGCAACTTGATGGAGAGTCGCCGTCCAACCTTCATCTGCGCCTCATCAAAAGTCGTGTCGGTGCCTGGTCGTGCAGAGCCCGACCAGTAGCGCACCCCGTCGGCGCCATGCGCCTCGAGCAGATGGGTTGGCACGACCACATTGCCCTTTGACTTCGACATCTTCTTGCGATCCGGGTCCAAGATCCAACCCGAGAGCGCAACATTCGACCACGGGAGGGAGCCGTGTTCGTACTCGCTGCGTAACACGGTCGAGAATAACCAAGTCCGGATGATGTCGTGTCCCTGCGGGCGCATATCCAACGGGAAGGTGCGACTGAAGAGGTCGGCATCCTCCTCCCATTGGCAGCTGATCTGCGGAGTGAGCGAGGAGGTGGCCCAGGTGTCCATCACATCGGGATCGCCGATGAATCCTCCTGGAACGCCACGCTGACTCTCGGTGAAACCTGCGGGGCACTGAGACTGAGGGTCAACGGGGAGTTCAGCCTCGGTGGCTGTGATGGGGTTGTCATAGATGGCAACGGCGTCTGCATCGAGGTGGTACCAGAGCGGGAACGGCACGCCGAAGTAACGCTGCCGAGAGACCAACCAGTCACCATTGAGCCCGCCCACCCAGTTCTCGTAGCGGTGCCGCATGTACTCGGGGTGCCAAGTCAACTCGGTGCCAACCGAAAGCAGTTGGGCTTTGAGTTCCTCGGAGCGTCCGCCGTTTCGGATGTACCACTGCCGTGAGGTAACAATCTCGAGGGGCTTATCGCCTTTTTCGTAGAACTTCACTGGGTGCTGAATTGGTCGAACATCTCCGAGAAGTTCGCCAGACTCGCGGAGCATCTGCACCATCTGTTCGCGTGCGCCACCGGCTGCTTTGCGAGCGATTCGAGAATAAGACTCGCGTGCCGCGTCGGTGGTCAGCCAAGGCGGTGACTCGGCGGCAAAGCGGCCATCTCTGCCAATCACAGCCCGCGCCGGCAGGTTCAGTTCTCGCCACCACGTCACGTCAGTGGTGTCGCCAAACGTGCAGATCATGGCTACGCCAGTTCCCTTGTCTGGTTCAGCTAGTTCATGGGCGAGAATGGGAACTTCAACGCCAAATACAGGAGTGGTCACCGTAGATCCGAAGAGTGCCTGGTACCGCTCATCGCTGGGGTGTGCAACGAGGGCAACACAACTCACAACCAATTCTGGCCGGGTGGTGTCGATGAGCACGTCGGGGTTTCCAGCCGCAGCTTCCGAGGGGTGAAAGGCAAGTTGGTGGTACGCGCCCGGGCGTTCGCGGTCTTCGAGTTCAGCCTGAGCAACAGCAGTCTGAAAGGTGACGTCCCAGAGCGAGGGTGCTTCCATTGAGTAGGCCTCTCCGCGAGCCAAATTACGCAGAAATGCTCGCTGTGAAGCCCGACGCGAGGTCGTACTGATCGTGGAATAGGTCATCGACCAATCAACAGACAGACCAAGCTGACGAAACAGCGTCTCAAAAGCGGCCTCGTCAATCACCAGCAGTTGCTCGCAGAGTTCAATAAAATTCTGTCTTGATGTTGGTTGAAACTCGCGGCGTTCCGAGGCCGCATTTTCTGGTGGAGCAAAGGTGGGGTCGTAAGGCAAAGTTGGCTCACAGAGCACTCCGAAGTAGTTCTCTACTCGCCGCTCAGTGGGCAGGCCGTTGTCGTCCCAGCCCATGGGGTAGAAAACTTCACGTCCGGCCATGCGCTGATAGCGAGCGATGATATCGGTGTGGGTGTAGCTAAAAACGTGCCCGACGTGCAGAGATCCAGAGACCGTTGGTGGGGGAGTATCGATCGAAAACACGTTCGCTCGGGGAGCAGACCGGTCAAAGTTGTAGGTGCCCTCCGCCTCCCAGATGTTGCTCCATCGCTCCTCAAGGCCATCGAGTGAAGGCTTGGCCGGAACGCAACGATTAGGTCTGGGGGTGGGTGAAGTGCTCAACATACTTCACATAATCTACCGGCCATGCACACTACGGTCCGCAGTCATGGAATTGAATAGCGGAGTTGCAATCCTCACAGGGGCCGGCGGCGGCATCGGGTCAGCAATTGCGAGACGGCTTGGTCTCGAGGGAATGTCGCTCGTTCTCGCAGATCGCGATGCAGTATTGCTTGAGCGAACAGTCGAGATTTTGCCCGAGGAAACCGTGGTTGAAGTTGTCGTGGGTGATGTTGGCCTGGTTGCTCACCACGAAGAATTGGTGAGGGCCGCAACGAGTATGGGCGAACTCAAGCTGAGTGTTCTGAACGCTGGCGTCTACCTTCCGGGGCTGTGTTGGGAGATCCCCTTGGAACAGTGGGAACTGCAGATGCAGGTGAACTTTTGGGGAGTGTTGCACGGTGTGAGGGCAGCGGTGCCGACCATGATCGAGCAAGGGTTCGGCCATATGGTTGCTACTGCATCAGGTGCCGGCCTGGTGGCGACGCCCGCACTCTCTCCCTACGTGGCAAGCAAACATGCCGTTGTGGGGCTTATGGAATCGCTGCACCATGAGTTGAACCGGGTAGCTCCAGCGGTGCATAGCTCGGTGATCTGCCCCGGAAATATTCGCACCCCGATGGCTGCGAATTCCCGAGCGGCTGCGGGAATCGAGACGGAACACCTTCTTGGCGAGGCGCTCGTTGTGGCCCAGTCCGTTCGTGCTGGTAACGATGCGGGGGCTGATTCCGACACCGTGGCAGAAGCTCTCGTGCAAGCCGTTGCAGAGAATCGGTTTTGGGTGCTGCCTCAGCCCGAGGTGGCCTGGGGTGCGCTCGATCGCGTGCAGCGAATCATGGATGGGCGCGAACCCATCGACTTGATCGGTTAGTTCAGCGTCCCTGGGCTTGGTTGGACGCTCGGCTCGCTGGCAAGAACAACGCGATTGCCACCTTCTGCTTGCGCTTGCGCAGTAGCGGTTTCGGCGAGTTCAACAATCTGATCAAGCGAGGTTGCGCGATGGGACTCCACAAGCCCCGCCGAGAAGGTAAAGGGGTGATTCTCTTGAGAGACCAGAAGTAACGCCAGCGATTCTCTTGCACGTTCGAGTGCAGCGGTTGCTTGGATTGCTGAGCAATCAGCAAGCACGACAGCAAAGCGCGGTCCGTCGAGTCGGCAGATGAGATCCTCGGGGCGCAGCGTGGTGCACAACACGTCAGCCATGAGGCGAAGCGAGTCATTGCGTTGCTCGACGCTCCGATTGCGAGCGACTCCGGCGAAGGAATCAATCGAGATGATGCCAACGCAAAACGGTGCCAGCATGCGAACCAAGTCCCTGAGCTGATGCCGCAGAGCTTGGGCGCCGGGCAAGGCAGTAATTGGATCGGTCGTGCCGGCTCCAGACGGTCCTCGCTGCAGTCTCTGCTCGGCGACTCTGATTCCCGTTCTTTCTACAGCCCAGGCTGCGCGGCTCATTGTCTTTGCGTTGGCGATCTCACCAGGAGCGCACGTGATACAAACCGAACCGAGTGTTCGATCACCAAGGTGTAGGGGAATGCAAATGGCTGAAGTCTCTCCACCGGGATCATGTAGGTGGCCGCAGGCATCCAGTGCTGTCGAACTTGCCGATACAGCGATTACTGAACTTGATAACGCAGTACATGATGGTGTGTGAGGTAATGGCACGGCCTGTTCCAACGAACCGCCACTCATGCGGATCTGCCAGCCAACGCGGGGTTCGTCTGGAACGCTTAGCAACAATGACACTTCTGTATCTGGCATCAACTCGGCGACGGCTCTCAGTCCAGTCCGGAGCGCGCCGGGCTCAGCCTCGGCTGCGAGTAACGCTCGTTCGAGTCGTTCGCGAAATTCCTGATCCGTCCGATGATCGAGTAGTTCCTGCTCAGCGCAGAACTGTCGCTTTTGAGCTGTTTTCCGGGAGTCGATCAGCGGTTGCAAGATGAACGTGTGGGTCGCTGCGATCGAAACCAAAATACCGACTAGCAGTAGCAGTGCGGCCGGAACCCCGGAGGCACCGCTTGCGAGGACCAGAAAAGCCGAGACGAGCACCGGAGCAGAGACACTCAAACTGAGTCGAACTGCGTCGTTCGTCAGGAGCGAACTGCCTCTAGATGACTTCACAGGCCTAAGCCTACGGAGAGTGCAGGAAAACCCACCCGCCCGGCACCCAACCCAAAACCCTGCGTTCTGTCCTGCGCTGTGCCCGAAGACCCTTGTTCTGTCCTGCGCCTCACCCCCCATAGGGGGTCCCTCGCAAAACGGAACGGGGTGGGATGGGTCGCTTGCAGAACAGGACGGGTTGGGAGGGAGTATCGCGGCGGACGGTAGGATGCCGGTCCATGATCCGGTTGTACGACACTGCGCTTGCCGCGGTAACTCCTTTGGAAACGAGAGAAGCCGGAAAAGTCTCGATGTATGTATGTGGTCCGACCGTGTATGGCCCACCACACCTTGGCCACGGTCGGTTCTCGCTCGTATTCGATATTCTGCGCCGCTATTTGGTGTGGTCGGGGAACCAAGTCACGTACGTTTCCAACATCACCGATATAGACGACAAGATCCTTCAGCGAGCGGCGCAAGAAGGGCGAGACTGGACCGAGGTTGCCCAAGAGTACGAGCAGGTCTGGTACTCGGCGATGGATGCAATTGGCGTGCTGCGGCCAGACCGTGACCCCCACGCCACGCAGTACGTCGAGCAGATGGTGCAACTCATTGCAGATCTGATTCAATTCGATGCTGCCTACACGACACCCGATGGCGTGTACCTGTCGGTGGATCAGGTTGACGGCTATGGCTTGCTTGCGCGCCAGTCCCTCGATGAGATGCTCGCTGGCGGCGGTGATCGCGTGATTGTGGGGGAAGGGCACAAGCACCACCCCGCCGACTTTGTGTTGTGGAAGTTTGCCAAGCCGAATGAGCCCGCTTGGGACTCACCCTGGGGCGCTGGGCGACCTGGTTGGCATACCGAATGTGTTGTGATGAGCTTGGACCTGCTGGGCGACGGGTTTGACCTTCATGGCGGCGGCATGGATTTGGCATTCCCGCATCATGAGAATGAACGTGCACAAGCAGTGGCCTTGGGCCGGTCGTTTGCTCAACACTGGATGCACAACGGCTTCGTCGAGGTCGGCGGCGAAAAGATGTCGAAGTCGCTGAACAATTTTACCACGTTGGTCGACTTGATCGAGGCCCATGATCCGCGTGCGTATCGCTTGGTGGTGCTCGGTTCGCATTATCGATCGCCAGTCGAGGTGACTGACGCAACGATTACCGCGGCCGAGAACGCCTTAGATCGCTTGGATTCGCTCGCTCGACGCCTAACAACGGCAGTCGTTGCGCCGGCCCCGGCCGACCTACAGGTCATGGATGCGTTTCGAGAGCAGATGGATAATGACCTTGACACTCCTGCAACGTTTGCGCAGATTTTTGGT
>Ga0194041_10000274_pt1 | contig 20262 bp, 15 predicted proteins | sample JunL449m_MetaG_FD_160082 | JGI IMG/M metagenome (GOLD analysis project Ga0194041, IMG submission 160082) | Anoxic zone freshwater microbial communities from boreal shield lake in IISD Experimental Lakes Area, Ontario, Canada - Jun2016-L442-9m | ecosystem: Environmental > Aquatic > Freshwater >...
GGATACCCCAAGACATTCAGTATTTACGATCAGGCCGATGCACAACGGCTGACGGGCTACGTCATTCGCGATATGGGACTTGATGTCAAGCGCTTCACGCCCCGAGCCGTGCATGCAGTGATTTCTAATTGGAAGAACGAATTGGTGTCGCCCACGCAGGCCGCCGAACGAGCAGCCCATATTTTTGACCGCAAACACTCTGAGATTTACCGCGAATATCAAGAGCGTTTGCTTAAAGCCGGAGCAATGGACTTTGATGACCTCTTGGTCAATGTCGTGCGTTTGTTCAGAATGCATACCGATGTTTTGGCGTCGTACCAAGACCGATTCAAGTACATCTTGGTTGACGAATATCAGGACACGAACATTGCACAAAATGAAATCGTCCTCAGTTTGGCAGCCCGTCATCACAACGTGTGTGTTGTAGGCGACACCGATCAGTCGATTTACGCATTCCGCGGTGCGGACTTCCGCAATATCGGACAGTTTGAAGATGCCTTTGACGAAGTGAGTGTGGTTGTTCTCGAGCAGAACTATCGCAGCACGCAAAATATTCTTGATGCCGCTAATGCGGTCATCGCGCAAAACTTTGGACGTAAGCCAAAAGAACTTTGGACCGAAACTGGTCCTGGCGATCCCATTGTTCGTTTTCATGCTGATGACGAAGGTGACGAGGCCGCCTTTGTTGCGCGAACGATGCAAACCCTCCGCACGGGTGGTCGCAAGTGGGGAGACATGGCGGTTTTTTACCGCACCAACCCGCAAAGCCGAGTCGTTGAAGAAATCTTCATGCGCTTCGGTATTCCGTACAAAGTGGTGGGCGGAACTCGTTTCTACGATCGTCGCGAAATTAAAGACGCGGTTGCATATTTGCGCGTCATCACTAATCCTCTTGACGAAGTCAGTGTGAAGCGCGTTCTCAATATGCCGAAGCGGGGCATTGGTGATACCAGCATCAGTCGACTAGATGTTTTTGCGCGTGAAGAAAACATTAGTTTCTTTGAAGCACTACGTCGTTCAGCTGAAGCCGGAGTATCTGGTGCCGCACGACGTGGTATTGAATCTTTTGTCGCAGTGATTGACGAAGTTGCCGCTCAAGAAGAACAAACTCCCGGGGCGCTGTTTGAATCGGTGCTCGAGAAGTCTGGTTATCTCGCAGAATTTAGTAATGAGAATTCAGTTGAAGACGCTGGTCGCCTCGAAAACTTGGGCGAATTGGTGTCTTCGGCAAAAGAGTTTTCTCAAGTTGATGAGTTCTTAGAAAAAGTGTCGCTTGTTGCCGATGCTGACGATTTATCTGATGACGACAAGGTCATCATGATGACGATGCACGCGGCTAAGGGTCTTGAATATCCAGTGGTTTTCATTGTGGGTGTTGAAGAAGGTTTGTTCCCACATAGTCGGGCCTTAGTTGATGCCAACGAACTCGAAGAAGAACGGCGTTTGGCATATGTGGGTATTACTCGCGCGCAAGAGCGTCTGTTCCTGACACATGCGTGGAGTCGTCAGCAATTCGGAACCACGCAGTACAACCCGCCGTCACGCTTCTTAGAAGAAATTCCCGAAGTACTCATCGAGCATCAGGGCAATGTACAGAATCGTCCCAAGGCGCGCACGACGCGTGACGACGATTGGGGCGGCCGCAAGGTCAGTTCGTTTGATCCCGATGACGAGTTCCGCGAAAGGCAAGTTGATGCGGCAATGGCCGCTGGCCGATCGGCTCAAAATCGCCCACCTCAGCCCTCAAATAGTCAAGAAATTGGGCTGCGGGTTGGTGACATGGTTGAGCACTCGGTTTTTGGCGAGGGAATTATCATCGACATCACCGGTTCGGGCGACAAAACCGAAGCGGTCATCAATTTCCGTGAAAAAGGCCGCAAGCATTTGTTGTTGGCCTGGGCTCCGCTCAAAAAACTCTGACCAGAGTCGCCCAAAATCTTCTCGTGGGATCTTCTCGTGGGCCCGCTCGGCGTGGTTGAATCGGAGTATGAAAGCAGCGCTCTTAGTTGAAAGCCTCACGGGCAACACCTGGAAGGCGGCCGAAATGATTGCCGCCAATTTGCAACAGGAAGGTTGGACCATCACTGGTCTGAACCCCATGAAGCAGCCCGACCACCACGCCATTCAGGCCGCTGATCTGATTGTTGTCGGCACGTGGGTTCACGGGGCCTTCATTGTTGGTCAGGCGCCATGGGGCATCGGCAATATCAATGCACTTCCGGCTATTGCTGGTAAGCGGGCTGCGACATTCTGCACGTTCGCTCTCAACCCGGGCAAGACACTTGGCGCGATGGAGAAATCGGTGACTCGTCTCGGAGCAGATGTGATTGGTGGAATGGCTTTGCATCGCTCAAAGTTGGGCGCTCACACCGAAGAGTACGCAGCGCGTCTTGTTGGCGCATTAGCAACTGCCTAAATCGTGCGTTCGCTCACCGTCGCGGCATTACAAATGTCGATGACTGACGTTGTATCTCAAAATGTCGCAACGGCTGAACGTTTAGTTCGTCAAGCAGCTTCACAGGGCGCGCGACTCATTTTGATTCCCGAGTTATTTGAAGGTCGTTACTTTTGTGAAGATCAGCGGGTCGAGCATTTAGATCGGGCACGACCGCTTGACGGTCATCCAACGATTGCTCATTTCAGTGCTCTCGCTAAAGAACTGGATGTTGTTTTGCCAGTGAGTTTTTACGAACGTGACGTGAATGCGTTGTACAACGCCTGTGCGGTCATTGATGCTGATGGCACTGTGCTTGGCGTGTATCGCAAGAGTCATATTCCTGATGGTCCTGGTTATTCAGAGAAGTATTACTTTCGGCCAGGTAACACGGGTTACAAAGTGTGGGACACCGCAGTTGGCAAAGTGGGCGTGGGCATTTGTTGGGATCAATGGTTTCCCGAAGTCGCGCGTGCACTCGCGCTCAACGGTGCTGAAATTATTGTGTATCCGACAGCGATCGGTAGCGAGCCGATGGACCCCGAGTACGACTCTGCTGCACATTGGCAACGAGTGATGCAAGGTCATGCTGGCGCGAACTTGGTGCCAGTTATTGCAGCCAATCGAATCGGTACCGAGGTTGGTTCACGATTTACGTTGACCTTTTACGGCTCGTCGTTTATCGCTGGGCCGACTGGCGAAAAAGTCGCTGAGGCCGATCGCAGTAGCGAGACAGTTCTGACTGCGACATTTGATTTAGATGAAGTTGCTCACTTGCGCAGCGGTTGGGGAGTCTTCCGCGACCGACGTACTGATTTGAACTAGATCAGACTGGTGCGTCGCACTCGCGGCGAACCGCATCGGGTGTCGGCAAGTGATCCCACAGGTCGGCGAGCAAATCATCGCGCAACGACTTCTGCGAAGGATCGCTCCACAAGTTCGTCTGCTGCAATGGGTCGTTGGCGAGGTTGTACAGCTCGCCTTCAGTGCCGTCGTGAATTGATCCGGGCATGCACGCAGTTGCAACCCACCCATCGCGACAAATTGAGCGCAGGCTCACAATTTTGCCGAACAACACGCTGTCCCATTCGGTCAGCACGCGTTCATGACCAAGCGCAGTTGCTTCGTTTTCATTAACTGGCAAACGCGGTGCTTCGACGTAACCAGGTTGGGGGAGTCCGGCGATGTGACAGAACGTTGATGCGAGCGACACATGACCTACTGGTGCTTCTACAGTCGCTGGATCAATTCCGGCCGATGGGGCTGGACGCCAAATGAGCGGAACTCGCATCAATGAATCAACGTGATATGGACCTTTGAACAACAAACCAAAGTCGCCTTGAAATTCGCCGTGATCAGTTGAGAACAAAATGTCGGTGTCGGCGCCCCAACCACGTTCGTCGATGCGCTTCATCATTCGACCAACTGCTTCGTCAATCAATTCGTTTTCAATATGCGTTAACGCATTGACTTCACGAACTTGATCGTCGGTCAAAGTATTGGGGACCCACTTCAATGGTGCTTCGTAGTTTGAAACAAATTCGCCGTCGTACCACTTGCGCCACTGGGCTGGCTTGTTGTCGAGAATTGCTTCGCGCTCGGCACGATTTTGCGGATAGCCAGCGGGTAAATCGAGATCGCGCCAATTGACACGATGCGTTTCAGAGGCCGGCGGATCCCAAGGATGATGTGGGTCGGGGAAGCTGACCCAACAGAACCAGTCGGCATCGGCATCAAGTGAATCAAGCCAAGCAATCGTGCGATCGGCGACCCAGTCGGTGTGATACAACTCGCGGGAAATGTTGTTGACGTGGGCTTGTGGGGCTCCGGTATCGCCGCCGCCCTCAGCACTTACTTGCAACGACATATCAAGAACGCGGTAATACATTGGAACCGCTTCAGGGTGATTCTTCATGAGCCACTGGGCGTAATGGAATGAACCCATGCCGCCATGACTTGCCGATTCCATGTGATCAAAGCCGCGATGTAAATGGCCATCTTCAATGAGCGAGTGTAAACCCGAGTTGGCTAATTGATTTTCCACGAACCGCAGGAATGGATCAAGGAACGGCTCAAAGTGAGCTTTGCCGATCAATGCAGTTTTGTAACCAGCATCGTGCAATGTTGTGGCAACACTCGGCGCATCGTTGGGTAACGGAACACCATTCATCCAGACACCGTGAGTCGCGACATGCTGTCCGGTGATCATGGTGGAACGTGATGGCATGCACACGACATTTTGCGGATGCGCACGGTTGTAGTTGATACCCGTTGCAGCCAGTGCGTCAATATTGGGTGTTCGCGCAATTAATCCGCCGTTGCAACCAAGAGCGTCAAAGCGTTGTTGATCGGTCGTAATGAAAAGAATCTTGCGACCCATTACTTTGCTCCGTTCTTTGCTGAATTCTTTTTGGCTGCGAAAATTTCTTGCAGTTTTTCTAAACCAGATCCGGCAGCGCCGATGATGATGAGACCCATTGGCTCGGGGTCGATGTCAGTGCCGTACATCACCATGCAACGGTTGGGTCCGTCCGGGATCACATCGACGGTTCCGAGGTGTGACTTGACGATCAAGTTGTTGACAATTGAGTACTGAAATCTCCGTAGGTCATGATCGAGGGTGATGATGTCTTCTTCGAACCGCAGACCACTTGCCAGGTTGATCCACCTTTTGTTGCCAACGACCTCGCATGAAGTAATAGGAAACCAGTCGTGAAGGCGAGCCGGGTCGCCCACTAGTTCCCAAACCTCGGCGGCTGGGGAATCAATAAATATGTGGCGGCGAACTGTTCCCATTACTTATTACCCTAACGAACCAAAGTAGTTTCACCTCAACTGTCAATTGAATGAAATAACTCGGCTATTCCCTGAACCGTGACCATGTGCTAGTCATATGTCAGTGATTTGGACAAAATCACGGCAATTGGGGGCAGTTGCACATGGGGCAAATGTGAGCAAGGTGAATCAGGTCGTGAGATCGTTGCGTGGCGCCCTTGTACCCCTGAGCCCGGCGATCGCACTGGTAGCAGTACAACTCGTCTTTTTTGGTCTTCCAGCTGGCGCCTGGATTCGAGCGGTTGTCATCGGCCTGTTGACGGCACTTCTCGCAGTGGGAATGGCCTTGGTGTACCGAGCCAATCGCGTCTTGAACTTCTCTCAAGCCGACCTCGGTTTCGTGCCCGCCACATTGTCGGTCGGCCTCATTGTTTTCAACGGATTGCCGTACCTTTTTGGCTTCGGCGTGGGGCTGGTCGGTTCGTTGGTGCTTGGAGCAATTGTTGAATTGGCGATTGTCCGACGCTTCGTACGTTCACCACGATTGGTGTTGACCGTCGCCACTCTCGGAATTACTCAATTGCTCACGGTGCTTGCGCTTCTCGTGCCAAAGATGTGGGGCAAAGTTGCGGCTTCACAACGCATCAACCCACCAATCAGTTGGAAACTAACGATTGGCACTTTCATTCTCAATGCGAACGATTTAATCGCGTTGATTGTTGCCCCAGTGGCGATGATTGGTGTCGGCCTCTTCTTATCTCGGACGACTCTTGGAACGGCTGTTCGCGCGGCCGCCGAGCGCAGTGATCGCGCGGCCTTACTCGGTATCCCTGTCGGCTGGTTGTCGACTGTTGTCTGGATGCTGGCTTCGGTGTTGTCGTTTCTTGCACTCTTTTTGCGAGCCGGCATTTTGGGAGTGCCGATTGGCGGCGCACTGTCAATTTCAAATCTGATTTTGGCATTGGCTGCTTTGGTCATCGGGCGACTACGCAATCTGCCGACGATTGCGGCAGCGGCTGTTGCGCTCGGAATTCTTGAGTACGGAATTCAGTGGAACGCTGATAGCCCGTTGTTGGTTGCACCGTTTGTTGGTGCAGCCGTCATGGTGGCGTTGTTATTGCAGCGACGAGGCACCACACGTTTAGATCAAGACACAACAGCATCATGGAGACTTGCGGACGAAGTTCGTTCGTTATCCGTCGAAGTACGACGAATGCCTCTTGTACGTCTGTTGCGCTGGGGAGTGTTCGCGTTGATTGGTGCAGCCGTATTCGTTTTTCCGATTTTGTTGCGCACAGATCAAGTGATCAAAGTGTCAGCAATTTTTATCTACAGCATCATTGGTGTCTCGTTAGTGGTCTTAACGGGATGGGCCGGGCAAATTTCGCTCGGACAAGTGGGCTTTGTGGCCATTGGTGCGGCAGTGAGTGCCAAGTGCACATCACAATGGAACATTGACCTGTCGCTGTCATTGGTTATCGCAGCGATAGCTGGAGGAGTCGCAGCATTCATTGTTGGAATTCCTGCGTTACGTCTTCGTGGTTTATATCTAGCTGTCGTCACATTGGTGTTTGCCCTCAGTGTGACTGAATGGTTCTTGAATGATCGATTCTTTTCGTGGATTCCCACTAGCCGAATTAAGCGACACCCATTGTTTGGCCGAATCAATATCGATACACCAACGCGTTTTTATGTGTACACGTTGATTGTCTTGGCAGTCGTGTTCGTCTCTGTGCGCGGTATTCGGCATAGTCGTACTGGGCGAGCCATTTTGGCGCTTCGCGATAATGAAAAGGCTGCACAGGCTTATGCGGTCCCGGTGATTTGGGTCAAGCTCACTGCGTTCACCATTTCTGGAGCGGTAGCCGGAGTCGCCGGCGGCTTGTACACCCATCTCAACTACAGCTTCGATATTTCTAGCTACAACGTTGGTCGAAGTCTTGAAGTTTTCACCGCGTCAATTGTCGGTGGTCTTGGTTCGTTGTTCGGTGCTGTTCTTGGTGCGGCCTACTTACGGGGCATGGAATGGTTTGTCACCGCCGACGAATGGCGCTTCTTGTCGACCGCTGTTGGTGTGCTCTTTGTGCTATTGGCGTTGCCAGGAGGACTTGGTGCGTTGGTGATTCGTGTTCGTGATGATCTTTCGCAACGCATTGCGAAACGACACGCAATCAAGCACAAGGCCCAAAAGAATGAGGACGTGTCATGAGCGAACCACGCAGTGTTTGGGGAAACATCCGTCATCCTGTCGCTTCGATGAAGGACATATGCGGTGGCGAAGCTGCGTACCCGCTTCTGATCTTGTTTGGGTTGAATGCCGTTGATGAGCTTGATCGAGCAGCATTCGGAGTTTTACTTCCCGATATTCGCAAGCACTTCAATCTTGACCTCAGCACCATGTTGGCAATTGTCGCGCTGTCTAGCGTGGCAGCGTTGGCACTACAAGTTCCGATTGCGCAATTAGCAGATCGATCCAAACGCGTTCCATTGGCAGTGATTGGCGCCTTGGTATGGGGTCTCTTTTCCGGAATGACCGGAATCGCAATGGGCGTCATTGTTCTCACGATTGCTCGAAGTGGTTCTGCACTTGGCAAGGCCGTCGTTGACCCAACCCACAACTCCTTGATTTCTGACTATTACCCCATTGAAGTTCGAGCCAAAGTTTTCTCATTTCACCGAGCGGCAAACGCAGTTGGCGCATTTGTCGGTCCGCTGAGTGCGGGGTTATTGGCGCACTACTTCGGATGGCGCACGCCGTTCTTAATTTTTACGATTCCTACCGTGATCTTTGCAGTTCTTGCGCTCAAATTGAAAGAACCAATTCGTGGTATGTGGGAACGCAAGGCCATGGGTGTTTCTGATGAAGTTGCCAACACCGAAGAAGAAGCACCGTCGTTCTCTGAAAGTTGGCGAACGGTACAAAAGGTTCAGTCCCTCAAGCGCATTTGGTACAGCCTGCCTTTCTTGGCCACCGGCTTCATTGGTTTCGTCACACTTGCTTCGTTGTTATATGAACAAGAGTTTGGTCTTGATGAGCGGGCTCGTGGTGTTGCTGCAGCTATCGCTGAACCATTCCAATTAGTAGGACTAGTAGTTGGTGCTCGATGGTTGAGTAAGAAGTTTGCCGGCAACATTGCTGGTCTTACCAAAGTCGGTGCCTACGTTTCGATTGCCGCCGCGTTCTTGTCGGCGGCATTTGCACTCGCGCCGAACATTTATGTCGCCGTCGGTGTCAACTGTGTCATTTCAGCATCATTGGCGATGCTCGGACCAGCAACATTCGCCGGCCTTTCATTGGCGATTCCACCACGTGCTCGCGCGACTGGTTTCTCGGTGGCTTCGCTGTGGATCATTCCGGGTTTAGCCGTGTTGCCATTTATCGGTTGGATATCTGACAAATTCAACATTCGTGTCGGCATGTTGGTCATGATTCCGTTGTTCTTAATCGGCGGACTGATTCAACTATCCATTCGCAATGTGATCATGGACGACATCGGTCAAGTGTGGCAATCGGCTGCTGCTCGATCAGAAGCTTTGTATGACCGGCGACAGGGCAACGCCAAGTTGCTACTTTTACGCGGGGTCTTTGCCGGTTACGACAATCGTATGGTGTTGCAGGGTCTCAATATGGAAATGGAAGAAGGCGAAATTGTCGCTCTTCTCGGAACAAATGGCGCGGGTAAAAGCACTCTTTTGAAAGCCATTAGCGGAACGGTCGAAGCCGATAAGGGAGCGATCATTTTTGATGGGCGTGATATCACTCACGCACCACCACATGAGATTGCGGCGATGGGCATTGTGCAGATGCCTGGGGGCCAAGGCGTATTTGGTTCTTTGACAGTTCGTGAGAATCTTGAATTAGCCGGATGGACGCATCGACGAGATCACGAAGGGGTCGAGCGTGCTCGGACCGAGGTACTTGAGATGTTCCCGATTCTCAAAGATCGACTTGATGACGCTGCTGCCAATTTGTCTGGTGGTCAGCAACAGATGTTGGCGCTAGCAATGAGTTTCATCATGCGACCGCGAGTCTTATTAATCGATGAACTGTCACTCGGCCTTGCGCCAGTGATTGTTGCGCAGATGCTGCCCGTGGTTCAACGTTTAGCCGATGAAGGTGTCACGGTAGTTCTCGTTGAACAAAGTGTCAACGTTGCGCTCACTGTCGCTCATCGGGCGTATTTCTTAGAGCGTGGTGAAATTCGCTTCTCAGGCCCAACGGCTGAGCTTTTAAATCGCCCCGATGTTTTGCGCTCAGTGTTTCTTTCCGGTGCTGTTGCAAACGAATCAAACGATGCAGATTCAAGTAGAGAACCACGCGTTGTAAGTGAACGTGTTGTGCTTCGCACCGAGGGAGTGGTCGCTGCATTTGGTGGTATCCGTGCAGTTGACGGTGTTTCGTTGGTTGTTCACGAACAAGAGATTGTCGGCATCATTGGTCCTAATGGTGCTGGCAAAACGACTTTGTTTGACTTGATCTCTGGATACACACCGTTGTTTGCCGGCGAGATTGAGATTGAAGGAAAGAATGTTTCGAAGGCTTCGCCGACTCACCGGGCCACTGCTGGTCTTGGTCGTTCATTTCAAGATGCACGACTCTTTCCAGAATTATCGGTGCACGAAACACTCGCAGTTTCGCTTGAGCGTTGGGTCAAAAACCGTAGTGCTTTAGCAGCGGCTTTATACCTGCCACCAGTCTTCGAATCGGAAGATGCAATTAGCCAACGAGTTCGTGAACTGATTGAACTTCTTGGTCTCGGTGATTACGAACAGAAATTTGTACGCGAGTTATCAACGGGCACTCGACGCATTGTCGATCTTGCTTGTCTAGTCGCTCATCGTCCAAGTGTGATCTTGTTAGACGAACCAACTTCTGGACTCGCTCAACGTGAAGTTGAAGCCCTGTCGCCAGTGGTTCGTCGCCTGCGTGATGAAATGGGTGCGGCTCTGCTCATTATCGAACACGACATTCCGTTTGTCTCGTCGGTATCTGATCGTTTGGTAGCGCTTGACCAGGGTCGAGTGATCGCCGACGGAATTCCAGAAGTAGTTCTTGCACATCCAGTAGTCATTGAGTCATATTTAGGTACATCAAGTGCCGCGATCGCCCGTTCAGGGCAAGGGGGATAGTCATGCAACCAGCTAGCAGTTCATCCGAAAATAGATCCGGTGGATCTAAGTCCTTAAAGAAATGGGGTCCTATTGGAGCCCTGATTGTCATCGTGGTCATCGTTGTGGCCATTGTTGTGTCGTCGGGGGGCGACAAGAACAAGAACGCAACCGACACGGCAGCCCCGGTAACTACCGAGGCACCGGCAGGAAGCGACGTTCCCTCGGATTCAAATCCCAGCGGCGCAGATACATGGGACTTCCCACTTTCATATGTCAAAGCGAAAGAAATTTTGACTGATGCGGCTTTCAGCGCGATCGATTGGGGTGCACGGTGCGATACCGAGTTGGGCACGATTGCTGTTCCCGATTATTTCGCACCGCCGTGTATGGCCCCATTCACCGGAGATAACGGTGGCGCGACCGCAACCGGCGTCACCGCCGATGAAATTACGATTGTGCACTACTTGGGTCCCGATAACGATCCAATTATTGATTACATCACAGCAGCTGTAAAAGTTGATGAAACCAATGCGCAACAAGAAGAAACAATCAAAGGTTTCATCAATTTTTTTGAGACCTACTACGAACTGTACGGGCGCAAAATTAAGTACGTGACCTACGAAAGTACGGGCCTGGCAAACGACGAAGTCACTGCTCGTGCTGATGCTCAGCGAATTGTCGAAGAGTACAAGCCATTTGCGGTTGTCGGTGGTCCAGCGTTAACTAATGCCTTCGCCGATGAAATGGCAGCTCGTGAAACAGTGTGTATTTCTTGTGGCGGAGGAACCGCTCAGTGGATGGCCGATCGTGACCCATATCTCTGGAACCTCGACGGAAGTGCCGAACAAAAGCAAGTTCAAGTCGTTGAGTTCATCGGTAAGCAACTCGCTGGCAAGCCGGCTTCACATGCCGGTGATGCTTTGAAGGCCGACACTCGTAAATTCGCGGTTGTTTATGAGGCAAGTGGCGGTGCCGAGTCGCAACGTTTGGCCGATCTCATGGAATCACGTATGACCGAGGCTGGGGCCAAGCCCGATCTGATGCTTCCGTACACACTTGACCCGGGAACGATTCAACAGCAGGCTTCGCAAGTTGTCGCCAAGCTCAAGGCTGCTGGCATCACAACAGTTGTGATGGCAACCGATCCTGTGGCCCCTGGCAACTTCACACGTGAAGCAACAACGCAGGAATACTTCCCCGAGTGGTTGGTCGCTGCAGCAACTCTTACCGATACCAACGCATTTGGTCGTGGGTACGACCAAGCACAGTGGGCACATGCATTTGGTGTCACCAGCTTGGCGGTACGCGTGAATCCAGATGTTGTGGGATCGAAGATTCTGTACAAGTGGTTCACGGGTCAAGACGCGCCCGCTCCGCTAGGTGCACCAGTATTCATGCCCGGATTCAGTTTGCTGTTCGCTGCATTGCAGGGAACCGGTCCCACTTTGACACCACAAACTCTGGGTGACTTCATTAAAACCCTGAAGACGAAGCCCGCCCTGACTGCCGCGTATCTCACCTATGGCGAACAGGGCATCTGGGACGAACCTGATTACAACGGCATCGATGATGCCACTGTCTTCTGGTGGGATACCGCAGCGACTGGACCAGATGAGAACGGTCGTGAAGGTACTGGCTTGATGAAGTTTGTTGACGGTGGTAAGCGTTACTTGCCAGGTGAATGGCCAACTGAAGACAAGTTGTTTGTTCAAGATGGTGCGGTATCAATTTACGACACTGCTCCAGCGTCAGAAACGCCGCCGTCGTACCCAAGCCCCGTGGGCTGAGTTAGAGACACCAGTTGATTGGCTCTCGACCATTTTCTTTGAGCACAGCATTCGCTCGAGAAAATGGTCGAGAACCGAAAAACCCATGACGAACTGATAGTGGTGATGGGTGCGCAGATTCAATGACGACGTGACGTTGTTGATGAATGAGTGTTGCTTTTTTACGTGATGAAGCACCCCACAAGATAAAGACAATTGGTTCGGTTTTGTCATTAAGTTCACGAATGATGTGATCGGTGAATTTTTCCCAGCCGTGACCTTGATGCGAGGCTGCTTGACCAGAACGCACGGTTAAAGTTGTATTGAGGAGTAGCACGCCTTGTTGAGCCCACGAAGTGAGGTTTCCGTGAATCGGTGCCTCACAACCGATGTCGTTGTTGAGCTCTTTGTAGATGTTGCGTAGCGAGGGTGGAGTACGCGTTCCTTGTTGGACAGAGAAAGCCAATCCGTGTGCTTGCCCCGGCTCGTGATACGGGTCTTGTCCCAAAATGACGATTTGAGTTTTGGCGAAGGGTGTCAGTTCGAGTGCGTTGAAGACGTTTTCACCTGAAGGAAATACTTGATACCGCGATCGTTCAGTGGTGACGAAGTCTTGTAAGGCCTGCCAATACGACTGAGCGAACTCAGAAGCAAGAATGTGGTCCCAGTCAGTCGTCAGCACTCTCTTCATTGTTGTCGTTTGATTCTGAATCTTCGCTATCCGAACGGCGATCGAAACCTTCGTCGTCGCACGAGGTTGAGACCAAACCTGACCGCTTGATCTTGAGGGCCGACTTTCGTTCGTCGTTCTTGCTGTTTGAGACGAACTTCATGACGATTTCGTCGGCTCTGACCTTGTTCTCGGAAATGGTGAATCCGGGGGCAGATGTGGTTTCTACCAGTACGAGACCATTTGAGGTCACTCGATATTTCACCGACCCACCGCCACAGGTCCAGGTCTTGACATCAGGAACAGTGGTTGGTGGCAAAGTGAGAGGGGGTTGCGTGATTGGAGCTTGAGTTGAAGGTGGTGAGGTGACAGGTGGACTTGTCACAATCGGAGCCTTCGTCACGGGTGGTGTTGTCACGGGTGTTGTCACGGGTGTCGATGCAGGTGGTCGGCTCGTCGTAGGTGCGGGATTGTTGGATGGAGTTGTTGTGATTGACGGGCCTTGCGAGTTAGTCGGCGCTTGAGTATTGGTGGGCGGCGTGGTGATCACGACACTGGTGTTGCTTGGTGACGTTGAATTACTCGAAGGTTGTGTTGAAGGTGTCCCTACGGGCGGATCAGTGGCGATGGGGTCAATAGAAATGGCACCGTCAATAGTCGTTGTAGTGACCGACAGACCAAGCGTGGTTGCAACTTTGACCGGCTGCGAATCGTTCGGTGAAAGAGGAACTGCAATATTTGAGCTGCCATCACGACCGTTGGATTTTTGCACCATGGCGACTGCACCAGACACGACCATCACGAATGCTGCGGCGCTCACTGTCGCAACCCGTCGCTGACGCACACGTCGTACTTTGCCCAGGACCACTTTGTGCGCCATCATCGTGTCAGGACTTGAGCCGGCCAATTGATTGAGGAGCGATGAAATATCAGAATCGTTGAACTCGTCCATCACATCTCCTCTCGGGCTTCAATATGTGCACGCAGTTTTTGTCGTGCTTGATGTAGGTGAAACTTTACGGCACCTTCGGATACTTCGAGAGCCTCGGCAATTTCAATCACGGAGAGTTGCTCGACATAAAACATTGCGGCTGCGGCTCGTTGTTGCTTGGGAAGCGTTGCCAGTAACTCAGCAACTTCGTCAATAGCGGGTTGTTCAGAAGTAAGCGCTGTTTGATGTCCCATACGTTCAACTGCTCGATCGCGTCGAACCCGTGAGCGATGGCCGTCGCGGACCTTGTTGATTGCCACTCGACGAATCCAGCCAACGGGGTCGTCGTAGGTACTGATTTTGCCCCATTTGAGGTGGGCCTTCACAAAGGCTTCTTGTACCGCATCGGCGGCTTCTTCTGAATTTCCGCAAATGACGGTGAGCGATCGCACGAGGCGCGCGTAATGAAGATTGAACAAAGTGGTGACGTCGGCGGCTTGGGCCGAGAGGGAGTGTTGAGTGAAGTCGTCCACAGTGGTTCCACCCCATCGGGAGGTCCACGACGGAGATACAGAGAAATGAGATTTTCCCTGTTCCCACGATAGAGCGGTTGGCGACGTAGTAAACACTGCCAAGGACACGAACCCTTGAGACAAATGGTTTGGTAACTCTTCAAGAAATCGTCAGGGCGTGGGTGATTGGGGAATAGCCTGACCTGGTGGCTAGAGAACCGAATCGACGCGTCGTCACCGAAATGTGGCAGGGTCAGCCTCGAGTTCGATTAGCAACTTTGCCCACGCACCTTGAACCTGGACCAGTTTTGGCTGGTCAGAGCCAGTTATGGGTCAAGCGCGATGACCTCACGGGTTTAGGTATGGGTGGCAATAAGGCTCGCAAATTGGAGTTCTTGTGCGGGGCCGCGGTGGCCGCTGGGGCAGATTGCCTCATCACTGTTGGGGCTGGGCAATCGAACCATTGCCGGATGACTGCCGCTGCCGGAGCGTTGCTGGGATTGGAAGTTCATCTGGTGTTGGCTGGAGATCGACCAGCGGTACTTGAGGGAAATCAGTTGTTGTCGGAGCGGTTTGGAGCTCATCAACATTTCACGGGTGCCGGTCCGGCCGAGTGGGGACTATTAGAAATCGCTCGTGAGGATTTGACTGAAGAGTTGCAAGCGCAAGGCGTGAAGCCGTACTCGATTCCGATTGGTGGATCAACCGCAGTTGGTGCACTTGGATACATCGTTGCGTATCAAGAAATTGTTGAACAAGCGGTTATGCAAAATCTTTCACCGAAGTCAATTGTGTTTACATCTTCGAGTGGTGGCACTCATGCTGGTCTTGTTGCTGGGCGAGCACACATGCGAGCGCTTGGGCGTACCGATGTTTTGCCAAATTTGTTGGCCATTGGTGTCGCCAAAGGTGTCGTTGCCGGATACCCATCGGTCAAAGAACTTGCTCAAGAATCATTAGCAATCACGGGCTTGCCTGGCGAAGTTGTCGACGAAGATATTGAAGTGGATGCGCGTTGGCTCGGCGAAGATTATGCGATCCCAACTGATGCATCGCGAGCAGCGATTACTTGGGCAGCTCACAACGGTGCTTGGGTACTTGACGATGTGTACACCGCAAAAGGAATGGCTGGACTTTTAGGAAATGCGACTCAAGGACGCTGGGCTAGCGACGAAAATGTGATCTTTATTCATACAGGTGGTTCACCGGAGGTTTTTGTACGTCATGACTGATGAAAATATTTCTCGTTCACCACGAACAGTTGCAGTGACTGCTGGTCGTCCACAAAATGACAATGATCCTCTGAATGCATCTATTGTCATGGCATCAAATTTCCAGGATAGTGGTGATTACGCGCGCACACATGGAACATCAACGTGGGCGGCGCTTGAAACAGCAGTTGGCGCATTAGAAGGCGGTCAGTGTTTGTCATTTGCGACAGGGATGGCAGCAGCTTCGGCGATTTTGTTTGCATTATATCCGAGTGTTGTGGTTGTGCCAAGTGTGAGTTACTTGGGCGTTCGAGCTTTATTGGGCGACATGCAAGACCACGGTCATGTCCGAGTGATCTCTGTTGACATCGTTGATACCAAATCAGTGACACAAGCAATGAACGATGCAGTGGCACAAGTCAGCGCAGAACGAGTCGTGCTCTGGATCGAAACACCCACTAATCCAACTCTTGATGAGGCTGAACTAGAAAAATTGTGCATTGCTGCGAATGCGAGCAATGTGAAAACAGTGGTTGATTCAACATTCGCTTCGCCGATTGGTCAGCAGCCTCTCACACTTGGTGCGTCGGTTGTGATGCATTCAGGAACGAAGTTCATCGGTGGACACAGCGACTTGATGATTGGTTTGACGGTGACAAACCAGCAAGACATTTTTGAAAAGTTGAGTCGGGCCCGAGTTGTGCAAGGAGCAACGCCAGGTGCGCTCGAAGCTTTCTTGGCTTTGCGTGGCTTACGTACCTTGCCGCTTCGCTACGAAGCGGCGAGTAAAAATGCCGATGAAATTTGTCGTCGACTGAAGGCGCATACTTCAATTGAGTGGGCAAAGAATGTCGGACCAATGCTGAGTTATATCGTCAAAGGCGGAGCCAAAGCAGCAGACAATGTGTGTGCATCAACTTCAATGATTATTACGGCCACTAGTTTGGGTGGCGTTGAGACCACCATGGAGCGACGTCAAAAGTATGCAGGCGATGCTCATGTCAATCCGGGTCTGATTCGCATGAGTGTGGGCATTGAAGATGTGGAAGATATCTGGTCCGATCTTGAGAAGGCGTTAGCGTCATGAAGATGAGCGATCAAATCCTTGACGTCGACCTTTTAGCTTTTGAAAGTGGCTCTGAGGCGACTCGTCGAGCCGTCGTTGATGGAGTGCGTCGAAGCTTGGCGACCGGGTTCGTTTATACAAGCACCGACATCTCCGAAGACCTACTTGATTCGGCATACGGCATGCTCGTTGAGTTCTTTTCGAAAGATCAAGAGACTAAGACCAGTTGTATTGCGCCAGGAGCTCATGGACAAACTGGTTACACGGGGCTACTTGTTGAGACTGCTGCGTCGAGTGACAAGCCAGATTGGAAAGAAATGCTCAATTGGGCCTCACCGGTTGCTGCTGGTCATCCATTGAAGCGCAAGTTTCCTGGTTCGTATCCCGAGCAGTTATTACCCGATGCGGTTGTCCCAGGTATTTCACAGGTGCTTTATGCATTTCATGATGCCATCGCCGAAATTCAAAAGCGTTTCCTGCGAATCATTGCGCTCGGAATTGGTTGTCATGAATCGTTTTTTGATGACATGGTCACTGACGGGCCAACTCTCACGCGAGCGATTCGCTATCCATCAATGAAAGGTGCGCCGCAGGGTGGTCACATTTGGGCCGGAGCACATGGCGATATCAACTTAATTACAGCGCTGCCACGCGCGACCGCACCAGGATTGCAAGTTGAAGTTGATGGTCAGTGGATTGATGCGATTCCGCCAGATGGAAAGATGATTATCAATACCGGAATCATGCTTGAACGATTGACCAATGGCGTTCTGCCTGTCGGCTGGCATCGAGTGATCGCTTCACCAGGTTTTGATGATGAGCGTTACAGCGTGGTGCAGTTTTGCCATCCACGTCCGTGGACGATGCTGGCACCGGTAGCCACTTGCTGCACCCCAGAGAATCCACAAAGATATTCAACGATCAGTGCAGCCGACGCGCTTGATGAAGTGTTGTATCAAATTAATTTGATTGAAGATGCTCGACGTGTTGGGGATTGAAAATTCTGAAACACCTAATGAACTTATTGACATTGCTTTAGCGATAGATATCGGTGGTTCAAAAATCGCGGTCGGATTGGTGAATCGCCGCGGTGATTTACTCGATCGTGAAATTGCGCGGACCGATAAAGATAAGAACGCCAATGACTTGTTTGAAATATTGGCGGTGCTGGTGAAGCGTCAGTTGTTGCGCGCTGAAGAACGTCATGGTGGAAAAGTTGTCGTTGTCGGTATTGGGTCGGCTGGGCCAATTGAAACTGATTGTGCGACGGTGTCACCACTCAATATTCCAGCATGGCGACGTTTCCCTCTGCGTGAAGCAGTTCAAGACCTGGTTGACGTCCCAGTTTTTGGCGACCTTGATGCGAAAGCGTTTGCTCTTGCCGAGGGATGGCTTGGTGCGGCTAAGGGCGAATCAAATTTCATCGGCATGGTCGTGAGCACCGGTGTCGGTGGCGGCATTGTGATTGATGGCCGGATGCTTGACGGGGCATCGGGCAATGCGGGACATATCGGTCATGTGATTGTGAACCCTGATGGCAATCGTTGTGTATGTGGTGCGCGCGGATGTTTAGAAGCTGAAGCTTCGGGTACGGCAATTGAAATGATTACTGGCCGACCGGCATCTGAGCCGACTTATGAGACCATGCAACGCACTGGTCGTATGGTTGGTCTAGCAGTCGCGAGCATGTGCAATTTCTTCGATTTGAATCTGGCAGTTGTTGGTGGATCGGTCGCTCTCGGCTTTGGACCAACATTTTTTGCGGCAGCACAAGAAGTAATGGATCAGCATTGCCGTTTGAGCTTTTCGCAAGGTGCACGAATTGTGCCGGCTCGCTTAGGCGATCGCAGCCCAATTGTTGGTGCGGCTGCAGTTGGTTGGCGCGGACTGAATAGACAAACGCCAGCAGAAAGTTAGCCACCAATCGCGCGGTACAGACGCTCGGCGGGTGCTTGCCCAAAGTGGTGTTGCCACCACGAAGCAATCATGATGGCGAATAGCCAAAATACACCGGCGAAGATCAAAGCGGTATCGAGCCCAGTTGCAGTAATGAAGTGCGACCACTTCACAAGTGTGTAGTAGACCAGCACATGCAATAGATACAGGCTGAGCGTTACTTGGCCGCTGCGCTGCAGATGAACAATGAGGTGGTTCTCGTGATATTTGTCGGCGACTTGACTGATGGCAAGAAACGCGATGACTGCGATGGCCGCACTGGTCAAGGTGTAAAACAATCCTCTGGTGAAAGGTTGCATTGAAGTGACGATACGAATGACCGGGTTTGAACGCGCGTCTTGATGATCCAAAATTGAGGTGACGACATAACACAAGAAAATGACTGCGCAACTCACGACAGATATCTGGCGCCACTTTTTCCTGACTACTTCTAGATTTCGACCAATCACGATCCCGAGGCAGAAGAATGCAAGCCAAGGGAAAACTGGGTGGGTGTAGTCAATGAAGATTCGTAAGAAAAGATCCTTAATGCTGTGAATATTTGGCGGATGCATCCAGTCTGTGGAATACCCAAGATGGGCGCGATTCGCTTCCCAGCTTGACACAACCGTTGCAGTTATTGCCGTGGTGATCGCAACAAGAATGATTGAACGCGATTTCCACATGATGAATAGTGCACTCAAAATGAAATAGGCGCCGTAGTAGAACAATATGGTTCCAGGCCAGGCATGGTTGAGGAAATATCCACCGAGCAAGAGCAAGGCACCACGGCGAATCAGCCGTATGCGTAGTTTGCTGACTTCGTGTTTCTCTTCGAAGGCTCGCCGTGATAAGAGAGCAGTGCCGATTCCGGCAATAAATACAAATGTCGCGGCGAATCGAGTGGAGAGCACCCCTGAGTACACATTGAAGACTCGGTGCCAAAAATCGTTCCCAATGTATTGGTCATTCAGGTTGCCGTGGTAATTCATCACGACAACGCCAATGAGGGCGATTGCTCTCGTGACGTCCAGGCCAATCAGACGAGATGTGCCGAGTCTTGTTGTGCCGGCAGCCGGATGATTGAAATCATGCACAGATAACTAGATCCAGTGAATGTGATCAACCGTGGTGGTGATGAGCGGGCGTTGCACATCAACCTGGTCTCCAACAACTGGTGTTGGTTGACCATTAGGAATAAAGCACATTGATGTGTGCATATGTGGCAATTCAACGAGCTGAATTCGTTGGCGCGAAAAATGGAATGGACTCAGACCATCAGCAAGTGGAGATACCCCGTGGGCCGATCCACATCCGATCATGACCAAGGTCCCGTTCTGTGAAATCTCCACGCCGTGATAGCCAATTTTTTGTCCTGCCATTACCGCAACAGTTTCAATGACATCAGCCGATAGTTGAAAAGCACGCTTGTCTCCGTGCCACAGAGAAGTACCGAGACGTAAAAACCATTGTCGTTCGGGATGGCGCGACTGCAGATCGGCGAAATCTTGAGGCTCAACATGGCTAATCCAGGCCGGCCACGATGGGTCAATCGTGGCGACTAAGTTTTCAATCTCACGAATGTGATCTGCAGAAGTACCGGTCAGCGGGGGATGAATCGAAACGCCACGAACTTGAAGGTTTGTTGTTCGGCATTTCTCAAATAGTTGATCTACAACGCTAACTTCGGCACCGTAACGATTCATGGACGAGCGAATTTTGATAACGACCTGTCGTGACTTGTTTGATGAGGCCGCTGCTTCAATATGAGCCACCGAGCCCACGGTCAAGATCGTGTCGTCACGAAGATCTTCGGGAAGTTCAAGACTTGGAGTGAGCACGACAGGCGT
>Ga0194041_10000280_pt1 | contig 20115 bp, 29 predicted proteins | sample JunL449m_MetaG_FD_160082 | JGI IMG/M metagenome (GOLD analysis project Ga0194041, IMG submission 160082) | Anoxic zone freshwater microbial communities from boreal shield lake in IISD Experimental Lakes Area, Ontario, Canada - Jun2016-L442-9m | ecosystem: Environmental > Aquatic > Freshwater >...
CCAAAATATCATAAATCTTAAATCATTTATAATGTCTTTTTCTTTGTATTCGTTTTCATCAAAATTTCCAGTAATGAGTGATTCAAAAAATTTTTTTGGATCTGAAAATTTTTTTTTTAGGTTTTCTAATTGCTTTGAAAGGCTCGTAATTTCTGTTCTTAATCTGTACTCTATAAGTATGTTTTTTTTGGATTTAGCATATTCGGTTTGTAATTCTTGTATTTTTCTTTTTAGATTTTGTACAATATTAATTTTTTCATATAACTCATTTTCTATTATGGTTATACCACCATGATATTTCCTTGATTTTTTCTGTTTCCGGATTGTCCGTCGTTTTTTATACGCACGTTTTTTATTAAACCTTTTTGTTTTACCCATTATATATTCAAAATATACAATGTTTGAGGATTTGTAAGTCTTCAAAAATGACCCAATAAAAATTGACGAATTTGTTGTGTCATTTTGACGGGCTGTTTTTCTTTGTCAATAACCTTGTCACTTTCCTCCACTTTGTTGCGTAAAGTGGGTCGAAAACTCCGCTTCGCTTTGTTTTCTCCCTTAATGTTTTCATGATACAGATTCCGATTCGTTATCACAATTTCTCCCCTTCTGTTGATATCATAACCCGGACCTACACGGCTCAATTTGCCGTCACGACAGAATAATTTGAATTTATGATTGTACTGTATTTTGCTATATTTCTATATATATTACATTGCTAAATTCATGGTGCGATTCATGTGATTATATTGTTCAAGATCACGTGTCGCTATGGCGGAAACACACAATTGCAAAAGACTGGGTACTTTTTTGTTTTTGTTTTTGTTTTTTTGTAGGTTGTTTCTTCTGATATCATTCAATAAGTCGTCATGACAAAGTCTAACCGTATATTTTGCGCAAGTGGAAAATTTGCTCGGATTATAATAATCAAATATTATACACAATTTGAAATTACTAGATCGTAAATGATTGTAATAATTTATGCGTTGTGACCGTATTCCAAGAGCATCCTCCATACTATCCAGATTAAGATACGGATACAATGGATTTCCGCAAATGAGGGTACCCTCTTTTACAGTTTGAATAATACGCAGTTTGTGAGTGATATATTGAGTTTGGTCAGGATTCCTACGGAACCCAACTACTAACTCAGAAGGTGATTTCGTCACCGGATGAGTTTGGATTGGTGATGTATAATTCCCAATCTTTGTGGAAAACTCTACCAAAAGCAATTTTTCGTTGTGTTTGAGGTCATTATCGTAACTGTTTATACGGTTAATCTCGTGTATTTTGGAATAATCATTGATACATTCCTTGGTTACAGGCCAGCATTTCACATCATAAAATGATCGAATGGGTTCCGGCCTAACTCTGGAGGCGGCTTCTTCCGGTACATAGAAATTGGAATCATCGATGTCGGTCATGGTGACTGTTTATGGATTCTGTTATGATATGTTATGTTATGTTATAATTTATTCAATTTTACACCGTATTTTCTTTTATAGAACAACATAAAATTGATTGTAATAAAAAAATATTATAGTGTATATACTATAATAATCCATACAATGCCCAACGATTGCTACAATACCATCGAGTGTTATCACGAGGAACCGGAAATTATCAAACGTCTCAAAGAGTCTTTGAGTCGTGATCCTCCCGCATTCTTTGCGGAGTTCATACCCTGCCCGGACAATGAAAACGCCTGTTCTTACTGGGGAACAAAATGGGACGTGTATGACGTGAATATCGAAGAGGAACAGGAGGATTCTTTGAAAGTATCGTTTTTCACTGCGTGGACTCCACCCTTTCATGCTTATGAACTTCTACAACAACAAGGATTTGTCATCGATGCCAAATTTATGGAGTATGGAAACGATTTTTGTGGGTATTGGAATAATGGAGATGAAAAGACATTTGAAGGTGTGAGTGTGGACAAGGCGAATGTTCCGGAAGAATTCCACTTTTATTTTGAGAATGAGGAGGAAGAGGAAGAAAAATAGGAATCCTGAATACCTACATAAAAATCATCATGTTACTTTTTGTGTTCTAGAACAATAAGAGGAGTTGGACCATTATTTTCGGGATAACATGTATCGAGAAACGATTTTGGTGTACCTAACCATTCGATTTCAACAAAATTTGCCAATAACAATGGAAGACGTAATTTACCGTAAATTCTGTGTGCGTTCCATGAAAGAGCGTCTCTTCCAACTGGTACCCCTAATAACAATACACCATCACTTGAAAGGTGTTTTTGGATTTCATTGATTGCCTTTATGTCTCCCATCGGATCAAGCTCATCACCATATCTACCTAATCCAGAATGCTCAATGGACGAATAGGATATGACAATATCATAAGTCATATCCGAAGCAACAAAATCATCATAGGAAATAATGTGTAAATCAGGATGATTGCACAACGGAGGATTGTATTCAACCGTAGTTACGCTTTTTACTTTTTTCAACAAGCAGATAAATTCGATCCAAGGTTTTTGAGAACCAACAATACATACATGTTTATCTTCAATGTTCTCTATTTTATGTAAAGCTTGAAATATTATATGCGATGCTCTGTAACCATCAATAGCATCACCGTATTCGCTTGTAATAATATTATTTTCAGTAAATGTTTCATGATATTGTGTCATCATATCATCATCCCAAACCACATTTGTTTGTACGGTTTCATCAACAAACCAATCATGAATTGGTAGAATACCTCCCATCGTATAATCATTTTTGAAATGATCTGGTATAGTTCTTGGTGCTGATTTCATTATATACATGTATTTTACTTTTATGTTTATATTACTTTTTGTGTAAACAACTTCGGACTTTGTCCTTCGTTGTTAGGAGATATTTCTCCGCTGTCGCTACGGAAACATCCTTCAATATGTAATTATATAGAAATCCCGCAGCGAATCGCATCATTACGCATTTCATTGACCAAATCCACCGACATTTTGTTCAAATCAGTATTGAACAACTGTAGTTTATCAAGTATATCTCCAGGAACCGCAATAATATCACAATCCAATTCTTCCGCACGTTTGATGGTGTATAATTCGCGACATCCTGCCCACAAAATCTGAACATTCGGCATATCTTTGAACAGTCGTTTTGCGTGTAAGATAAAGAGCGAAGGGTCGATACCCGAGTCTGAAATGCCCCCAGCAAACACCGAAACAATGGCATCATTCGTCGTTTTTTTGAGACACTGGTAGGTAATATTCATTTGTGCATAGGTATAGATGGCGGTCACATTGATGCGCATGTTGTTGGAAACAGCATGTGCCAGTAGACTCTCGTTAATGTCATCATTCATATTGATGATAGGTATGGTAATAAATATATTTTTGTCGATAGCATGAATGGCGTCAATCTGCTCAATACCATGGTCCCCGTGCTCCCATATTTCAAGCGAAATACTTCGCCAAAGAAGGAGTTCCTTATTATTATTGTAAAATTCCGTATAATTTTGCGCCTCTTGTCGTGTAATATCTCTTTCGTAGAACAGCGAACAATTGGTGGTAAACCCTTCCACAACAGGATACTGCGCATATTTTTCAATGTCTAACCCGTCGTAGAATATTTTCATTACCTTATTAACCAGTAAATGTTTATATTATTTACAAAAATACTATAAACACAATACGTTACATAGTGTAAATGTTACAAGAATTGGAAAAAATAGTGGAAAAGTTGAAAAACCCTCCTACAGAGGGACGATATGCCGGTGCAGAAGCAAAATATATGGAAGATTTTGACATCAAAATAATCAAAAAGTCTTCTTCCGATAAAAATTTTATACTGGTAAAACATAAAAAAAAACCAAAGGAACAAAATTTCGTGTATAATCCAGTGGTATTCAAAGATAATGACGATATTTGTTTCAAAATTTTTTATAATAAAGGGTATTTATGGAACGAATGTAATATGAATGCCTGTAAATATGATGGTAATGATGGTAATGATGGTAATGATGGTAATGATGGTAATGATGATAATTGGGATAATTGGGATAATTTGAAATATTGTCCAAAATTTTCTGATATTACAGGGCATCGTCAAGAAATCATTTTACAAGGTGAAGTAGATATTTCTGCCATAATAAAGTACATCAATGATACTAAATTCAGTATTTTAATAAAACGTCGTGATGCATCTACCTATGTTCCGTACAATTACCCAATTATTTGTCAAAACTGTGAAAAATGTAGAAATAATAAAAAATTGAATTATTTGTAAAATGCTGTCAAATAGACGTAAAATAATCAACAATGTTATCGACAAAATTCGCCAAGTTACCTAACGACATTATGCGTGAAATCGCCCAATACGTGGGAGTCAAATACCGCAATGGTAAATACATGGTACAAATTCCCAAGGATGACCCGAGATATCGTATTCTATCTCAAATACCTCGTAAAAAAATATTCAGTGAACCAAACCATGAACCGAATTTCATGGTTTGTGTAACTTTAACACGCCAAGACAATCGGGACAATTATATTTATTTGGATGTATCCACATTTATATGGGGAGACGAACATTACATCAATTATAATTTGTATGTAGTAGACAAAAAGAAACTATGTAATCGTAGAAATTACCATTATAGTGAAAAAACATAATCAATATCGTTTGTGTTCATCACGATAAATGGTATATAATCCGTATTTGTCTTCGCGAATGATACGAAAATAATAAAAAATAACAAAAAATAATAAACAACATAAATTTATTCCATGTATCATGTGTAAATAATGGATAATAATAATAGATGTGATAAAATTTTGCGGGTATTCATTGAGTGTGCGACAATAGATAAAAATGTAAAAAAATCGCCAATAAAATCCAAATGTGAAGAAATCGAAAAAATGCGTGATTCAACCTGGATTACCGCTTACCTTGATTGCGTAAAAAAACAAACAAAACAAACAAAACAAACAAAACAAACAAAACAAACAAAACAAACAAATAAAATATAATATAATAATTGTAGCAGAAAAACGGAGAGCTAGATATCTTTGATAATATCATTTTTTGTACAAAACTCGAACAATTCCTGATGAAGATCCTTCACAAGATCTCGTTCGTTCAATGAAATATAAAGAACAATGTCCTCCTCTTGTACGAAACCTTTTTCAAAAGACTTCTCCGTATTTTTAGATACACAACAACATATTTCGTCTCCATCCACGTCGATAAAGAATACGGAATACGGTTCACGATGATCCAAACACTCTTGATAACTTAGCCCATATTTTTCGCAAAATTCTTCAGCAATTCGCCGATCGTCACGCCAACATCGTAATTTAGTAGACATATTATGTTATGTATAATGTAATATATTATTTATATTATTTATGTTCAATTTTTACCACAATAAAAAATGTAAAAAGGTATAATCATGTAAAACCTTCACAACCTAGATCGCATTCTCCACATTCTTACCTAATACTAAAAACAATACCAAGAAAATAAACCGAATGTTTTGTCTCATATTTGAATAAAAATACACATTTTTTAACCGATCATTGGCACCCTTGACAAAATACAAATAACCAAAGGTGACAAATCCTGCGGTATAAACGGGTAAAAATGGGTGATTCTCACAATCACACGCAATTTCATGAACAAGTGCGGATACATCAAACACATTCAGAGCGATGGTCTCAGTAATGGTCGTTGTTAGCGCTCTTGATAAAACTATTTTTTTTAGAGGATTATTTGGTATGAATGCCTGTACACAAAACGCGGAGGAGAGTAGGATAAATTTCATGTTGTTTTTGTTATTATATCGAAATACATTTATTTATTTTCAATTTTTTAATGTACGATGCGTTTCTTACTTACATTTTTGTTTTCATAGTATTGAATAAATTCCCTACCCATAAAGGCCTTGGCACGATGTCTATCTGAATAATCAGCCAAGGGGGATTTAACAAAAATCTGCATCTGCTTGTACAATACATCTTGTGAAGGAAACACCCTTTTTAATGCGTCTTGTCGCGTATCCTTGAGCCAAAATGTCACAAGTATTCTTCTATTCTCTACCAAAAGATGTTTGTCATCCTCGTGTTCGCTACAGATATAGCCCCACCCGTTGACGGAACAATCATTGGATAGCAAGATACTCATAGTTATATATGTACTGTTACGTAATTATTAATGTTGATATATAGAAATTCTGTCGTTGTACATCAATTTTTATGTTATTGTTGGCATAAATAACATAAAAAGTTCGTTATACAATACATTATCTGTATATGGAAAAAATAATTGAAAAATTAAACCAAATCGAAGATAGAGACACTGCGTTTGGTCAGAGGGCTGAAAGCCTTCTAACTACTAACTTAATAGGTGACCTAAGGTCACCGGATAAGTTTGATGATTGGAGCTTGGAAGAGAAAAAACAATTATTGGAAATCTATGTAATTTTGTGTAAAAAAGAAACACATATTTTTGATGTAATCTATAAATATCACGGTTGTGACAGTTGGGAAGATATTTTTCGAGATTACGACAAAACATATTTACAAGATAAAACACAAGGTGTAGAAATTGCTATACGTGAAATACAGGAAAGAATCGAAGAAAATAAGACGTAAATTTTTCTAACGACAATAAGTATTTGTAGTTGTATAACAATCCCCTCCTTGATACATGGTATTGGAACATATTGGAAAATTTTTGTTATATAATGTCTGTCCAATCAAATAAATCATCGTTTTCTCAAATATTGTGTCAAATAATACACAAAATAGTCCGATTAAAATAATGATAACGTATATCGCAAATAGTAAAATAATACATAATAAAGGAATACATATATAAGCCTGATAATTTATACAAAATCGTCTCGTTTTATCTATACAAAATAATTTTATTTGAAAAATATTATTATGTAATTGAGTCCAAACTCTTCCGGGTGCGAAGCACCCTTCAGAGTTAGTTGTTGAGAAGCAAAACTTCTCTGACCAAAACCCGATTGGTTCGAGTTCTGGTTTCTCAGAGAACCTATCACCCGACTCTATATCAGGAGTGATTGCACTATAATATTTAGGTGTTGGTCCCAACCTAATACCAAAGGTAGCTTCGCTACCGGATGATAACATGGATGATTGTAACGACATGATTTCAGATGATAAAACATAATAAAACAATCAAATATATTTTCAATTTTATGTTTTGCCTACAAAATATAAAGCGTAAATTGTGTAATATTATAATCATCCGCGCACCATATGAATATATTCAATATGTTAGCCTTTATTGGTTTGTGGAAATTTCGTGACCCTCGTAGCCCCTTACATATCAGCGATTTCAAGGAAGTAAGATATGAATCGGCCAAAATTCCGGAGCCCAACGAACATTTTGTCTCTAGAAAACCAGGCGGTATTATGTTGGAATATTATAACAAAAAGGATGAAAAAATAGGTTACATTCGATATTATATTACCACGGGTCAAATCGGTTTGTTTTTCATCGATGAAGAATATCAAAATCGCGGTCTAGGAAAACAAATATTGTCCAAAGTAATCGAAGAATTGAAGGAGAACCAATGTGAAGAAGCGTGGGCGGTTGGCACCGACAATCACATATTTTGGTTGAATGTATATAACAAATCCTTTACGCGCAAGGTTCCAGCACATCCATCCGTGACAGGTCCCGGTTATGTTTATCGGTTGAAATAGACTGTCAAAAATCCCTGTAACAACGCAAACACAATCATAACAGCAATGATTTTCCACCAATCTTTTTTTGTCGGCAATTCAAAATGCGTTTCTCGGTTACTAAATTTGCCGATATTGTAATGTACGAGGTTCTCAAACAAATTGATGAAAAGGTAGACAAGAAACGAAATGAGAATCAGATGTGCGCTTTTATTAGAGAACAAGTAGTACATATACATATGTTGTACAAAATTGAAAATATACAATACAAAATATTGTAAAGCCATACAAAATCATGTTTCAAAGAACTATTTTACGGTCGTTTCGTTCATCCAATTTCATTCAGAATACACTTCATTATACACCACCACTACCTCCAAACCCTGATGAAGACAAAAATATCCGGCGTTTTATCAGTATTCTTATCTTGGGTGGAGCGGTGGGCGGAGGCAAATTTGGGTCAGAAGCATACAAAGATACAAAGGAATTTGGATATATTCGTTGTGTAAGTGAAACCACCTGGTTGACAATAATGGGTTTTACGGTGGGTATGGCCACCACATTGATGCTACCCGTTTTGATTCCGATAGGAACCGTGGTGGCTGTGATGCGTTATTTTGACTATACAAATAAAACAAAAAACAACATAAACAGTAAATTACAGTAATTATGTAACTAAGATGAATTTTATCGACGCAATGGATGAATATAGCGAAGAAATGAAAGATAAACAGTTGGGTGAAAATGGACATGTGGAATATTGTTGGTCAGAGTCGCGTAGCGATTCAACAGAGTCGCGTAGCGACTCACCAATTAAATTCGAATGGGGCAAAACCAACCGTAAAGTTTGGTCAGAGGCGGAAATACAAGAACAAATTGTCCAACTTTTTTTTCAGTTGGTGAGAACCAGTGATGATTCCGTACTACAACAAAAATTCACCGATTTATTGAAAAATATCCAGTCATTGGATGAACCCGATTCCGAAAAATACATATCCATCATGTTACGTGTGGTGTGTCAAACACGCGATATTGTGGATGGTAAGGGAGAATACTCGTTGGCCTACATGATGTTGCACACATTGTACGATTTTTTTCCTCAACACGCTCTTACTATATTGGAAAAATTCGTACATATAGAAGCAGGTAAACTATATAGTGAGAGTCATAAAGTGACTCAACCGTACGGTTCTTGGAAAGACCTCAAATACATCGCCACTTATTGCAAAAAAACACGAACCGAAGACCACCAAATCATCCAAAAATGTATAGAATTGATCAACAGCCAAATTCTCAAAGACACGGTCAATGAAAATGACGCAGAACTTTCACTATGTGCCAAATGGACACCCCGTGAAGGCAGCAAAAAACACGGTTGGTTGTTCAAGCGACTGGCCATAGATTTCTACAAGGAGGTGACCTTTATGAAAACTGCTCAAACTGCGGGTTCGAATCAAAGAGCCAACAAAAAATGTTACACTAAATACCGCAAAACGATCGCAGACCTAAACCGGAAACTAGACACCGTACAAATTAAACAGTGTGGGAATACATGGGCAAACATTGATCACAACAAAACCACCTCCATCACACTAAGTCGCAACAAAAAAGCCTTTTTGAATCTCACAAAAAAAGGTGAAATGCGGTCCCCGTGCGCAGACCGCATGAAATGCGCTATCAATTTCCAGGCGTACATTAAAAATCAAATCAAGAGCGAGAAAGAGGTCAAGGGAAAAAATGTCGGCCTCAACGATTTTACCCATCAAGCTCGTGATCTTATCGCGGAGAAAAAACAGACATCAATAGAAGCAGATTTGTTGAATTCTCAGTGGCGTTCCAATGCGTCCATAAACGGCACGCTAGGAAAAATGGTGGCAATGGTGGATACGTCAGGTTCCATGGATGGTGACCCTTTGAATGTGGCAATCGCACTGGGTATCAGGGTGGCCGAAAAATCCATCTTAGGAAAGCGTGTATTGACGTTTTCGGAAAATCCAATGTGGCACAATTTAGAGGAACAAAATGATTTTGTCTCCATGGTCGAGTCGTTGAAAAAAGCCAAATGGAACATGAATACCAATTTTCATGCGGCAATGAGGATGATTTTGGACGCACTGATCGAAAAAAAAGTGCCACCCGAAGAAGCTGACGGTATGGTTCTCGCCATTTTTTCCGACATGCAGATCGATCAGGCAGATAAAACGTTTACAAAAAAAACGATGATGGAGGGAATTGAGACCATGTATCAGGATGCGGGGTACCCCTGTCCTCACATCCTGTTTTGGAACTTGCGTAGTACAACAGGATTCCCCACCTTATCCACACAAAAGGGGGCGTCTATGATGTCCGGATTCAGTCCTACGTTGTTGAACCTGTTTTGTGAAAAGGGCATCGATGCTCTCCAAAGTGCCACCCCATGGAACATGATGTTGGAACTGTTGAATAATCCGCGATATAAGTTTCCTCTAACAACTCCGGACGTTGTCCTCCTTTAGTGGTACAATGTTGTAACCCTTGAGCGCATTTGGCGCTCTGAAAGTAGGAAACCAATGTAAAAAACACGCCTAACAACAAAGTTATTCAATGCGTTTTCCTAAAACTCGTAATAGAAGTTAGCGACGTCGAATTGTTTTTCTACGATTTTTTCTTGTTTTTTTGTTACGACGAGATTTATTGCGACGATATTTTTTTCCTCCTGTATGAAAAGAATTATCAACTTCATAAAATTTATCTCCGGGGTTTTTTTTTTTCATATTGTTTTTGTCAAGTGTAATATATCCAGTGGTAGTATCAACAAATATACCAAAATATGTTTTGCCTGCTTGTAATTGTTCGTGTGGTACGGTGGGTCGTCCGTACTTATATTTATACCATAATGGTTGGTAAGACATAATATATTATAATATGAGATTTTTATGTAAATATAGTTCATCATCCATCGATTTCACTCAGTTACATCTACGGATGATCGAGGTGTACGAATACTTTTTCTTTCTCATAAAGAAATATGAGTACCGGTATTAGCGAAAATATTGTACGATAAGTCCTGCGGTAAACATACCAAACATTATACATACATTTCGTAACAAATTTATTTGTTTCCGTATTTTCTGGCACTCGGTTAGTAAATTATCACATCTTTTTGTGAAATTATCACAACTTGTGGTTATATTATCACATTGTTCAGTTTTTCGGTAATACTCATACTTTTCACGACGGACATTACCACTCCGATCACATATTCTACATTCATATTCAATAGTTTCTCTATTACCATAAATAGGGTCATTTGTGTAAGTAACCCCAAATACCATCAAACGTACTGTCGGGTTCTTATAATACCGTTCACCAATACGAGTTAGTGTAACATATGAAGTAAAATATCTACAGTTCGGATTGGAGACCATATGATTGTTTACCTCAATGTTTTTCTTTGGAATTTTCAACAACAATGCGATCCGAGGATCGGTTTTGGGAATTTGTCCCATGTATTTACCGTTGCGTTTTTTGTACGTCGCGCCAGTATACGCGATAATTTCGCGGACGATGCCATTGGGTAAATATGCGAATATAGGTGATAATTCCATTATTATATCATTACAATATCATATAATAATTTTTCAATTTTACATAGAAGTAATTTATGTATATCGTATAACAATGGATTACTCTTTGTTGCCCACAGATGTCGTGAATCACATACTCAAATACGACGGAACTATAGTTTACCGAAATGGAAAATACATGAATAAAATACCGAATCCAGATGAAAATTATCCACTGATATTGGAACGCATGCGAATACAACGATATCGCAAGTTTTATTCCAAAATGTCGTTTGTAACTATACAAATTACCACAGGAATCATCGAAAAAGAAATATGTTTTTGGGCAACAAACAAGGGTCTGAAAATTACATTGTTTGAATGGGATTACGAAAATAACAGTTATATTGTGGAAAAACAATTATTCACAAACAGATAAAAACAAAATAATAAATAAAACAATTATTTTGTTTTTTTGCTACATTCAAACTCCGATACAAACAAAACAACTCCGGTCTTCGACCTTCGTTGTTAGTAACTTTTTCGACACCTTTGGTGTGCGAAAAATCTACAGTTTGTTCCGAAGTTAGGAGAACTTTCTCCATAAGGAACCTTTTTTCAGATTCTCTCAAAGTGCTGTATTCATATTTTACAGTCATAATGCGAGTGTGAAATTGCTGTTAGAATACAAGGATGAGAGATCCGCTGGAAAAAACTGGTCAAATTGCTGTACGAATGTATTTACCTAAGTCATTACTAAAAATAACCGAACGAATCCGGTTATTTTTGCTGTATTCTGGAAAAAAATAATGCTTTTTTTGTAAATTGCTGCTAGAATACATGTACACGAGGTACACACTATTATATAGTGTATCTTCTTTAAGTTGATTTTCAATATATAATGTAAAACCGCACAAAAATAATACATTATTATACTTTACATAATGGATTATAGTAAAACAGAAACCAAAAAATGCGGTTGCTCAGACGGTTTCCATCAGAGTGTAATAATAGGATTATGTGTAGCAGCAGTAATAGTGGCTATAGTGGCGTTATGTATATAACTATAGTATTTTTAGAAATAAGTACTCAAAAATTGTGCGGTTTTAATCTCTATTCTGGTCATATTATTATGAAAAACAATCCGGCCAGAATAGAGATTAAATCTTCAAGGGTGTAAATGGGACAAAACCCATTAAGAAACCTAAGAAACATAGTAAATCCAAAACCGTCAGAAAATAAATATTTCTAAGGAACTCGATGACGACCAAAACCATTTCGTTTTCTGGATTGACGCGCTAGTCGCATGGCACGTTTTTTAGGGTCGCATCCTGCCTCCAAAATGCGGTAATCCACCGCTGCCGCCTTTCCGCCAGTTAAAGAACTCGCAAGTCGGGCTATACCCCAAGATTGAGCGGTTTGATTGGGTCGTGAACCCGACGAATAATACGCACCCTCGCCTTTACGAACAATTTGTTTCATGGCCGAAATAGAACATCCAGTAGCTTGAGCCAAATGTTTAGAAGGTGCGCCGTTTTTCACACCATATATTTTTTGTAAATCGAACAAATGACGCGATGGACGGTGTGGATACGAAGAAACCGTACGCCGAGATATATATCGTCCTTTTTTGTACGCTTTGCGTGACAACAATAATTGTTGATATTGTTGTTTTCGGTCTTTTCGGGTCAATCTCTTGGGTAAATATCTTATGGGGATATGTCTTTCCGCGCCTCCGCTTTGCTCCGGTACATTCTTGGACATTTTTTTGCCTATATATATCTATCACATTTATTACATGGGATGTTTTCCATGTGATAAATATTCTAACTTCACTTGAGAAGTTTGGTAGAAGAATGACGCTCCATGCAGGACTTGAACCTGCGACTTAGAGGTTTTACCGAGGTCAAAAAGTTGACCAAAACAGCCTCTCACTCTACCGACTGAGTTAACAGAGCCGTTCTTCCACACTATAATTAGTGTTATTTCTTTAAGTAGGTTTTTATTATACAATAAAAATATTTGAATATACAACAAAATATCTACATTATCTGTATAGATGCCATATACCATACGTAAAGTCCCCCGAAAATCCTGTTTTCGTGTGTCCAATCGCAAAACAAAACACGTATTTGCGCGCTGTACCTCGAAAAAACGTGCCAAAAAACAGGTGCGTTTGTTACGTGCGATTGAGAACAACCGCAATTTTGTGCCTCGTAATACCCGAAGAAGGCAAAAATAAACACCTTACAAATACACATAAATAGTACGAACCATGTTCTCCAAAGAGAGAACATTGTTTACAAATACATATAGGTTCTCAACATGACATTACATAAACCTAGCCAGGAACAACAAACCATTCTTGAACATGTGGCAAAAGGAAAGCACGTGGTTGTCAACGCCGTTGCGGGTTCGGGCAAATCCACCACCATTTTGTCCGTAGCCCACGCTTTTCCAGACAAACAGGTTCTCCAAATTACCTACAATTCCATGTTGAGACACGAAATGAAAGAAAAAGTACATAATGCTCATTTGGAGAACCTAGATGTTCACACATTCCATTCTTTGGCTGTGAAATACTACGTACCGTCCGCACATACAGACACCGAATTGCGCCACATTATCCATCATAAATTACCATTAAACAATCCGCCACAAAAAAAATGGGATATTCTGGTTCTCGACGAAGCCCAAGACATGTCTTTCCTTTATTATCACTTTATTTGTTTGTTTTTGGAGAACCTGGGTGAACATGCCCCAAAACAACTCATGGTTCTCGGGGATCATCAACAATGTTTGTATCAATTCAAAGGCGCCGATTCCCGGTTTTTGATCATGGCTGCCCGCATTTGGATTTCCAAATACTTCGCTGGTGATATGGTGGAATGTTCTCTACAAACATCGTATCGCATCACTACGCCCATGGCCGATTTTGTCAACCAAGCTATGTTAGGTCATGATCGTATGTTGGCACCGAGAGAAGGAGAACCCGTGGTTTATATCCGAAATACACGATATAATATCGAGAAAACCGTGGTATATATCATTCAACAATTGTTGGAACAAGGCCATTTACCCAGCGATATTTTTGTTTTGTCGGGGTCCGTCAAAGGACTCAACAGCCACATACGTAAAATGGAGAACGCACTCTGTGAACAAGGCATCCCCTGCCACATTCCCACGGCTGAACAAGACCGACTGGATGAACGTGTGATCGAGGGAAAAATCGTGTTCTCCACTTTTCATTGTGTCAAAGGTCGTCAGCGGAAATTCGTGTTTGTTGTCGGGTTTGATCATAATTATTTTATCCAAATGGCACAGGGTCAGAACCCACAAATCTGTCCAAATACCTTGTATGTAGGATGTACCCGCGCGATGGAGCGGCTCTATTTGATTGAATTCAACCAATCCGCAGGCGACCGCCCTCTCGAATTCCTAAAAATGTCCCACCACGACATGGTCGCAGCGGACTTTGTCGAATTCAAAGGTATGCCCCAGACGCTTTTTTATGAACGTGAGGATAAGAACGCCAGTGGTGGCAAAATTAAAAAACATTATTTGTCGCCAACCAAACTCATCAAATTCATTTCGGATGTGGTCATGGACCAAATTACCCCCATTGTGGACCGGATTTTTACTCGGATCCCGTGGACGCCTGAATCTGGTTTACCCAACATGGATAATGTAACTATTCCCAGTGTAATACAGACACAATACGGATTTGAAGATGTGAGCGATTTGAACGGTATTGCGCTCCCCGCCATGTTTTACGACTGTTTAGGTGAGGTGCGCCGATTCCCGGGTATTTTGTATGATCTTATCGAGGAAGCCATTGTTGATATGCGTGAGGACCAACATCAATATTTGAAATCCATGGTGAAAGACATGCCGAGAACCTGCGAATCTATTTCAGATTATCTGTATTTGACCAATGTCTACGTCTCGATTCAAGAACGCTTGTATTTCAAATTGAAACAAATTCGTCGTTCCGATTACAAGTGGTTAACGGCCGACGTGGTCGCCACATGTCAAACCCTGTTGAAAAACGTTATGAAAGACGAGTGTACCCTGAACTCCGATGGAGTTTGGACCGAGGAACTCATCATTTCTCCCTCAATGGAAGAGGAACACGCTCAAATCGACGAAGAACTCAATCCATTGTTTGTAGGAACAGATTTGGAGAACGTGCGCTTCAGGTTCACCGCGATTGTGGATTTGATTACCCCCATCACGGTCTGGGAAATCAAATGTACGTCGACCATTACCATTGATCATCAACTACAATTGGTGATTTATGCCTGGTTGTGGGGGTTTACTGAGCGACCCACAAGGGAATTTAAACTTTTGAATATCAAAACAGGAGAACGCTGGGTTCTCCAAGCCACGCGGGGAGAACTCCAGGAAATTGTAGTGGCCCTACTGAAAGGAAAATACGCGAAATTGGCGGAACTTTCCGACGAAGAATTCTTGGAAATGCTGTGATATCCTATTGAACAAGAAAACGGAGCCAACGGCGGAATAGAGATTATAACACAATCGTTTTTGTATAATAGGCCCAGAGTCCCAATCCAATAAAACATTTCGCAGTAAAATCGAGTACATTCATGGCAATATTTTTGTAGTTCTCATTCAGCATATATACTAGTCCATACATGGACCACACAATCAAATAAACAGTGAACAAGATGTTGTTGGCCAAATTACGTTTTGGTTTGACAAATTGATAAAATATAATCGAAAACATGGCGAAAAATGGCACAAATCCGCCCAACATGGCCCACCATTTCGATAGCACTTTTTCTTCACCTAAATAGCCAATGTATAACATGGCATAATTCAAGAGAACAATAACACCAATGACGGAAAATTTCACAGGTATTTTGACGTTTTGTCCGAGAACCAGACATAGCGCCAATAACATCATCGGTGTGGTAATCGACCAATCAATGTAACGCGTTTTGGTAATCTCCGACCAATCAATGGCCTTGTTTTTTTGGCTGAATTCATCGATTTTTCCCGTAAAAATAGAGTAGAAATACCCCGCCACCACAGAAATACATGTCTCTAAATTGAGAACATGACGAACGGCAGGAATAGGGGTACGAATTGCCTCGATAAATGTAATTGTCGCAGTCGTCAATAACAAAATATAGGTGATTGTGAAGGAAAATTTGACATAATATTGTACGGTAGGAGGTCCTTTGGGTTTTTTTTCAAGATCAATCGGTTTTTCCGTATTTTCGTTTGGTACAATGTTCTCCGAAATTGTGGGCTCATCTATTTCACCATAATCAATCAATGGAGGCATATTGGTTCCTGTAAAATCTTTCATCCTATACATTGGGTTAACAAAATTGAAAAAGAATATAATAATAATGTACTAATGAATATAAAACAACATCATAATGTCACCGAAAATGCGAGCCATCAGTTTGTTCTCCGGTATGGGTGGTGATTCCCTGGGAATCGTTCAAGCCGGATTGGATTTGGTAGCTTATTGTGAAAAAGAACGCGTGTTTCGCGCAACGCATGACATGAATTTTGAACATTGTGTGTCACTCGGCGCAAGTTGTGACGGTGATATTACCAAAATTACTGATAGTGAATTTTTGGCCTACAAAGATACCATCGACCTCATCTTCGCATCCACACCTTGTCAACCCCATTCCAAAGCGGGCAAGAGAAAAATCGATGACCCACGCAAAAATGTCTTCTTCGATTTCTTGCGCTCGGTAACCCTCATTAACCCCAAATATTTTATTTGTGAGAACGTCAAGGGGCTTTTAACGAGCAAAACACCGGATGGTTCTCAATTATACATGGCTATGATGGAAGAAGAATTCAATAAAGCGGGGTATTCCATGAAATATCAATTGTTTAAAACAGAAAAATATGGGGTACCTCAAAAGAGAGAACGTGTGATTATGATTGGAATGCGCACCAAAGACATGAACGAAGAGGGGGGTATCGACCGTCTTCAATTTCCTCCCGAAATGACTACCGTACGCGATTTACGGGGCATTGTGACATTTGATATGACGGGCGCCATCGAAATTTTGCCCGAAGATTTCGACATGACCACGATTCCTCCGGAATGTGTTGTAACTGATATGACAAACAATGAAGGTGTAAACCCCGAGTCACCGCCTCATCCCTATTTGCGTTTGAAAGCGAAAACGAGGGGGGAATCGTACGGGGGTGTCACACACAACAATATGTTGTCCTTTGGTAAACGTGCTTCACCTATTCATTGTGAGATTATCGACATTCGTAAACCGGCCAAAACCATTATTTGTACCTATGACCACCAACCGCGTTTGTTCGTGCCGTTGCGTAACCAACGGGGATTTTTCCTGCGGTGTTTGTTGCCCATTGAACTCAAACAAATTCAAGGTTTTCCGATTGATTATGAAATTGCGGGCAATTTGAAACAACAAATTGTCCAGATTGGGAATTCCGTGCCTCCGGGTATCATCCAACAGGTTACCGAAACGTTGATGCGCCTCGAACATCCACAGGGTTAATGGCAGTAATGGAAGACCGAGATGGGTCATTTAATAGGCTAGAAACACTGGAAGTAGAACAATATCCGTAGTTTGAATTGGTACCTGTAATCCAATTCTGCCCTTCAGGACACGAATCTGGTGCCAAAGCAACTTTAGTGGAGGCTTTTTCCTTTGGAAGAACGGGCGCTGCTAAGGTACTGGATGATGAAGTACCGGATGATGATGATGGTAACACATCCGAAATTGCCGAAGGAGAACAGTACCCATATTTTGGGTTAGTTCCCGAGATCCAATTTTGACCACTAGGACAAACTCCGGAGGAGTTAGGTTGGGACCAAACTACGATATTTTTAGCGGGGCTCGGACTAGCTACCGGACTGGATTGTGTTATTATTTCTGTAACGGTGGATGGAGAACAATATCCGTAGCGTTTTATGGAACCAGATATCCAGTTTTGTCCTACGGGACAATTACCATAATTGGGTTCATTTACGGTGGGACCACCTTCAAACTCCTCCGGAGTAAGATTAGGCATCCAAAATAACATATAAATCATACTAACGATGAAAGTAAAAAGTATGGCATGAATAGCAGCAATGAAATATTTGGAGCCTTTCAAAGTTACGAGAACTCCTGGCGCTAAAAGGAAAAAAAGCGTGGCAACTATAAAAAAATGGAACAAAAGCATTATTTATTTTTTATGTATTTCCTAATAAGATAACACGATATTTTGTAGTAAAACATCTACAAAATATCATTACACAGTTTTATTATCCTTGTTCTCCATTACATCGGTTAGGTCAAACGCTCAATACTACCACTCCCTTCTCACTAGATGAACTCTCTCGCTTTATATACTAAGGACGCACTAAGGATTTCCATCTACATTAGTTTCCTATTATAGGTTTGCCGATTCGGAAATTAATTATTCTAATACGGCCTTTTGCCTGCTGTACTATTATTGGATGCTGTATTAGCTTGTAGGAGGGCATCAAGATACTTATTACTATTCGCCCCCTCCTGGTACCCTTCCTTCATAATCAAACCACTGGATACACCAAAGTCAAAAACTAGTTTGTGGGTGAAGGTCAAAACCAAGGCGAACACAATGGCGTGAACACCTGCCACCATCATTTTGGACCCTTTGGGAGGAAGGGAAAGAAGAATTCCGGGGGTGAGAACAAAGAACAAAAGCGCGGTGAAAACAAACATAAGAGCGTACATATTAACTATGTTTATACAATGTGTACCTATTTTTATTGTCGCCTAAAAACAAAAAATAATTAATTACACAAAATACACAAAAATTATAACGCATATCCTACTTCAAATCAAAACGGAAATTGGAGAACCCCTGACCTTTTCCCCAACGCATAATCCCCCCTATTTTCATACCGCCGCTACATTCTAGTACAAATTCTACATTTTTTTTGCTTTCCAATTTTATCTCCACGTTCTCAATGGCTTCTATTATAGGCATTTTGGGCGTCCACAAATGATAATAATCGTCCTCGGTTCCATGAATGTTCCCCGCAATTTGGAGCCACAAATCCTTCTCTTGAAGACAGTGATTCGCGGTAGTGAGAACATGTTTTTTGAGTTCGTCTAAATTTTCTGTAGATATCATTTCTTTTTTGAAAATGTTCTCCATGAATTCATCGCGTTCCTCCTTGAGAGATGAGTCAGGTCCATTACGTTCACGGGCTAAACGCTTCAATTCTAATCCGTAATCTGTTTTGGGGTTACCTTGTACCATAGCATCACGTTTTATCCAGTCTTCCAATGTGGGTACAGGTGATTGAATCCCGTATTTTTCGGTAAGACGTCCTGAAGACATCCAGTAATTGTACCAGACTGACAAATAAGTGATCATGATGGCCAATTTGGGAGAACCATTGTGGAATTGGACACCCAACCGGTGAGTAGGATCCACCGGTTTTTTGTCATTGGAACCCTTGTGTTCTACACGCATACCTGTTTGAATACTACCATCGGGGTTCTCCACATCCACACAAAAATCATAATGTATTTTTCGGCTGCCGGAACCAGATAAACGGTACGCCTTCACAATACGTCTACCGTCACATAATTCCGACAATTTTGTAGGGGTTTCTGTTTGTGTGTTGATACGTTCCATGATTTTCTCAATGTCCGCATCTTCGTTGGATTTTGTCTGCTTACGACTACGGGGTTTCATGAGGGTTTTGACTGGATTCATGCTAGCAGGGAGGGTGGTTCGAATGGTTCTGGTTATCACTGTACTTGAGATACATTATGTACAATTAACCTATTTTAAATCAATTTTTCGACACCAACCTGCGGAGAGGTGTATGAAAAATCTTCAAATCTACAGATCTGTAGATCTGTAGATCTGTAG
>Ga0194041_10000282_pt1 | contig 20087 bp, 21 predicted proteins | sample JunL449m_MetaG_FD_160082 | JGI IMG/M metagenome (GOLD analysis project Ga0194041, IMG submission 160082) | Anoxic zone freshwater microbial communities from boreal shield lake in IISD Experimental Lakes Area, Ontario, Canada - Jun2016-L442-9m | ecosystem: Environmental > Aquatic > Freshwater >...
GGGTACGTGTACCGCGACAGAGTGAAGCCGATTATCGCTGCAGTTGATGGCTTAGCAACCGCAGGAGGATGCGAGATTGTTCTTGCGTCTGACATGGTTATTGCCACCTCTCGTTCATCATTCGGTCTTGCTGAAGTCAAGCGCAACCTCATCGCCGGAGCTGGTGGTCTCTTTCGTCTTCCTCGCGCAATAGGCCGAGCCGTTGCAATGGAAGTAATTCTTACGGGTGAACCATTGTCCGTTGATCGTGCATATGCGCTCGGATTGGTAAACCAAGTTGTTGAGCCAGGCAAAGAAGTTGCAGCCGCCATGGCACTTGCAGAAAAGATCGCATTGTCAGCACCAATGGCAGTGGCCGCAAGTCGACGTGTAATTCTCGCGTCTGCTTACTCAACAGATGAAGAACTCATCGAGATGACGAATAAAGAATTCGCACCCATCTTGAGATCTGAAGACACCAAAGAAGGTCTCACAGCTTTTATTGAAAAGCGCGCTCCTCAGTGGAAGGGCCGTTAGAGCTTCTTGCCAACGACGATTGTTTGAGCAACTAAACCGTGTCGCTCAAATAGATTCTTCGTTGCCCGATCACCGGGCAAGGCACTTGATTGGACCCACGTAGCGTTCCGGTGCTGCAGATTTGCAAGACATGCCAGAACCAGAGAATCTCCGATTCCGATGTCTCTGCAGGCTGTTTCTACAAACACAAAGTCAATCGACCAGTTGCCGACGCTATGTGGCGAAGCAACGAGAGAACCCATCACTGTTGAACCGACTCCAGCAACCAATGTAAAACCTTGACCATCGGTTGTGCCTGCCGGTAAAACTGACCCTCGATATTGTGTTGCCTCTTGTGCGGAAAACTCGCGATGACTCTTCAGAACATTTGCATCATTCGCTTCTGCGTGGCGCACGAAGATAGCGAAGCTAGTCATAGGAGGAGTCGTCTTTAGGCATCGGCTTCGTCACTACCTTGCGCGCTTCCTTAACAGCTTGATCAACTGCAAACTTCCCCACCATTTTTGCTGATGGAGCTTGTTTCTGTAGCGACATTAGAAGATTGTTGAATCTACGAGCACAGTCTTTGGTGAACGTAGAGAGATCCATTTTGCTACTTCACAAAGACGGGGCACGCATCGTCACCGATGGGACACATCGGTGCATTTTTGCGAACAAGAAGGAAACAACTGTTACAGAGAAGTTCGTCTGCACGTTTTGGCTGCAGTTCATCATCACCAGTTGAACGCTCTTCATTGTCAGGTACTTCGTCTTCTTCTGCCGGGAGATCTTCGCTGGCTAGACGGTCCTTGAGTATTTTTGAAAGGTCCTCTTCAACATCGTCAGGCGCAACCATGTCGTCATCGTCGTCATCGTCATCGCCTGGTTTGCGCACGATGGTGGCGCCCATGGAATCGTCGTCGTCTTCGTCGTCATCGAGGAGCGCGTCTTCGTCGTCCTCGATGAGTGGTTCGTCGAGTTCCAATTCCTCGAGGACGTCAATTTCATCGCCGTCTAGGTCAATTTCCAGCTCAACTTCAGTTGGTTCAATCTTCTTCTTAGCCACTAGGTGCTCCTAAATTCGTGCAAGGACTCGCGGCGGGATACTAGGCATAAAACAGTGCCAAGGGACGAATGCTTGAAAAATAGAATTTTTGCGTGACGGTTGTCACGGCAAGAATTACAGGTCTTTTGTGGTTCGTTTGGACTCTGCGCGACGTTCGGACTCAAGGCGTTCGAGTTCCGGCGCTTCGGTTGTCATGTGAGACATCGCTGCGGCCACGGCGTGATGGCCGGCCTTCTCAGAGATCTGTTTATGCATCTCAAGAGCCACCCTGCGGTACGAAGGATGACCTTGTGGACCTGAACGCAGTTCCAGCATGTGCATCGCCTCACGGGCGTTGAACTGCATCACGTAGCGAATGCGGTAGGCCATGGAAACGGCATAACTGGCCTGATACGGATACTCAGCGGCAAGGGCGTCGTAGAGAGACGAGGAACGAGCCATCACTTCATCGAACATCTCGGCTCCCCCCGCTGCATCGACCAACTCTGGTCGGGCATAGCCGTGGTACGGCGTGAGAGGTTGCCACTCAATAGTTAGCAAACGATGGCGTTGCAGGTCGCGGAAAGCGCCGTAGTCGGACAACACGTCAAATCGGTAGTCGATACTTTCAAAGGCTCTACCCGGACGGTGGCGTCGATTATCGCGATCACCGATGTACGCATTCAGAATGTCGGTCTTGTCCTCAACGCTCATGGCTTCGACACGCATACGAATTTGTGATTCAGGCAAGTGTGAATACTGATAACAGGCGGCTGCGACCAATTTGTTTTCACCATCTGGATCAAAGTCAACAAGTGTCACTTCGTCAACGTCGGTAGCAATCACGTCTCCCATAATGGAATCCACGATGTCTGTCATTGCCGCAGTGTTGGTTGACAAATAGTCAGACCATTTGACTCCCCGCTCTGCAACGTCAACTCGACGAAGGAAAGACGGAATCACTTTGCGTAGTTCGACCAACATCATGTCTGCGTAGTACCGCGCCTCGGGAAGAGGATGAGCTCGCATGCGCAACAAGAGTTGTTCATAGCCTTGTCCACTTCCGTAGATTCCGACATTGGACAAGGAAGATGCGGGCAACAAACCGCGAACAGCATCAAGTGCCTTAGCCCGGGTTGCCTGTCGAAAGACGAAATCGCTGTCTTTCAGACCTTTGACGACCGTCGAACGCACATGTTCTGTTACCAACTCTGCAAGCTGGCTGTACGAATCAAACATGCGATCCATGTCTCCGACGTAACGAGTGCCAAAGCGGCCTTCCAAGATGTCTGGATCGCGATAGTAGCGATAACGCCCGCCGAGCCTGTCGTCGTATGCGATGTAACGGGTGCTTTGTTCGAGGTAGCTCATGAGGCGGCCCCACTCGAGAATCTTGGTCAAGATATTCGATGACTGTTCGCAGGCCAGATGAACGCCGCCCAATTGCGCAACTGAGTCGTCGCCATATTCAACAAAAACCTTTTCGTACAGTGACTCTGCTCTGTCGACTCCGACAGTGGCATCAACTGCTTGGTCTCCCGCAATTTCGAGATCATTGACAAATTCATCAAGAAAAAGTCGACGCAAGCTACGTGGGCTGCGGCTGTATCGCGCAAAGAGCGCGCCCTTCACAACTTCTGGCAGGTTGACTAAAGCAAAAACTGGAAGATCGAGATTTGTAAAATAGCGACGCAGAATGTCTGATTCCGCGTCTGTAAATTCCTCGGGAACATAGACACTCACGACATTTCAGCCTAGGAGTCGCGCAGGGCGCGATGAGGGATACCGCTACAGAACGTTTTTGTCTGGATTTGCAGCGTGAAACTCTGCGACAACAGCTGATTGTCGCTCGGGTGAGGTCCAGAAATCGATTGCAGTCATGGCCATTGCCTTTGCACCGTCAAGTACCGCTTTGTCTGCCAACGGCGACCGCGCATATTGAGCAAATTGTGCGGTGTGAATTGATGTACCGGAAGGTGCTGATGCAATCATTGGATGAATCGACGGAACCAGATGACTGACATTACCCATGTCTGTACTGCCGACAACTCTGTGTCCGCCTTGTCGTGGATCAGTAACGGTTCGGCCAAGCCCGAGTGCGTTATGTGCATACATGGTCCCCATGGTGTTGTTTGTCACCATGTCTGCGTACGCGGCTCCGATCCATTGATGTGACACAGTGCAGCCACATGCGTGTGCTCCGGATTCGAGAGAAGCAAGAACGCGTGGTTTGAGAGCCGCTAATGACGTGACATTGTCGGACCGGACGTACCATTCGGTTGAAGCCTCGCGTGGAACGATATTCGGCTTCTCGCCTGCCTTCAAAAAGATTCCATGAATCCGCTCCGTTGGCAAGATGTGTTGTCGCAAAGTGGCAACAGCCATGTATCCAAGAACGGCGGCATCAAGTGCGTTACGACCCATGTGTGGTGCAGCCGCTGCGTGAGACTCTTGTCCTGTGTACTCAACAAGCAACTGTTGCAAAGCAATGGCATCAATGGTTGCTAAATTAGCATCTGCCGGATGCACCATCATCGCTAGATCAACTCCGTCCAGAGCTCCGTTGCGCGCCATGAGAATCTTTCCGCCACCACCTTCTTCTGCAGGTGTACCCATGTATCGAACTCGGCCACCAGAGACATCAGCAATTGACGCGAGTGCGATTGCTGCACCAAGACCTGCTGCAGCAATGATGTTGTGTCCGCAACCATGACCAATGTCTGGCAACGCGTCATATTCACTCATGATGCACACAGTTGGTCCGGATCCGACATCGCCTGAGAATCCGGTGGCACAATCAAAGGCTCCCAGTTCAACGGGCATACCCAAACCAGTTGCAGTACGGGTTAGCAATTCTGACGCGAAAATCTCTTCGTAGTTCTGCTCGGGATGATCATGAATATCGTGACTGACAGAAATGAGAGTGTCGGCGTGATTGTCAATCAGAGTGCATGCACGAGCCTTTAGTTCGTCAACATCTGAAAGGCTCACGGAGCAACTCCATGATCCAAGACAATCTTTCCGAGCTGTTCACCGCGTTCGAGGCGAGACAACGCTGTTTCATATTCTTTCAATGGGTAAACATTGTCGACAGCAATTGGTAGTCCGTTGTTAATGATGGATAAGAGTTGATCAAATTCTTCGTAACTGCCCATAGATGAACCGATGATCTCGTATTGCTTAAAGAACAAGCGCGGAATATTGATTTCAGCGGCTGAACCTGAAGTTCCGCCACACACCACCATGCGTCCGCCTGGCGCGAGTGACCGCACTGACTTATCCCACGTAGCGGGGCCAACGCTTTCAATAACGACATCTGCTTGCACTGACCACTTTGCATCTGCTGAATCAATTGCCGACACTGCTCCCATTTGGAGCGCCTGAGAGCGCTTGGCCGCGTCTCTGCTTGTCACGATTGCTTGAGCTCCCATGTAATTAGCAAGTGCTAGTGCAGCCGTTGACACGCCAGATCCGATACCGACAATCAAAACTGTTTCACCGGGAGCTACGCGTGCCCTATTCAACATTCGTAACGCTGTGAGATACGCCAGTGGAAACGCCGCACTTTCAAACCATGATCTGGTTGAAGGACGCGGACGAACATTTCGATCAGGAGCTATCGCAAATGTGGCATGTCCCCCATGGCAATGCTCTCCCCAAATCATGAACCCAGGTCCCATCGGAGAATTGTTCCCATATCGCACGATGTCTTCAATTGGTGAAACACCAGGATTGACGACGACTTCATCGCCAACTGCAACTGATGTCACTTTGCTTCCTATTGCATCAACGATTCCGGCCACATCACAACCAGGGATATGCGGAAGTGGAGGCTTTGGCATTCCACGTGTCACCCATAAATCCATGTGGTTCAGGGCACTGGCAACAACACGGATTCGTACTTCGTCTTCCTGAGGCTCAGGGGTGGCGATGTCTCCCCACACATAGGTGCCGGGCGATTCGTTCAATATCCAAGATTGCATTCCCCCACCGTAGATGGCTAGACGAGCAGTCTCCAGTAATCAGGGACAATTTCTACCTGAACTGTTGTCCACGACCGAATTCGTTTTCCGTCTATCGTCAGGTTCTCTGCATGAGAGGCGGCAGAAAATTCCGACACTTTGGCACGACGTGTCTCTGCTAACGGATGAGGCACATGAGTTCCGAGAACTGATCGATGGCGAGCACGAATTCGTTGTTGCATTCCCATTGACGACTGAATTGACATCACGTCAAAAAACCCATCATTGGGATGAGCGCGCGGAGAAACATTCTTCCGACCGATGAAACCTCCATTGGAGATACAGATAAGTCGACCTCGCAACCATTGTCCGATCATCACATGCGACGACGCAATTGTAGAAGATGTTGTCCCGTCACGAAATGTAATGATCACTCGCAACGCATCAATCGGCACTTCGGTACAGTCGGCGCCCATAAGCGGAGGCGTTGGATCCCCGAGACTATGTGCGATATCTCCTCCAACAACGATGAGACGACTGTCGGTTGAGCACTGGGCTAGTTCGATGTCGCCGTTGATGATGATGTCGGCGTCGGTTCGCTTCGTGGAGGTGCCCCACTCTTCACCCCGAGTAATCATCGAGAGGATCCTGATGCTGCCGCTACTACCCCGCGATCAAGCGCACGTGTTGCAGACTCAGCGGTGTCACGTAACGAGGGGTTGGAGGTTGTTGAAACAATCTGTCGAAGTAGATCAATGAGTTGACGCATGGAGCGAACAAAGTCTCCAGGCGTGAGATCAGGATCCAAAATCTTTGACAATGGTTTCCCGTTAGCCCACGCGGCAGTTTCATAGGCCAGACCTCCGTTAGGTGCACGATGTTGGTGAAGACCTCGTTGACGTTGAATGTCCTGCACTTGCTCGCTGACTCGTTCTATTCGCTTGAATCGTTGTCGAACTTGTTCATTTGGCCAGCGTGGAGCACCACCAGTGTCACCGCCACGCGGTTCATATACCAACGTCGACAAAACGGCGACCAAATCGTTAACGGAAAGATTGTCGAACAATCCACGGTTCATCACTTCGACAATCAACAGATCTGACTCGTGAAAAATGCCGGCCAGCATCTCGCCCTTTTCAGTCAACGTCCAGTCAGAGATGTAATCCATCTCCTCAAGCATGTGCACGACATCCATAAACCGTGAGCCAACAGAACCTGCGCGGGTGCCCGCTCGGCTTTCCATCTGTTCAATTTCATTTCGTAGTTTCCGAATACTTTTGTGTGACAGAGGTGAATCAACTACACGTGGACCTGTTTGTTCCTGCATTGCTCTGCCCATTGTCTCGTCGATTTTGGCCTTCACCAAACGCGCTGCAGACTCGCGTATGAATTCAGTACGAGCGGGTTCAAACGGAACAGGCAGATCGGCGTGACCAGCTTTCAGAGGAAGCGAACGCAGATCTTTTGCCATGACCTCAAGAATTTTACGACTCGGCGTTACTACTGTGAGTCGGATACCAGAACGGCGTGCAGCTGTACTAATGATCAGCCCGCGGCCCCTGATGTTTGAGGCGTCGAACATCACGATGTCTCCTGGTCGTAACGAACGAAGTGCAATCTCTGCTTCAACTGATGAAGCCATTTGGTCAGAGTTCGTGACATTCTCCTGACCAAAGTCTCTTTCTGCCAGAGCTTTTTCAAGCAGAGCTAGTTCACGTTTGCGACCATCGAGCGAGGCTTCCGAAGTAACAACATCTTTATCGGCTTGAAACTGGGCAAAAGACAAATTCAAAATGTGGTGGGCGCCATCAAGGGAACGGTTGCGCACCATATTGACTGCCATATTGAAAGTTGGTCTGAATGCCGATGACAATCGAAAACTTCTACTGAGCGCAAGGCCAACTACCTGATCGAAATCAACGAATGGATTCCACAATGAAATCGCATGCCCGATTTCGTCCAAACCACGACGTCCTGCGCGGCCGGTCAACTGCGTGAACTCTGAAGCTTTCAGAAGTTGATGATGCTCACCCGTATATTTGGTCAATTTTTCAATCACTACGGCTCGTGCAGGCATATTGATTCCGACGGCAAGGGTTTCAGTAGCAAAGACAACTTTGACGAGGCCCTGAACAAAACACTCTTCTACTGCTTCTTTGAACATCGGAATCATGCCGGCGTGGTGGCATGAAATTCCACTCGCCACATCATCAATGAAATGGTGATACTCAAGGGCGTCCTTGTCGTCCGCCGTCAAATTTTCACAATGCCGCTCGACAATTTCTCGAATCTGGATCTCTTCTTCTAAAGAAGTGAGAACCATTCCGGCATTCATGCACGATTGAACTGCGTCCTCGCATTGAGCTCTACTGAAGATAAAAACAATTGCCGGAAGCATTGACTTGTCTTCCAGCAGTTCCACTATCTCTGGACGCGTTGGCGGCGAAAATCGTCGTGGCTTCTTGCCTCCGTTGTGACCTGATCGACCACGAATTTGCGTTGCATTCGAAAGAAGACGCTGTACGTGACGATTCGGTTCGCCGCCAACTACGGTTTCAAACATTTCGCATTGTTTAGACGCGTTATCGAAGAGAGCAAAATGATTGACAAGTTCAATCGGACGAGTTGTCTCTACAACCACATCAGTTCTGCCGCGAACAGTGGTCAGCCAGTCGCCTACTTCGTCTGCATTTGAAACCGTTGCTGACAAACAGACGAGTTGCACCTCGGGGTCGAGCTGGATAATTACTTCTTCCCATACAGGGCCGCGGTACGCATCCTGAAGATAATGAACCTCGTCCAAAATCACTACGCCCAAATCATCCAACCTGTTCGATTTGGAGTAGATCATGTTGCGCAAGACTTCAGTAGTCATTACAACAACTGGGGCTTCGGCGTTCACCGCATTGTCTCCCGTGACAAGGCCGACTTTGTGGGCGCCGTACAACGTTTGTAAATCTCTATATTTCTGGTTCGATAGGGCCTTAATGGGTGTTGTGTAGAACGCGCGCAATCCAAGAGATCGTGCGCGCGCTATTGCGTACTCGGCTATCAATGTCTTTCCAGAGCCGGTTGGCGCAGCTACCAGTACAGATGCATCTGCGTCGATGGAATTCATCGCCTTTATCTGGAAAACGTCAGGTGCGTAATCCAGTGACTGAAGGAAAGTTTCGCGAACGTCGGACACGAAATTACGCAGTCCGTCGACGCGTGAGTAGCCAACCAACGAGAACTGCTACGAGATACAAAATTGTCAGCGGAATTGCCAGCGCCAACATGCTGATGGGATCGCCTGAGGGAGTAATAACGGCCGCTGCAACAAAGATGCCCATGATTGCGTATCTCCACTGTTTGATCAATGCCTTGGGCGAAACAACCGACACCAATTGCAAGAAGACCAAAAGGACAGGGCTAAGAAAGCCCACTCCAAATGCGAGCATCATCATCACCACGAGATTTATATATTTCGTAACTTGGTACGCCTGAGTGACGTCACTGCCCGACCACGAGATGAGAAATTCTAAAGCCTTATCTAATGTCCAATACGCCAAATAGGAACCGAAGGAAAAAAGAAGAACTGATGAGACAATGAACGGAACCGCATAGTTCTTTTCTCGCTTTGACAGGGCCGGAACAATGAAACGCCAGATCTGCCACAGGATGATCGGGAGCGCAAAAACTAGGCCGCCATATACACAGACTCTCATTCGTGCGGTAAAGCCATCAAGTGGCCCAAGAGAAAAGAGTGATCCATCGCAATGAAAATCGGGGCGCCGTGCGCACAGGTTTGTGTATGGGCGCGTCAATAGATTCTTCAGTTGGTCATAAAACGCCAAAAGCACCAAAGTAGAAATTCCGACAGCGAGGACACTTCGAATCAGACGCATCCGCAATTCACGGAGGTGATCCATCATCGACATAGCTTCGATGGGCGTGGCTGAGGTATCACTCATCATCTGTGTTTTGTGCTGGGGTATCTACCTCGGGAGTTGAAAAGTCCGGCTTCGGATACTCGGCCTTCTCTGGACGCATCGGAGGTGAAGGTTCGGTATCAACCAACCCAAAACCATGACGCATCTGATCAGCCGTCGATTTCAATTCATTGAGGGGCTCTGAAAATGTTTCCCGAAATTCTTTTTCATAGCCACTGGCTGCACGCCGTAGGTCCCCATAGATCTTTCCGCCTCTGCGGATGACGCCAGGGAGCCTCTCTGGACCCAAGACGACGAGCCCTGCAGCGAGTAGAAAAAGAATTTCGCTACCGGACAAATTGAACACCCGATAAGCATAGAAGCAGCCACCTAGTGTTGGAGGGTGCAACAACGCATTGCTTCCCTAAGAACTGACCCGATTGCTTTTGCCCACAGAGGTGGAATGGCCCACGCGCCAGAGAACACTCTTGACGCCTTCGCACTCGCCTTGCGGCTTGGAGCAAATGGGCTCGAATCAGATGCATGGACAACTGTTGATGGTCACGTCGTTTTGGACCATGACGGCGTTGTGAGAAAGTTTGGTCGCAAGCGAGCTATTGGCACCCTGCGACTTTCTGAACTGCCATCACATATCCCGACGTTGTCTGCGTTGTTTGAAACATGTGGAACAGGGTTCGATCTCAGCATCGACATCAAAGATGAGCAGAGTTTTGGACGAGCTACTGCTACTGCACGCGAGTGTGGCTTCGATGAATCGCGTTTGTGGTTGTGTCATTATTCGAGCGCTGTTGTCATTGCACAACGAGCATTGCTACCGAACGTACGCCTCGTAGATTCGACTCGATTATCCCGGATAAAAGAGGGTCTGGAGATGCGTTGCGCAAAGCTCTCAACGGCCGGTATTGATTGTTTGAATATGCATCACACTGATTGGACGGGTGGCTCAACCACGTTGGTTCACAAATTTGGAATGTTTGCATTCGGATGGGATTGTCAATACGACTACGTGTTGGCAACATCTCTTCGAATGGGGCTTGACGCAGTCTTTAGCGATCACGTCGACACCATGGTTGAAACGTACGAAAAAGAGATCGGGTTCATACCCCGAACGAAAGCTTTATAGAGTCGAAATTCGATTAAACGGCCACACGATGGCGAACGCGCGTCCCACAACAAGAGATTCAGAAATCGGTCCAAAACTTCTACTGTCAAATGATTCCGGCCTGTTGTCGCCCATCACAAAAATCTTCTTGGCCGGAACAGTTTGCACCGGCATGTTCGCCACCCTGCATCTGTTCACGGGATCTGTGAAATCGAGAACATCCTTATCCAGATACGGCTCAACAGTCGGCCTCGAATTAACAATGACAATGCAATTTTTAATCTCCACCGTGTCGTTCGGCAGGGCAATGACACGCTTGATGAGATCATCGTGCGAAATAGTCCCGTCACTCGTTGTGACTCGATCGAAGACCACAACGTCCCCGCGATGAATGCCGTGCATCCGATAACTCAACTTATTTACAAGTACGCGGTTATTTCCGAACAAGGTCGTTTCCATGGATGGACCACTGATGTAGAACTGCTGCAATACATAGACCCGGACCAAAAGTGCAGCACCCAGCGCTAGGACCACCACGAGAAACCAATCACGAAGGGCCTTAGTTACAGGATGTGTCTCAGGCGCATCAGTGGGTATGGTCTGCTCCGTCATGAAGGCTCCACGCTACTCGTCACCGTAGGTACTGACCCGTCGTACAGCGCTCACAAACGCGCATTGTGTTGTGAAATTCAAGACAGGGTGACCTGGGTATCGGTTGTGTAGGCTGATATCCATCCCCTAGTGGGGATGACAGTTTGTGCCGCTGGTCGGCTCATGAGAAGGGACTCCCCAAATGAAGGTATGGATCGATCAAGACCTCTGCACTGGCGATGGCCTCTGCGAAGAAATTGCACCAGACGTATTTACGCTTCTTGATGATGGACTTGCCTACGTTCGCGAAGGCGACAAAGTGTTCGCTAAAGCTAAGGGAAACGCTGAAGGCGCTGAAGGTCTTGCCAATTTTGACGACAAACTTATTGATGCAGTTGTTGAATCCGCAGAGGAATGCCCCGGCGAATGCATCTTTATCGAACCCTAAACGTTCGAACCGATCCAACGCCCCACAGTGAGAAACGCTGTGTGAGCAACCATGCGATGGTCAGGTCTTACTGCCATGCCTTCAATGTGCCATGTGCGATGGAGCACTTCGAGCGTGCGCTGGTCAACCCAGCCTTTACCCATTGATTCGCGCACCTGAACTGCCTGAGTAATCGATGGCGTGTACGCCACCAATAATCCTCCTGCCTCAAGAACGTGTTGAACGCGTGGGACAACTTGCCAAGGCTCGGGCAGATCCAGCATCACTCGGTCGAACGAACCCTCAAGAGTTGCCTCGTAGCTATCCCCCAGCGACACGTTGTATCGCGACAAAGCTTCCTCGCCGAGAAATGATTTCACGTTGGCCTTAGCTCGGTTCATGAAATCTTCGCGCAGTTCGAGTCCCGTGATGTGTGCTCCGTACCGCAGCATGGTCATTGAAAGTGCTCCGGAACCTACGCCAGTCTCAAAGACTCGTGCACCTGGGTAGATATCACCGATCATGCACATCGGCGCAAGATCCTTTGGATAGATAACTTGAGCGCCTCGTGGCATCTCAATAACGAAATCTTCGAGGGTCGGTCGTAGAACGATGTATTTCGAGCCTTTCGTTGATTCGACAGGTTGCCCAGGCAGGGTGCCAATCACAGAAGTGTGCGCAACGAATCCAGCGTGACTGTGAAACTCCCCTTCTTTGTTGAGTTGAATCAAATAGCGACGCTGCTTCGAATCGATAAACAGGGCCTTTTCGCCTTCAGCAAATACTCCACTCATGAGGCGCGTTGTCCATTCTTGGTAATTCGAATTTCCATTGACTCATCGCGTGCGAGAACGATACGACGAATAGGTGAAGATGCTCGAGTTATAAATCGCGTGATGCCAACGATCGTGACTACGCGGCTAACCAAGCGAAATTTGCGAGATTGATTGATGAAAATACGACGTCCGATAAATCGAACAAGTGCTCGCATGAAACTTAGAACCGACGAAATTCAACACGTGAGGCGCGACGGCGACCTTTACGGCGACCGAAAAGGTACGCAAGAATCACAATGACAGATGCAGCGGCTGACCCAATCGCTATGGCTGACTGCTTCTTGTCAGCGGCACGGCCTTGAATATCTGCTTGGAGTGCACGAAATTTAGACTCAAGATCGTCGCGAGAGATACGAGTATTTTCAGACATGGTTACGAGTCCTTTGCGAGACTGCGTTGCGAAACGCGTGAGAAAGTAAGAAACACAAGGACGCCAACAGCACCCAAAGTAATGAAGTAGTGAACAAACGACCACGACCCGTCGAGGACAGTGCCACCAAGATCCTGGCTAAGACGAAGAATTCCGAGTGCCGAGAACACGAGAGCTAACCCAAGAGACAATGCCGCTACTGAACCGACACCGACCCAGCGAGCAGCACCCTTGAGAGGCTCGAGAGTTTCCTGGCGTGCATATTGCTTCACAGTGTCCAACAGGTCGCCCGCTTGGCTGACTGGACCCCTCTTGGGACGATGAGTGATGCGGGACGTATCCATGGGGTTCACATTGTACGCCAGCTACCGAGAGATATCCACAGGCTGATTTAGGGCGTCAACTGCTCCACTGACGGCACGGCTGAGGCTCTATTGAGGACATCGGCCAATGAATACCAAATGGGCCGATACGAGCCTTGGTTATCTATTCCAGACCTATTCATCAACAATGAAAATGACACAGGGCCTGCATTTGCGATGGGTAGGTACCCGACCAGGGCTTTCACTCCGTTCAGAGTTCCCGTCTTACCTCGTAATTTTCCTGCCACAGCAGTTCCGTCGAAAGCATCGCGAAGGGTTCCCGAACTGCCAGCAATAGCCATCAAATTTGGCAGCGTCGAAGAAAAAGTATTGAGCAAGGACATGAAGACATCGCATGGTATGCGTCCGCCAGTCGCAAGACCTGATCCATCAAACAATTGAACATCTTTATCCATATTCCATTTCACAAGTTGTTCGTGCACCGCAGTTAGTCCGGCTTCAGTAGATCCCGTGCCCTTTGATGCATAACCGATTTCTTTCAGCAAAAGCTCTGCGGTGTTGTTGTCGCTGTTGACCAACATTTCTTGTATCACTGATGTCAATGGCGCTGATTGTATGGAAGCGAGTTCGGGCAGCCCGGATGGCAGAACGTCGCGTCGAGGTAATGCTCCGAACAAGACTCCCCGTGCGTTCAGTAGGTTCTGCAACTCGTTGGCCGCAGCGATTGCAGGATCATCTGGTTTGGCTTGTTGACCAAGAACTACACCGTCATCAACCATCAGCGCGCCAAGTGGTCCTGATTCAGTGAAGTGAAACTCCTGTGGCCATACATCGACGAATCTTTTGTCGTCATATCGAGAGTCGACACCAACGACTGAACCTGTAACGCGTCGCAATCCTGCAGCGACAAGGGAATCCGCAAGTTTCTCGAGTGAAGTTCCTGACATCGTTGCGTACTTTTCAGAGGCAACGTACTCGTTGCGAACTATCAGTGGGTCTCCTCCTCCTACGAAATACACATCTGCAGCTACACCAGCAGCATCGACGGATGCGTGAACTTTTGTTGAGTACCTGAATTCGGGTTTTAAGATTTCAAGTGCAACTGCGGCTGTAATCAGTTTTGTAGAAGACGCGGGAGTCATCGCCTTGGAAGCATTGACGGCCCCGAGACGCATACCCATCCACTCAACAGCAACACAACTTTGGGCTGGAAAATCAGCAACGATATTTGTAAACGCCCGAGACACTTTGCCCGTGCGAGTAACGACGGACAGAGTATTCGGAGCTCTGCGGGCAGAAAGTAACGAGACACGAGGAACTGTGGCAACAATTCTTTCGCTGCGATGAGTTACTCGTGATGCCGTTCGAGACAGTGCGACATACAAACTCCCGAAGAGCAGTACGCCAACAAAAGCACCAATACTGATCGTGCGAAGCGGGTTTGCCGATTGCCGTGACCTGGCACCAAAGCGATTACTTGCGTGCGACACCTGTGTGAACCGCATATCGATAGAGATGTCCGAGTGCTACAGCTGCACGATTGCCACTGGCGTAACACAACCGTCCGGTTTCGCGAACAGTGCGTACGCCAGAGTTATTGGGATCTGCGACAGCCAATTCTGTAGCGAGCAAAATTGGTTTACCCGTTGATACAGAGAGATCGTGTGCTGCTTGAGCGAATCGAGAATCTTGACGTTCGTGGTATTCGACGATGCGGTCAAGACCATGATCCGGATGAAAGCGACCTTCGCGCATGAGACGAGCTTGGTTTGCTTGAATGCCTAGGCCAAGATAAATAATCGCATCAACATCCTTGTGTTCCGCAATCATCGCCATCACTTCAGGAATGGTGTCGCGTGTTTCACCGCCAGCACAATCGACGGGGTTATTGCGGCTCCAACGTGGTGGCAATTTCGTATCAATCTGAGCGAGTAAATCTTCTGGCAGTGTCATTAGTTGCATTGAACCGTCGTTTGCGATGGCATCGCTTGTGACGACGCCCCATCCGCCAGCAGTTGTTAAGACAACAACATTCGGGCCGAGCGGAAGAGGTTGCGTTGCGAAGGTGGCAGCAGCTTCGAATGCTTCTTCCACTGTTGCTGCACGAGTGATACCGCCCGCTTTGCAAGCGCCGTCAAAAATCGCATCGTTCGCAGCAAGCGCGCCGGTGTGGCTCGCAGCAGCGCGAGCTCCCTTATCGGTTGCCCCACCCTTCACAAGCACGACGGGCTTCTTTGCAGTTACCCGCGCGAGACGCTCCATCAATCCGCGACCATCACTGATGCCCTCAACATATGTCAGCGCAACTTTTGTGGCGGAATCTGTTCCGTACCACTCGACCAAATCTGCAACACCAAGAGCAGCCGCGTTTCCTGCTGAAACGGCTCTACTGATACCAACTCCCGATTGACGCGAGTAGTTCAAGAAACTTGAAACGAAGTTTCCGCTTTGACTCGCAACTGCTATCGCACCTGCCGGTGGATACGGCGCGACAATTTGTGCACAGAGTTTTGCGGGTGTCGACACAACTCCCTGGCCGTTCGGTCCCGCAAGAAGAATGCCTAACTCATCGGCAAGTGCCACAAGCTCTGCCTCAAGTTTTCGTCCTTCATCTCCCGCCTCGCCGTATCCGGCTGAGGTGAGAAAAGCCGCTCCGATTCCCTTTCGCGCGCATGCGCGAAGCAACTCTGGGTTAGCAGAGGCAGGGGTGCATACAAATACCAAGTCAATTGCATTGTCGGGAAGCGAATCAATGTCTGCAACGGTCTTGATGCCAAGAACTTCTTCACCCTGAAGGTTCGTGCCGTACACCCCGCCTGCGTATCCGCTGGCCAAAATGTTATGCAACGAGACAAAGCCAAATTTTCCAGGATGCGTAGAGGCTCCTGCAACTAAAACGCCTCGCGGTTCGAAGAGTGCACGAAATTGCGCATCCGTGTACGGAACCCGCGATGAGACCATAGAGACATTTCGTTGTCCCATCTCAACTAGTGCATCGACTGCAACAACGTCACCATTTTCGCGAACGATAAGTGGATTGACATCGACCGACACGATGTCGTTGCGCTCCATGGCAACTCGAGACAAGCCAACAATCGTAGAAATCAACTGACTTCTATTGACTGCCGGTTCTCCTCGAAAGGCTTCAAGAAGACCCTGCATACGCAGTGAATCAATCATGGATGCAGCTCCCGATTCGTCAACAGGGGCTGGGCGGAAAGCTACATCGGCAATGACTTCTGCCATCACGCCGCCAATTCCGAGCATCACAGTTGGCCCAAACTGTGGGTCGACGAGCATTCCGGCCATTAGTTCTCGTGTGCCACTGATCATGGGGGCTACCAACAAGTGAACATCACCGTCAGCCGCTGTGGCTGCTGCCAAGAGACTTGTCGCTGCTTCAGATACAGCCTCGCTGTTACTGAGACGCAAACGTACGAGACCGCGTTCAGTCTTGTGAGCAATATTGTCTCCGCCAAGCTTTACAACGACTGGGTAACCAAGTTGATCGGCAGCTGTGACGGCCTCGGCCGCGGAACTGGTTTTCTTCTCAGGAGCAAAGGGAATGCTGTACGACGACAGCAGCAACTTTGAATCAGATTCAGACAGGGTGGAGTTTTTCTCAGATGACACGACTACATACGGTAGTCAGTTACGACTCCCCAGCACGGGTGCTCCCGCAGGGCAAGGGTTACTACGCCACGTGGGCAGACAAAGCGGCAGCCACTTCCATAGCCAATTCGCCGATAACGAGGTGCCCGGCAGGAAGTTCCAACAAAGTCGCCCCTGCCACAGTTGCAGCAATATGACGCGACTTCGTGATGTCAACCCATCGATCTTCAATTCCTCCGATAACGAGGCACGGAGATGAAATGTGGCCCAAACTCTCTTCGATGTCGATCCGAATATCAAGTTCTAGTTGTGCATCTGAACCGGGTTGCACGGCAGCAGCTGCCATCCCCACAACTGCGTCAAACATTGGTTCCAAAACTTCAAGCCCAGCAGCGGTGTATCCGTCAGCTAGCGCGTAGCGCATAAACAGTTCCCGATCAATTGCAATCAATCGTCGCCATAAATCAAAAGTGGCTTTCATGCGCGCATCTGATTGTGACCAGCCACATAGCGACGTAACGGTCTTTGTTTCATCGGGGAAATTTGCAGCACAACGAAGTGCTGCTACTGCTCCGAGCGAATAACCCACCACATGAAAGTGGTCATGACCGAGATGTTTCATCAAGGCCACAGCATCGGCTACCACGTCATCGAGAACCAGTGGCGCGGTGGGCATGTCGGATTCTCCGGATCCTGGAAACTCAAATGTGACCCACTGAAGATCTACCGAACACGCTTGTTGTACCTGAGCCCAAGCATTTGCCGATTGCGTTGTTCCGTGGAAAGCAAGGATTGGAGTCCCTGAACCTTCTGACGAGTATCCGATAGTGCGACCGTTGTTAACCCAAGTAGACATGGGGCAACCGTATCGGATTTAGGAACAACGGTCTACGCTACGAGAGCAGCGCGAAAGAATGCCACTACATGGTCGCAATGGTCGCGAACATTTTTTGGTGTAAGAGCTTCGTCATTGAGTAGTTCGTCAATGAACGGCGCGTCGGAGAAGTACGTCAAAATTGCTCCGTATCCAGTAATGATGAGGTGTTGAGCATTGTGACGACGAAAATGTCCGGCATCCATTTCAGAAGTGAAATACGCGCACGCACTATCAAACAACGGTCGCAAGAAACCGGAAAGATCGACACCGACATGAACACCACTATCAAGTGCTTCTCGTCGCATGATGCGCACGTAATCGGGAGTCCGTGCGAATAGATCAAATCCCGCTCGGATCACGAGCTCAGCTTTGTCCCAGCCTGAAGCCGTTGATGCCATTGCAACTTCAAGACCTTCAAGCCATTCCGATAAAAGCATTTCAAAAACATCCGTATACAAGGCTTCTTTACTCGGAAAGTGATGAAGCAAACTGGGCCGACGAATGCCCACCCCAGCGGCTATGTCATTGAGCGACGTCCCTTCATATCCACGGTCGGCAAAACAGTGGAGGGCCTCGTCGAGGATGAGTTCTCTGGTCGATTTAGAACTGATCTCTTCGGGCGAATCGGACACCCTCATAATTTACCGCCACTATTGCCCTACCTACCAGTAGGTAGCGAGGTAACCTGCGCACATGAGTTCAATAATTTCCAGCGTTACGACGGCCTTCATTGTCGCAGCAGCAGTTAGTACCGCCGCCAACACCTGCACCACCGTGTATTTGCATCGAGCCCTGAGCCATCGAGCCCTGACAATTAGGCCTTCAATCGCTGTGATCATTCGTGCCGTGTTGTGGCTATCAACGGGTATCAAGCCCAAGGAGTGGGTGGCGGTTCACCGAAAGCACCATGCGTATACAGATATCGACGGCGACCCACACTCCCCTGTATTGCTCGGATGGAAGACGGTGCAAGCCAAAAACGTGGCTTTATATCGAGCGACCGTTCTCGACCCATCCACTATTGATCGTTACGCGAAGGACTTGCCCGATGACCGTTGGGACAAGGTGTTTTTTGGTCACAACAAAACTGGTCTGCTCTCAGGTATTGCAATTTTGATGATTGTTCTTGGCCCATGGACCGGACTTCTTGCCGCGTTCATACATGCCAACGTGTATCTGGCGAGCAATGCCGCTGTTAACGCACTTGGCCATCATTTCGGTCGTCGGCCGTATGACAACAAAGCCACAAATCTTCAATGGTTGGCTTTCTTCACGATGGGCGAAGGGCTTCACAACAATCATCACGCTGCGCCGTCGTCTCCACGTTTGTCCCACAGATGGTTTCAAATAGATCCTGGTTGGTGGGTCATCAAGACTCTGACTACTTTGCGTTTAGCAACACTTCGTTTTTCAGATATTCGACTGACGGCATCTGCCAAGGCTTCGCTTTCGTAGATAACGAACTACATTTTTATCGTGTCGCGCGAAATTACTTGTCACCAATTCTTTGATGGCGATCAACTCCGTGGGCCTAGCCGACTGCTTGTCACCGATGAAGGGCTCATCGAATCAATTGACAGTTTTGTTGGCTCTCCCGAGTTTGCCCTGGTGTGCCCGGGATTCGTCGATATTCAAATGAATGGTTTTGATGACGTTCATGTGGCGAACGCATTGACACAAGATCTACAACGGCTAGATCAAAATTTGCTCGCTAATGGCACAACGAGTTGGCTCGGAACAATTGTCACAGCCCCCCTCGACAAAATGTCTTCCTCATTGGCTGTACTTCAAGAAGCGTTTCAGTCCGGACAGGTGCAGGGTTTTGCTGGGGTGCATGTCGAAGGACCTTTCCTCGGAGCTGCGCCTGGGGCTCACCCCGTGAAGCACATCATCGCGTGTGACATGCAGTGGATATCGCAATTAGTACCTTCTGTCCGGCTCGTCACAGTTGCACCAGAACAAACTGGAGTGATTGCTGCAATCAGTGCTCTTCGCAAGCGTGACATCACAGTGTCGCTTGGTCACTCCCGTCCGACGAAGACTCAATATGAAGAGGCCGTGAATGCGGGGGCGTCAATGGTCACTCATCTCTTCAACGGGATGAGTGGTGTCCATCACCGCGAACCGGGTCTCGCTACATGGGCTCTCATAGATGACCAAATGTCATGTGGTGTGATTGCAGACGGTGTTCATGTGGATACCGATGCCATACAGCTTGCATTTCGTGCCGCTGGAAATCGAATCTGTTTGGTGTCTGATTCGGTGTCCTGGAAAACATCCGCCGGCCCTCGACCCGGAGTGGAGATACGAAATGGCGCGCCACGGTTGCCAGATGACACTTTGGCAGGCTCGTGTACGCCACTTGGTGAGTGCGTGCAGCGAGTAGTGCGAGATTGTGGCGTACCACTTCAGACAGCACTCGCGAGCGCGACATCTATCCCAGCAGATTTGGTCGGTCTGAAGCAGTTCGGGCGAATCCGTTCTGGTCAAAAAGCCGATCTTCTCGCTCTCGATT
>Ga0194041_10000286_pt1 | contig 19859 bp, 18 predicted proteins | sample JunL449m_MetaG_FD_160082 | JGI IMG/M metagenome (GOLD analysis project Ga0194041, IMG submission 160082) | Anoxic zone freshwater microbial communities from boreal shield lake in IISD Experimental Lakes Area, Ontario, Canada - Jun2016-L442-9m | ecosystem: Environmental > Aquatic > Freshwater >...
ACGGCACGCGCGTTGCCGTGGACGGCATTGATCTGGTGGTGCGCCACGGAGAGTGCTTTGGCTTTCTCGGGCCCAACGGCGCGGGCAAGACCACGACCATGCGCATGCTCGCGTGCCTGTCGTCGCGCGATGCGGGGGACCTTTCGGTGCTCGGCATGGACCCCGACCACAATGCCCGGGCGCTCAAAGCACGCCTCGGCGTGGTGCCGCAGGAGATCAACCTCGACCTCGAGCTCACCGTGCTCGAGAACATGCTCGTGTATGCCCGGTACTTCGGAATCCGGCGCGTCGACGCCATTCCCCGCTCGCGAGCGCTCCTCGAGTTCGTTGAACTGGAGACGCGCGAGGACGACACAGTTGATCACCTGTCCGGTGGAATGCAGCGGCGGCTGCAGATCGCCCGCGCGCTGGTGAACGATCCGGACATGATCCTGCTCGACGAACCCACCACCGGGCTCGACCCCCAGGCACGGCACCTCGTATGGGAACGCCTGCGGGCGCTCCGCACCGCCGGTACCTCGGTCGTCATCACCACCCACTACATGGACGAGGCCGAGCGCCTTTGCGATCGCCTTGTTGTCATCGACCACGGCCGCGTAATCCGCGAGGGTTCGCCGCAGGCCCTCGTCGAGGCCGAGGTGGGCCGCGCGGCCATCGAGGTGCGTATCTCGCCCACCGATGCCGGGCGCGTTGCCGCTGCCCTCGGTGGACGGCACGTCATCACGGGCGAGTCGCTCGTGGTGTTTGGCGACGATGCCGTGCACCTCGCGCGCACGGCAGAGGCCGCGGGTGTACCCCCCGACGACATCACGACCCGCCGCACCACGCTCGAGGACCTCTTCATCTCGGCCACGGGGCACGCCCTCCGCGAGGACCGGGAGCGCTAGGGAGCCGGCGTCGGGTCGTCCTTACCCATGAGGTTGGCCCATGGCGCAGGGCGTCCGAACGACGACGCAAGCCACACGCCCACCGAGTACAGCACGATCATCGGGATCATGAGCAAGATCATGCTGGCGGGGTCGCCGCCGGGCAGGATTGCCGCCACAAATGCGATGACCACCAGCGCGATGCGCCAGTGCTGGCGGTACTGCTGTGCGGTGACCAGGCCCAACCGCGCCAAGATGAGCATCGCGATGGGCACCTCAAATACCAAGCCGCCCGCCAGCAGCATGGTGAGCGCAAACGAGAAGTATTCGTCCGCACGGAGCGCGATGGTGAAGTCGTTGCCCGCGAAGCCCAGCAACCACTGCAAGGCCACCGGCAGCACGAGGAAGTAGGCGAACAGAACTCCGCCGAGGAACAGCGCCGATACGCCGGCAACAACCACAAGCATGCGCCTGCGTGTCTGCACGGCGATCGCCGGGATGACAAACGCATAGAGCTGGTACAGCACCACGGGCAGGGTCACCAGAATGGCGGCGCCGAACACCACCTTCAGAATGACCATGAACGGCTCGGTGGGAGACAGCGCCAGCAGCTTGCGGTTTTCGGGTGCCAGTGGGTCGAGCAGCAGGTCGAGCAGCCACCCGTTGAAGGCATAGAGCGCCGCGAAGGCCACCACGAGCGCGATGACCGAGATGAACAGCCGGTGCCGGAGTTCGCCGAGGTGCTCGAAGACCGTCAACTTGTCGTCCGGCTCGATGCGTCTGAGGCCGAGCCAGCCGGATCCGCCCGCCATGTGTCCTACCGGTCGGAGCTGGTGGGGGGTGCCTGAGGCGGCGCGTCGCCGCTCACGACGACGCCCTCAAGCACATCCGTGGCTGTGCCGGATGGCTCAGGAGCACCCGCCGTCGCGGTGGTCACCGGCTGCACTGGCGCTGCGGTGGCCGCCTGCGCTGTGGTCGTGGCCTGCTGCTGCGCGGCCACCGGGGGTGGGTCGTCGTCAAAGTGCTCGCCCGAAAGTGCGCCCTTGAAGTCGCGCAGGCCCTTGCCCACCGCGCGGCTGAACTGGGGGAGCCGTGAGGGCCCAAGCACGAGCACCGCAATGACAAGCACGATGATCAGCTGGATCGGCGAGAGATCGAACATGCCACAAGGCTAGACCGCGAGCCGCTATCCGGCCCACTCGTTGGGTCTGTCGGATAGCGTCGTGGGCATGCCCGACGACTCCGCTGTGACAACCGAGGATCACCTGCTTCGCCAGATGCGCGATCAGGTGATCGACAACGACCTCAAGCTCATCCAGGCGATCAATGCCCGGCTCGCGCTGGTGGCACGCCTGCGTTCCTACAAAGAGGACCGCGGGCTCGACTTCGTTGACCCCTCCCGCGAGGAGTGGATGCACCGTTATCTGCAGGGCGCCAACAAGGGCCCGCTTTCGTCAGAGGGCCTCACCGAAATCTACGGTCACGTGCTCGAACTGACCAAGCGCGAGACGGTGCGGAGCGCCTAGGACCCCTCGGCGAAGTCCTCGGGTGTCACCTGGTCGAGGAACTCCTTGAACTTCTCGACCATGTCGTCATCGTCCTCGGGCTCGTGCTCAAACTCGATGGCGTTCTCGTCGAGCACCGCATCCGCAGCGTAGATGGGGGATCCGGTGCGCACTGCCAGCGCGACGGCATCGCTCGGGCGGCAGTCCAGCTCCACATCATCGCCGGACGTGCTCAACCGGATCATCGCGTGAAATGTGGCGTCGCGAAGTTCACTGATGGTGACGCGCGCGACTTCGGCGTGAAGTTCCGTCACGAGGTTCACCAACAGGTCGTGCGTCATCGGCCGGGGCGACTCGGTGCCCTGCAGCGTCATCAGGATCGCCGACGCCTCGGCATGGCCGATCCAGATGGGAAGAAAGCGATTTCCCTCGACAGTCTTGAGCAGCACGATCGGCTGCTTGCCGACCATGTCGAAGCTCACGCCGTAGATGACCATCTCCTGCATGGGGGCGATGATAGCCCCGCGACCGCGGTGGTTCTGGTGCTAACGTCTCGCGCCGCGGGCGATTAGCTCAGGTGGTTAGAGCGCATCCCTGATAAGGATGAGGTCCCTGGTTCGAGTCCAGGATCGCCCATGGCGCCCCGACAGGGGTGGAACCCGGCGGAACCCGCTCCAAAACGATTCCGTCAAGAAGAAAACAGACGCCGGGCGCCTTTAAGGGGCAACCGCCACGGCCCGTCAACAGCGCCCCGACAGGGGTGGAACCCGGCGGAACCCGCTCCAAAACGATTCCGTCAGGCGAGAAACAGACGCCGGGCGCCTTTAAGGGGCAACCGACAGGGGTGGAACCCGGCGGAACCCGCTCCAAAACGATTCCGTGAAGCAGAAGACAGACGCCGGGCGCCATTAAAGGGCAACCGCCACGGCAAGTCGACGGTGCCATTGGTGGCCAACCCCCACGCCCATCAACCCCGCCAGTGACGACCAGCCACCCAAGGTGAGAACCCGGCGCGCACCAACAAGGCCCAGCCCCAACGAAGCGGGCCGTGCCCGACGACCAAAGCGCGACCCCCAGCAGTCCCCGCCCTACAACCCCAACCGCTCGAGCGCAGCAGCCACCGCATCCTCGTTCTCGAAGGCGATCTCCACGATCACCCTCCCTTTCGCCCCGGCCTTCACGCGGACGGGGGCCTCAAACACCCCGTGGAATGCATTGATGGCCTCGTCGGCAATCTCGGGCAGGTCGCGCACGACCCGCGCCTGGGCAGCGTCGTCGCCGCCGGCACTGTGCGACCGGGCAAGCGCTTCGGTTGCACGAACAGAAAGCCCCTGCTCAGAGGCAGATTGCGCCACCAGTCGACGGCGCTTCGCGCCATCCGCCATGAGGATGGCCCGCCCGTGCCCCTCGCTCAGCGACCCCGCTACGAGCATCTCCTGGACGTCATCCGGGAGCTCAAGCAGGCGGATGAGGTTGGCCACGCCCGACCGGCTACGCCCGACGGTGCGTGCGACATCGGCCTGCGACTGCCCGAAGTCCTCCACCAAAATGGCCAGGCCTTGCGCTGTCTCGATGGGGTTCAGGTCCTCGCGCACGAGGTTCTCAACCAGGCCCACCTCCAGGCGCTCCCGCTCGTCGGCGTCGCGCACGACCGCCGGCACCTCCGACAGGCCCGCTGCACGGGCCGCACGCCACCGGCGCTCACCCGCAATCAACTCATAGTCGCCTTCGGGCAGCGCCCGCACAACGATGGGCTGGATGAGCCCGGTGGTGGCGATCGACTCCGCCAGGGCCGCGAGCGCGTCGTCGTCGATGCGCCGGCGGGGCTGGGCTGCGTTGGGACGCACCCGGTCGAGCCCCAGCATCAAGAGGCCCGGGCCAGCAGAATTCGCCGGGGCAGTCGCATCCGGGCCGGGCACGGCCACCGGCGCGTCACCCAGCAGCGTTGAGAGGCCACGCCCCAATCGTGATGTCGATTTCTTCTCAGCCACGACTTGCAACCTCCTTGGCCACTTCGAAGTAGGCATCCGCCGCCGCGCAATGCGGGTCGTATCGGATGACGGGCTCGCCGAAGGACGGCGACTCGGTCACGCGCACGTTGCGCGGCACGACCGTATCGAACACCTGGCTCGGGAAATGCCTGCGTACCTCAGCAATTACCTCACCGCTTAGACGCGTGCGCGGGTCGTGCATCGTCATCAGGATCCCGCTCACACGGAGTCGCGGGTTGAGGCGTGCACGCACCTCCCCGATGGTCTCCATCAACCGCGAGAGCCCTTCGAGGGCGTAGTACTCGCACTGCACCGGCACGATGAGCCGATCGGCCGCGAGGAGCGCGTTGACCGTCACCAGATCGAGGGAGGGGGGGCAGTCGATGAAGATGTAGGGGTACTCAGCGGCGACTGGTGCCAATGCCTTCGCCATGACGCCGTCGCGGTTCTCCCTGTCCACCAGCTCGACGGCCGCACCGGCGAGATCTGCCGACGACGGCACCAGGTCCATGCCGGGAACGACTGTCGGGATCCGGACATCGGCCACCGAAGCGCCGTCCAGAAGCACATCTGCCATGCCGGGTGTCCCCGGACGGGGGCGCTCCCCCTTCAGTACGCCGCTGGTGGCGTTGGCCTGGGGGTCGGCATCTACCAACAGCACGCGATTTCCGGCCTCTGCAAGACATGCGGCAATGTTGATTGCGCTGGTGGTCTTTCCCACCCCGCCCTTCTGGTTGACAACGGCGTAGATCACGAGAGGGGTCGCTTCGCTGCCATTCCGGGGCGTCTGGGGAAGCGTTCTGGAGTTATCCCCGCCTTTGTCCATACCGAGAAATACCTGCTCACACCGGGAATCGAGTAGGCATCCACGTCTCCGCTGTGGATAAGCCCCAGCGCAGCCCCCGCCGCGATGGCAGCCGGGTCTGACACGGTGTCACGGCGACCACGCCAGGCCACGAGCGATCCTCCGTCGGTCAGCAAGGGAGCCGCGAGCTCCATGACCACAGGAAGCGGGCCCAGGGCGCGGGCTGTCACCACCGGCTGGCTACCACGCTCGTCGCGCGCAAGGGACTCGCTTCGGTCTGCCACCACGCGCACATTAGGGAAGTCGGCGGCAGCACGCGAAAGCCAATCTGCCTTTCTGCCCTCGCTCTCGACCAAGGTGACGGGTATCTCGGGCAGCATAATCGCCAGCACGAGGCCCGGAAATCCTCCGCCGCTCCCAAGATCGGCGATTCCGGTTGCGTCGCGGATCTGCGGAAGCGCCAGGCTGCTCAGGGAGTCGGCCAGATGCACGTCCACGACGTTCGCCATCGCAGCGCGCGACGAAAGGTTCTGGGGCTCAGCCGCCATTCGCCTGACGATCTCCACCATCGCGGCCGCCTGGGAAGGCGAAACGTCGATGCCCATCTCCTGCGATCGTCGCATGAGTGCATCCAGTTGTTTCACGTGAAACACCCCGACGCCCGGCTGGCGGGCAGCACCGGCACCTACTCGGCGTCGGCGGGAACCACCACGATCCGGCGACGGGGGTCCTCGCCCTCGCTGCGCGTCTCGATGCCCTCGCGGTCGGCAAGCGCCATGTGGACGGTGCGGCGGTCCATGGCCGACATGGGATCCAGCTCGACCTCCTCGCCATATTCCACGGCCTCTTCGGCAGCGCGGATGGCGAGGCGGGTGAGCAGATCTGCGCGCTTCGCCCGGTGGTCGTTGGCATCGACAAGCACGCCACGCCGCTGATTGCCGTCAATCCGGCGAACCGCCTGCGCGGCCAGCGACTGCACGGCATCCAGCACCTCGCCGTTGCGCTCAACGAGTACGTCAAGGTCGTCGCCCGTAATGCGGGCGATGAGGCCGCCCTCGGGGCCATCCTCCACCACAACGGTCGCCGCGAGCCCAAGGCCCTCCACGCTCGCTGTCACGATTTCCTCGAGCACGCGTGCGCCCTGGTCTGAATCACTCACTTGCGCCTCTTTGGTGGCTTCTTCTTGCCGGCCGGACGAGATGGGCCGCCGCCTGGCCCCTTCTTGCGGGCTGGCGGGGTCCGTTTGCTGGTCGTGTCGTGCGATTTGTCACTGGTGGAGCCATTCCCGCCGCTCACGGGTTGCGATGGTTCGTCGGGCTCGGCTTGAACATCATCCATAGGTGGTGGTGGTGGCGGGTCACCCTTTCGCCTGCGGCGCTTCGGCACCGCCCGGGCGGCGGCAGCTGTGGTGGTGCTGGCGTCGGTGGCTGTGTCCGCGGGCTCGTCATCGACACCCTCGTCGTCGTCCAGGTCGGTGGCCGCGACGGCAGTGCTCGCGCCGTTGGTGTCCTGCGACTCCATTTCAGCCTCAATGCGGCGCTTCAGCACCAACTGCTGGCCGGCAGTCCACAGGTTGGTGGTGGCCCAGTAAATGACCACACCCGCCGGGACCGGGAACTGGAACACGAAGAACACGATTCCGATGGGCAGCAGACGCATGAGCCAACGCTGGTTCTTGCTCATTGCGGCAGTTGACGACAACTCCGAAGAGATCAGCTGCGACAGCGCGTACACAGTGACCAGCGGGATGACGCCCCAGCCCACCTCGTTGAGCTGGGACGAGATGTTCGGAATCGCGTGCAGAAACCCGAGATCCGTGCCGTCCTGAAACGTGCTCGCCGAGTTGCGGAGCGTGTAATACAGCGCGATGAAGATCGGCGCCTGTGCCACGAGTGGCAGGCAGGAGCCGAACGGATTGACGTCGTTCTCCTTGTAGAACTTCATCATTTCTTCCTGCAACTTGGGCTTATTGCCCTTGTACTTCCGTTGCAGTTCCTTCATCTGCGGTGCGACTTCCTGCATGCGACGGGCGCTCTTGTACTGCTTCACGAACAGCGGCAACAGGATGAGCCGTACGAGCAGGGTGAGCATGACGATCGCCCAGCCCCAGGTGAACCCGAGTCCGTGGAAGAACTCGAGAATCGCGCGCATTGGTGCTTCGAGAAGATCCAGCGGGTTCATCGCGCTCCGAACAGGTGCTGGTCGGCCGGGTAGTCAACGCCACCCGAGCTCCAGGGGTTGCATCGCAGAAGGCGCCACGTCGCGAGGACGATTCCCCTGCTTACGCCAAACATTTCAATGCTCTCAACCGCGTACTCGGAACACGTGGGGTGATACTTGCACCGCCGCGGGAAGAGGGGGGAGATGCGTCGTTGGTACCAACGCACAAAGGTTATGAGGCTGCGCTTCATGCCGCCGCCTGCGAAACGCGCTCGGTGAGCTCGTGAAGGCGCTCGCCAAGGGCGCGGGATCCGCGCTCCTCGATGTATTCGTGCGCGCCTGGCCGGGCGATGACCACGAAGTCCACCCCGGGCTGAAGATCGCCGGCGATCCGGGAGAACTCCTCGCGAAGCACGCGCTTCACGCGGTTTCGCTCCACCGCGTTGCCCACACGCTTGCCCACAGACAGGCCGAGACGGGCAGAATCGCCCTCGCCACGGTCGAACGCGTACACCACGAGATGCCGACCGGATGCCGATCGCCCCCGGCGATAGACAGCATCGAAGTCACCGGATCTGGTGACCCGGCTTCGCTTTTCCCTCGGAGCATGCGCCCCGTCCGGCACGGGGCCAGAACCTAGGCCGAGAGCCGGGCGCGGCCCTTCGCGCGGCGGCGCTTCAAGATCGCCTGCCCAGCGCGGGTGGACATCCGCTTGCGGAATCCATGGGTCTTCTTACGCTTTCGCGTATTCGGCTGATAAGTCCGCTTCACTCGCCTGGTACTCCTTGGGACATCGGCGCGGGATTGCCGGCGGGTTCACCGACGGCATGGCTGCGGCACAATAGCAGAGGCGGAGAGCGGCTCCGGCCCGGTCCAGCCCGCACCCTCCAGCGCCTCGCACGGCGCTGTTTGTCCACATCTGTGGAAAGGCCTGTGGATAAGATGCGTCTCTCCTGCTCGTAGCGATGTCGTGCAGTGCGGGCCCCGCTGAGTGTTGGTGACACACTCACAATTTTCCCGCTCAGACCCACTTCGTTTATCCACAGCCCCGAAACTGCGTGTTTCAACCATTTCCCCGTTGGTAGGGTCCCGCGTCCTCCGATGACGACACATCTCTCAACCACCGCTTCCGGCGACGCACTCCACGGCACAACGTTCGTTGTGCGCATCGCCGTACATCGCGCGGCCCTTGAGCCGCCAACCATCACTGAGATACGCGACATTGAGGCTGCGGCCATCATTGAGGCGGCGTTCTCCCATGTCGCGCAGATTTCATCCGTGCCACCACTCGCGCTGCGGGAGATCATCGAGAACCTCATCCACGCCGGGTTCACGGACGCACTGATCACAGTCCTCGACGCAGGGCGCACCGTGCGCGTGTCGGACCGGGGGCCCGGGATCAGCGACCCGCGTCGGGCGGTGGAGCCCGGCTACACCACTGCCAACGAGGCCATCCGTGGAGTTGTGCGTGGAGCCGGCTCGGGGCTCGCTCTGGCCACAGGTCTGGTGGCCGCCGAGGGCGGCGCACTTGAGATTCAGGACAACCTCGGTGGCGGCTGCGTCGTCACCATCTCCATTGACGGCCCGCCCGCACCCGATGACCTTGCGCCGGCGGGACAGCCGTCCGATGTCCAGCGCCGCCTGCTGGCCCTGCTGCTGGAGATGGCTCCAGCACACCCCGAGGCGATGTCCCGCGAGCTCGACCTGCCGCTCGGCATTTGCGGTCGTGAGCTCGTGCTGCTGGAGCACCGAGGCCTGGTCGCACGATTTGCCGACGGCGGGCGCGTGCTCACCGAGCGCGGCGCGGCCATCGTGGCGACACTCTTCTAGCCCATGAGTGCGACCGTCCCCATTCTCCAGGACTCCTCACCCGAGCGGCTTGCCGAGGTGTGGGACCAGGTGCTCGAGCGGCTTCGCGGGGCCCTCAACAGCGCCACCTACAAGCTGACCTTTGAGCGTGCGCGTGCACTCGGGTTTGACGATGGCCGGTTCCGTATTGGGGTGGAGACCGAGTTCGCCCGGGGCTGGATCATTCAGCGGTACGTGTCGCTGGTTCAGGACGCACTCTTTGAGGTGCTCGGAAATGACGTCGCCGTTGCTGTCGAGGTGGTCGCCCCGCCGGCGGGCACCGCGCCGATGCAGATGCCACCGCCCGAGCCGGTTGTTGTGCCGTCCGCACCAGACCCGGCAATCGCCCCGCGCCCAGAGGGCGGCGGGTTGACGACCCGCCTTCAGGGCAGGTTCACGTTCGAGACTTTTGTTGTGGGGCCGAGTAACCGATTTGCCCACGCGGCCGCCCTGGCCGTGGCGGAGACTCCTGCCCGCGCCTACAACCCGCTCTTTATTTACGGTGGCGTGGGGCTCGGAAAGACCCACCTGCTGCACTCGATCGGCCACTACACCGCCGAAAACCACCCTGGTCTCTCGGTGCGATACGTGTCGGTTGAGACCTTCACCAACGAGTTCATCAACGCGCTGCGCGACGGTGGTATCAGGTCGTTCAAGGACCAGTACCGCAGCACCGACATCCTGCTGATCGACGACATCCAGATGCTGGAGGGGCGCGAGCAGACCCAGGAGGAGTTCTTCCACACGTTCAACGCGCTGCAGGAGAGCGGCAAGCAGATCGTGATCTCCAGCGACCGGCCGCCAAGTGCCATCAAGACGCTGGAAGACCGACTGCGCTCGCGCTTTGAGATGGGCCTCATCACCGACGTGCAGCCGCCCGACATCGAACTGCGCATCGCCATTCTGCGAAAGCGCGTAATGACCGACGGCTACCAGATCCGTGATGCCGAGGTGCTCTCGTATATCGCCGCACGGGTCTCCACCAATGTGCGCCAGCTCGAAGGTGCGCTCATCCGTGTCGTTGCGCACTCCTCAATCTCGGGTCGGCCCGTAACCGTCGAGTTGGCGCAGGAAGTGCTCGTGGACTTGTTTCCCGACGGTGCCGGCGGAGTGCGTATCGACCTGGTGCAAGAGGCCACCGCGCGCCACTACGGAATCTCGCTTGAGGAGCTCGTGGGCGACCGCCGCACGAAGCGCGTGGTAGTGCCGCGCCAGGTGGCGATGTACCTGAGCCGCGAACTCACCGACGCGTCACTCCCGGCCATTGGTCGGGCATTTGGGGGACGTGACCACACCACGGTCATCTATGCGGTGCAAAAGGTCACCCGCCAGATGACAGACGAGGGATCGATCTACGAGACCGTCCAGGCCCTCACGGTCTCCCTCACCGGCCGCGGCTCCACCGCGGCCACCGCGTAGCCCGCGCGGGCTACCTCCCCACAACCCCGCTCCAAGCGGGCTTTTCGAGACACCTCGCCACATGGGTAGTACGGCAGGCGCCTGTGGACAGCCTGTGGACAAGCCCCGTGTTTGTCCGAACGCTCTCCACACCCACCAACACCCGCATGGGAACTGGGAATATGCCTGTTGATGGCTGTGGAGAGTGGGTTGGGTTCTCTCTGTTTCTCCACAGTCTTTCCCCATGGTCGAAAGGTGGCGTTACGCAGCCATAACACCCCCTCGTCCCCAGATTCCACAGGACCTATGACGTTGACTACAAACTTCTTTCTCTATTCAGTGAGACAGTCGTAACCCATAGGTGCTGTGGAGTGCGCATGGTTCGCCGGGCATCCGGTACGCTCACCCGGTGCGCCTGACCTGCCCTCGTGATGAACTCGCCACCCGCCTGGCAATGGCCTCGCGGGCGGCATCCAGCAAGGGAACCATTCCGGTTCTCGCCAACGTGCTGCTGCGGGCCGAAGAGGGCGTGGTCGAACTCGCGGCCACCGACATGGAGATGTCGCTCCGGGTGCCGCTTGAGGACGCCGGCGTGGAGGAGCATGGATCGGTGGTGCTCCCGCGGCTCGCAGCCGACCTGGTGCGCAGCATGTCCCCTGGCCCGGTCTCCGTCGTGCATAACCAGAACGAAGGACAGGTTCAGATCTCGGGCGGCGGCTCGTCGTTCAGCCTGAACTGCCATCAGGCCGGCGAGTACCCAGAGCTCCCCGCCGGTACTGGGGTGGGCCTTCCGATCCCGGCTGATCGCTTTGTCACTTGCGCCGAACGCGTCGTGCGCGCGGCATCGCGTGACGAGACCCGGCCCGTGCTCACCGGCGTGCTCGTGCGGGTGGGTCCCGACGGGCTCACAATGGCCGCCACCGACAGCTATCGCCTGGCGGTGCGCACCGTGGCGCTCGAGAACCCCCCGACCGATGTACGCGAAGCGATCCTGCCGGCCCGTGCCGTGGCCGAGGCCACCCGTCTGGCCGGGCAGGCGAAGGACGCCGAGGTTGAATTGGTGCTGGGAGAGCAGCAGGCGACCATCCGAATTGCCGGAGTCAGCCTGACCACTCGTGTGATCGACGGTCAGTTCCCCGACTACCGGCAGCTCATCCCCGCTGAGTTCGATCACGACGTGCGCCTTGAGAGGTCGGAGTTTCTCGCGGTGCTCACCCGCATCGCCGTGCTCGCGCAGCGCACGTCCCCGGTGCGCCTGCGGTTTGAACAGGGGCAGCTGATCGTCGCGACCGCCAGCGAGCAGGTGGGCGAGGGTCGTGAATCGATGCCCGCGCCCTACTCGGGCGAGCTCTTGGAGATCGGCTTCAACGCAGACTTCCTGCGAGAGGGTGTTGAGGGGATTGAAGGTGACGAGGTGCGGCTGGGGCTCATCAGCCCACTGCGCCCCGGGCTGCTTCGCGGAGAGTCCGATGATCACCGGTACCTCCTCATGCCCATCCGCCTGCCGGGATAGTCCCTCATGGCCGGGACCTGGACTGCCAGCCGGCTTGAGGTGTCAGACGTGCGATCGTGGTCGCGTCTGACGGTGGATCTGCCCCCCGGCGGAATCGTGCTGTCAGGACCAAACGGCGCGGGGAAGACCTCCCTTGTGGAGGCCCTTGTGCTGGCCTGTCTTGGTGTGTCGTGCCGCACCTCGCGCGAGGCGGAGGCCATCAGGGTGGGTGCAAGTGCCATGCACGTGGGGCTCGACCTGACTGGCCCGGATGGTGCTCGCCGGCGAGACATCGGGTATGCGCCGCGCACGGGCCGCAAGCTGTCAATTGACGGCGAGTTGGTGAGATCGCTGGGCGCCTGGCGCGCAGCGGGCAGTGTGCTGGTGTTCCTCCCAGAGGAGCTTCGTGCGGTAAAGGGACCCCCCGCGGCACGGCGACGTCACCTCGACCGGTTGCTCGAGGCAGCGGTGCCGGGGTACGCGGACGATCTGGTTGCGTACGGGTCGGCGTTGTCGCAACGCAACGCAGCACTCAGGTCGGTACGCGCGGGGCGCACAGGCGTGGATGCGGTGCTGCCATGGGAGCCGGGTCTCGCGAGCACCGGAGCGCGCATCGTCTCGGCGCGACGTGACGCCATGCGGTCGCTGGCGGAGCCCTTTGCCCGGTGGCTCGCCGACCTTGGGGGAGGCGCTGACGGAATCATGGGGTTGGAGCCATCCCCGACCTCGCTCGGCGATGTGCCTGACACCGACTTGCCCGCAGCCCTCGCGGAGCGTCTGGAGGCGGCACGCGACAGGGAGATCAGTGCGGCGCAGACCCTCGCGGGCCCGCACCGGGACGACGTGTTTATCGGCCAGCGCAGGGGTGATGGTGTGACCGACCTGCGGCGGACCGGCAGCCAGGGGGAGCAGCGAACGGCCGTGCTCGCGCTCCTGATGGCGCACCGGGAGCACCTGGGCGCGAGGTCCGGCCTGCCCATCCTCGTGCTGGACGACGTGCTGTCGGAGCTCGACCCCATCAGGCGCGGGTTGCTGCTGGACGCCGCTGTGGGGCAGGGCCAGTGCATTTTGACCACGGCCGACCCGATGGCGGCCCAGGCGGCGGCCGATCGCGGCGCGCGCGTATTGTCGGTGCGGGAGGGGCTCCTTGCGGCATAGACACCGACGACAACCTGCGGCAATCGCCGACCTGGTGGGGCGCGCGACCAGGCGCTTCACCCACGACGGCGACTCGGTGCTCACATCAGTGCGCGCCGCGTGGGCCGAGGCCTCTGGCCCCGGCACGGTGAACCACGCCTACCCCATCCGCCGGTCGCGGGCTGGCGTGGTGACGGTGGCGTGCACCGACGCTGTGTGGGCACAGGAACTGGACATGCGTGGCGACGAACTGATGGATCGGCTCGCGACCATTTTGGGCGACCCCAATGCGGTGGGTGGGCTGCGCTTTGTGGTGGCCGATCACGCCATCCCGCAGCCCGACCCGGGCCCCGCGGTGCCCGTGGATCTGCCCCCTCCCTCACCCGACGCGGCGGCCGCCGGTGCCCGCGCGGCGGAGTCGATTGAGGACCCGGCTCTCCGCGATCTTGTGGCACGTGCGGCAGCCCGGTCAATGGATCGTTCCGAGGGGTGACAGAAGGCCCTCACGGACCCGGATTCCGTGGAGGCCACTGGTAGATTCTGTGCTGTATACGCAGGGCGAATCCGGGGTTCAGACACACCCGGAGGAGCCCTCCCCGCCACGAGGAGTCGAGTGACAGATACGGCCGACCAGGCGTTTGACGCCACCACCGATGCAGCCCGCTATGACGCGGGGGCGATCACCGTTCTGGAGGGCCTTGAGGCCGTCCGTAAGCGCCCGGGCATGTACATCGGTTCGACGGGGCCGAGGGGGCTTCACCACCTGGTGTACGAGGTGGTGGACAACTCGGTGGACGAGGCCATGGCCGGCCACTGCACACGCGTGGACGTGGTGCTTCACCCAGACGGCTCGTGCTCGGTGACCGACGACGGCCGCGGGATCCCCGTGTCGGCGATGGCGGACCAGGACGGCAAGAGCGCACTCGAGGTGGTGCTCACCGTGCTGCACGCCGGCGGAAAGTTTGGCGGCGAGGGCTACAAGGTGTCCGGAGGCCTGCATGGGGTGGGCGTCAGCGTGGTCAACGCGCTGTCTGAGCACCTGGTGGCGACGGTTCAGCGCGACGGTGCCGTGTGGGAGCAGAGCTATCACCGGGGCGCCCCCGATGGGCCCATCAAGGAGATCGGCAGCGCCGACAGCAACGGCACGCGCATTACGTTCTCGCCCGACCCCGACATCTTCGAGGAGCTCGGGTTTGATTACGACACCCTCCTCACGCGCTTCCGCGAGACGGCGTTCCTCACCCGCGGCCTGGAGATCACCCTCACCGACGAGCGCGCAGAGCGCCGCGAGGACCGGTTTCTCTATCAGGGTGGGCTCGTTGACTTCGTGAAGCACCTCAACGCGTCGCGTGAGCCCCTGCACGGCGACGTCATCTCCATCTCGTCGGAGGGCGACGAGGGGCAGGCGGAGATCGCGCTGCAGTGGACCACCGGCTTTACCGAGTCGGTCTACACATTCGCGAACAACATCAACACGCATGAGGGCGGAACCCACCTCACCGGATTCCGCACAGCGCTCACCCGCACGCTCAACGATTACGCGCGCGCCAAGGGCCTGCTGAAGGAGAAGGACGACAACCTGGAAGGCAACGACACCCGCGAGGGCCTCACGGCAATCGTTTCGGTGAAGCTGCGTGACCCCCAGTTTGAGGGGCAGACCAAGACGAAGCTCGGCAACAGCGAGTTCTCCGGGTTTGTTGCGCAGGTGGTGAATCAGCGGCTCGGGGAGTTTCTCGAGGAAAACCCCGCGGTGGCCAAGGCCATCTGCCTGAAGGCCACGTATGCGGCCCAGGCCCGCATGGCCGCCCGCAAGGCGCGCGATATGGCACGCCGCAAGGGAGTGATGGACTCCACGAGCCTGCCCGGCAAGCTTGCCGACTGCTCGGATCGCGACCCCGCGAACACCGAGATCTTTCTGGTGGAGGGCGACTCCGCCGGCGGTTCTGCGGTGGGCGCGCGCCAGTCGAGTTTCCAGGCGATCCTGCCGCTGCGCGGCAAGATCATCAACGTCGAGAAGGCCCGCCTCGACAAGGTGCTCTCGAACACCGAGATCCAGGCGATGATCACGGCGATGGGCACCGGCATCGGGGCCGACTTCGACCTGACCAAGGCCCGGTACCACAAGCTCATCATCATGACCGACGCCGATGTGGACGGCGCGCATATCCGCACGCTCATCCTCACGTTTCTGTTCCGCCAGATGCCCGAGATCGTGGACGCCGGTTACGTGTACATCGCACAGCCGCCGCTCTACAAGGTGAAGCAGGGCAGCACCGAGCAGTACATCGAGAAGGAGCCCGACCTCGAGGAGTGGCTGCTCGAGCGCAACATGGGCGAGATGCGACTGATTACCGCAGATGGCACGGAGAGCGACCTGACCAAGGCCCGTTTTCAGCGGTATGGCCGTGCGTTGCGCGAGCACGATGGCTGGTCGGGTGCACTGAGGGCCAACTACGGCAACGAGCTCATCGACTTCGTGCAGGCCTACGGCCTGGTGGAGGCACAGCCCTCAGACGTACGGGCCCTCGTGGCAGTGGTGGAGGCGTCCAGCAGCGACAGCGCGACGCTGTCGGTGATTGGCACCGATCACGGCGCGCGCGTGGTGCGTGCGCGATCGATCCAGACGCGTACCGGCGAGGCGCGCACGGTGAACATCCCGATGGCGCTGTTTGATACCCGGGAGCTCGCATCGTTTCGGGGTGCACGCGCCAAGTTGCGCGACGTGGTGGGCGAGGCACCGTTCGAGGTGCTGCGCGGATCCCGCCGGCGCGAGGCGCCCACCTACGACGCCCTGCGCGGCCAGGTGATGGAGCTGGCCCGCGAAGGAATCCAGCTCAGCCGCTTCAAGGGGCTCGGCGAGATGAATGCCGAGCAATTGTGGGAGACCACGATGGACCCGGAGCGACGGGTGCTACAGCAGGTGACCATGGATGACGCCGCTGCCGCGGAGGAGCTGTTCTCAACGCTTATGGGTGACCGGGTTGAGCCGCGCCGTGAGTTCATCGAGCGGAACGCCCGCTCCGTCGCGAACCTGGACGTCTAGATATGACCATCGACCGACACGGACGAATTGAACCTCGCGAGCTCGGCGAGGAGATGCGCTCGTCGTATCTCGACTACGCGATGAGCGTGATCGTGGGCCGCGCGCTTCCGGATGTACGCGATGGGCTGAAGCCCGTGCACCGCCGCGTGCTCTTTGCCATGCACGACCGCGGCCTGCAGCCGGACCGCGGATACGTGAAGAGCGCGAACATCGTGGGAACCGTGATGGGTGAGTATCACCCGCACGGCGACTCGGCCATCTACGACGCCCTCGTACGCCTGGCCCAGGACTTCAACAGCCGGTACCCGACCGTTGACGGTCAGGGCAACTTTGGCTCGCAGGAGTTCTCGGCGGCCGCAATGCGGTACACCGAAGCCCGTCTCTCGAAGTACGCGACGGAGATGCTGCGCGACATCGACGAGAACACGGTGGACACCACCGCGACCTACGACGACCGCCGTCGCGAGCCCACGGTGCTGCCGAGCCGCGTGCCCAACCTGTTGGTCAACGGGTCATCCGGCATCGCGGTGGGAATGGCCACCAATATTCCGCCGCACAACCTGGGCGAGGTCATTGACGCCTGCCTGGCGATGATCGACGACCCCGACATCGACATCGACGGCCTGATGAAGCACGTGCGGGCTCCGGACTTCCCCACAGCGGGTCAGATCGTGGGCATGACGGGCGTGCGCGAGGCCTATCGCACCGGGCGCGGGCGCGTGGTGGTGCGCGGGCTCGCCCACAACGAGCCGCTGAAGCACGGGCGAAACGCGATCGTGTTCACCGAGCTGCCGTATCAGGTGAACAAGTCGGACATGCTCCGGAAAATGGCCGATCTGGCCAATGACGGGGTGCTGAAAGAGATCGCGGACCTGCGTGATGAAAGCGGTCGCGACGGTATTCGCGTGGTAATCGAACTGCGACGCGACGCCGTGCCCAAGGTGGTGCTGAACAAGCTGTACAAGCACACCCAGGCGCAGACGACATTTGGCGTCAATGCCATCGCACTGGTGGAGGGCGTGCCACGCACGCTTTCGCTGCGCGACTTCATCCGCCACTACCTCGATCACCAGCGCGACGTCATCCGTCGCCGCTCACGCTTCCGCCTTGAGCGCGCCGAGACCCGCGCCCATGTGCTGGAGGGGCTGCTCATCGCCCTCAAGGACATCGACGCGGTCATTGCGCTCATCCGCAGAGCCGCCGATCCTGAAGAGGCCCGCGGGGGCCTCATGAAGACCTTCGACCTGACTGAGCTTCAGGCGCGGGCCATTCTTGATCTGCGACTGCAGCGCCTCACCCAGCTTGAGGCGGGAAAGATTGAGGCCGAGTACGCAGAGCTTCAGACCGAGATCGCCGAACTGCGCGCGATTCTGGGTGACGAGGACCGCGTGTACCAGGTGATTCGCGACGAGCTCGGCGAGGTGCGCGGCAAGTACGCCGACGCACGGCGCACGGAGATCGTGCCGGCAGAGGGCGAGATCGACCTTGAGGACCTCATCGCCGAGGAGGAGATGGTTGTCTCCATTACGGCCGGTGGGTACATCAAGCGTCTGCCGGTCACCACGTACCGATCGCAGCGACGTGGCGGCAAGGGCCTGCGTGGCGCCAAGCTGAAGGACGAGGACCGGGTTGACCACCTGTTCATCGCGTCCACCCACGACTTCCTGCTGTTCTTCACGAATCAGGGCCGCGTGTACCGCCAGAAGGTGCACGAGATCCCGTCGGCTGCACGCGACGCCCGCGGCCGCCACATCGCCAATGTGTTGGCACTCCTGCCCGATGAGGAGATCCGCCAGGTGTTCAACACGCGCGACTACGGCGAGGGCAAGTACCTGGTGCTGGCGACCAAGGCCGGCATGGTGAAGAAGACCGAGTTCTCGGCCTACAACACGGTGTTGAAGGACGCGGGAATTATCGCGATCCGCCTCACCGACGGCGACGAACTGGTGGGCGTGCAGTTGACCGATGGCGAGGCCGACCTGCTCATCGTGTCTGCCCGCGGCCAGGCCGCCCGCTTCGCGGAGGAGCAGGTACGGGCAACCGGACGCGGCACGCAGGGCGTGCGGGCAATGAATCTGGACAAGGGCGACCGGGTGCTGGCCATTGCGGTGGCCGACGACGACGCCGACCTGCTTGTGGTGACCGGCAACGGATATGGCAAGCGCACCGCACTCACCGAGTACCCGCGCAAGGGGCGCCCCACAAAGGGCGTGCGCACCATCAAGGTGAGCGACAAGAAGGGCGAGCTCATTACCGCACGGATCGTGCGCGGCGGCCAGCAGTTGCTGCTGATGTCGGAGCTCGGCCAGGTCATCCGCATTGAGGTTGACGCCGTGAAGCGGATGGGGCGCAGCACAGAGGGCGTGCGCCTGATGGACGTGGGCGACGAGGACCGGGTGATGACGGCTGCACCGGTTGAGGAGTCGGACGAGCCAATCGGTGACGAGCTGGAGGGCGAGGACGGCGTTGTGACTGAGGCGACAGAGGGCGACGTCGAGGTGCTCGCTGCACCGGACGACGCAGAGGACGCCGACGACGGTGCCGACGACGTGGTGTTTGACGCCGAGGAGTAGTACCGGGCCGGAGCCCGCCGCGCACTAGTTGCCGGCGGGCTCCGCGATGGCCACCAGGCCATCGCCCTGACCCAGGGCCCCCAGGGTCCACTCGACCGGGTACATCGCTACCCGCACAACGAGGGCGTCGCTCCAGCCGCGCTGATGGTCCCCCCCGGCGGTGCGGGCGTCGATGGACCCGGGAAGCACGCCGAGCAGCGGCGCGGTGCGCATGGACGTAACAGCGAACCCACCAAGGGCGAGCACCCACAGCAGTGAGTCGCGCGTGTAATGCACGAGGTGGCGCGGAAACTCGAGGCCATCCCAGGCGCCGCCGGTCATGCGCCGGGCAAGGGAGTCGAGGTTGGGCACGCCCACCACCAGTCGTCCGGTGGGCGAGATGATGCGGCGCAGTGTGCGCAGCAGCGCGACCGGGTCGGGCACGTGCTCGAGCACCTGACTCATGCGGATGAGGTCGTAGTCACCGGAGGGGATGAGACCGCCCCCCAGCGCATCGTCCAGCGCTCCGGGAACCACGCCAGTGGTGCCACGCGCCTCGGCCACCAGCACGGCGCGAAGAGATGGCTCCACGCCCCAGGCGTCGTGCCCCGCTGCCCGGAATGCCGCCACCGCTCCACCGGTGCCTGCACCAACGTCAAGAATTCGCGACGCCGGCGCCAGCGAGCCGCCGGTATCGGCCTCGGGAACGGCACGACCGAGGAGTCGGCCAAGGCGCCCCGCACCGGGTCGCGACGCCCGCTGCAGCGCACCGCGCGATGCCCTGGCCGTGAGCGACTCGCTGCCTCCGTGCTGCGGGTACTCGTCCGGATACCACGCACCCGGGTCGTCGGGCCACGGATCGGTACGCGCAAGGCGGCACGACGGGCATTCGATGACCCGGAAGGCCCCCGGCGTACCTCGCCGGTGGTCGGTGCCAGCGAGAATTTCGCGACCCCCCTCCAGCCCGCACAGCGGGCAGGTGGAGGGGTGGGTGCCGGGCGGCGATGCGGCGGCGTGGGCGGGGACGTTGGAGTTCACGCGGCTGAGGATACGGTCCGGGAG
>Ga0194041_10000288_pt1 | contig 19717 bp, 15 predicted proteins | sample JunL449m_MetaG_FD_160082 | JGI IMG/M metagenome (GOLD analysis project Ga0194041, IMG submission 160082) | Anoxic zone freshwater microbial communities from boreal shield lake in IISD Experimental Lakes Area, Ontario, Canada - Jun2016-L442-9m | ecosystem: Environmental > Aquatic > Freshwater >...
GCAACAATGATGACCATCCGCGATTTTTCCGTCGCCGTGTCGTGAACTATTGCCATGACATAGCCGTCATCTTCAGCTCCACCTTTGGAAGATGGCGCAAATACTGGTTCTCCCCCACGTGTGGTTGCACCGAGATGATGTTCCCAACACTGACCCGTTGACAAGTCGTACTTCCACAACGACGAACCATAAATGGGTTCTTCAGAGTTTCCTTCTCCACCCAATGACATGAGATATGCGAATTGTGCTTTTGAACCGACATATAAGTCATTGACTCGCCCGAAGTCTCCGGGGCGATCATCAACCATTTCCTCTGTGACTTTTCCAGAGATGGGATCAATGGTCCACTTATAGAGGCGACCCACTTCTGCATAGTCATCCGAACTCGAACCGAACGCTTCGTTCTGGCGTGATACGTGAATCACGATGTTGTCGCCGTCGTCATACGCATTTACGGGGTGAAACACATAACACGGATCAATTTCGAACCAACGAGTATCACTACCCCGACCATCACGCGGCATCACACCGAGTCGTGCGCCAGCATCGCGGTTGAATTTGAATGGTATTCCAGAGGCAATTTCACCAAGATCGAACTGCAAGGGCAAGTCCATAAAGATGACATTCTTTTCGGTGATATTGAAATCGTGCATCATCACCATGTTCGGAACATCAATGGGGTCAAGTTGTTTTAGTTTTCCATCTGCACCAATACGGATGTAGTGAACATACGGTGGCTGAAATGAGAAATAGCTAAACGCAAGTAAATCTCCGGTGATCGGACAAATCTTTGGATGAGCGGTCATTGAACATGTCAATGCGCCGTCATAGTTCTCATAACCAAGTGTTTGCAGATTGCCATCGATCTTGAACGGCCAATGACCCTCTTCAAGTGCAAGCAAAGATCCGTTATGAGGCAAGACGTGGGTGTTGCCAGTGCCGCGAGCAAGTTCCGGAACTCGGTCATACGGGAGTTTTCGTGCAGAAGCCGAACTCGGAGTATCGATGTATTGGTTGCGATACCACTCTGCTCTCCCATCTCTGATGCGCACACCATGCAACATGCCATCGCCAAAGAACCAATGCGGAGAACTACCTGTCGCCGGATTCGGACCAGTACGAACATAAAGGCCATCTAATTCGGGCGGGATGCTCCCTTCGACGCGTAGATCAGAACTGGTGACTTCCACCTGCATCGGTTCCCAGTTATCACGCAAGTGCCACGGGATATGGACGGAGCTTTCAGCTGTTTCGATGCGAGTCATAGACAGAGCCTAATTCACCAGAAGTACGCCCTCAACAACTGCTGAGAATCAACCACGGGGGATGGTGGTTGACGAAGTAGTCGACGTTGAAGTGGTTGAAGAAGTAGTAGTCGACGTCGGGGCAACTGTTGTTGTTGTTGTAGTCGTCGGGGCGGTCGTCGTGGTTGTAGTCGGGGCGGTCGTCGTAGTTGTGGTCGTTGGAACAACTGTTGTTGTAGTCGTGGTTGTAGTGGTTGTCGGAGTCGGAATCACAAACCCGTTGGCCCAGCCCCAACGAATATCCATCGGTGCTCCAAGTGGCGTACCAACAGTTGCTGGAATTGCATCGAGAGCTCGTCGCAATTGCGCCCACGCATCCCACGCAGAAATTCCCGTTGTGGGGCATCCACCCTTCACCTGCGTGCATGCTGCAGTTTGCACAGTGAGTGCAGCTAACCGCAATGGCATTTTCATCTCTAGTGCGCGAGCAGCAAGAACTGCCCACTGCTTCGACAGAGCTCCGGTCTTTGTATGAATTTGCGGCATCGCAAAAATATTTGGTCCAGCGTGAGCAGATACCCACAACACATCATCAATGGTCCATCCGTTATTACAGGTGAGATCAGCACTAATTGATTGCGGACATCCATCAGCAGAACCAAAGTTCCACAAACGCGAATTAGTTGTACGCACATACCCATCAGCCCATGCGCGAGCTTGACCAGGTGGTCCCCAACCTGGTTCTAAGTCAACGGAGCCAGAAACGACAGTGCGGGGGTCTGATTCAGCCTGAGCTGCCATCACCACTTTTGCCCACGCAATGCCGCCCATAAAACCGTTATACCGTGTGACTCCCCCTGAGTTGCTGGTACCGACAGAGACTTCCCATGGGCCCGTGCCGCATTCAGCCAAGCCAGTGGCCCATGCAGATGTAGTTGCAACAATTTGCTCGTTGGTTATTGGTTTTCCGAAACCGTTGGAACCAGTTGCGGTCTGTGCACCGAATGACAACATCACCACTCCACGCGGAACTTTCTTGGCTTGATCACATGCTGCAGCACGAATGACTGGCACCGCAGTTTCAATCGGAGTGACATCTTGTCCGCGCACATAGCTTCCAATCGCTACAACCCATTCAGGCGACGTTGTTGCAGGAACAGCAGTGGGATACCAGACCTGATCGGTTCCGGAGATTTCAACTTGACCGGGAATTGAATGTGGGATGGGTGTGCGAATACATCCCTTTGCACAACGAATTGCGTTCGGAGAAAAAGCATCAACCGTGACTTTGGTGCCTTTTGACTTCTTGTTCTTAGTTGATAGCGCCACCACCATCACGGTGTTAGTTGCCTTTACACGCGTCATAACAACTGCACGTCGGATGGTCTTCGGAGAATATTGGTCAACAATGCGAGAGCGTTTCCCATTGACATACACAGCAACTTTGCCGTTCTTTGGACCTGCTGTAAACCACATTGCGAACGACTTGCCTTTGACCGTAAAGGACAAAGCGGCGCCAGTGGTTGAAGTTGACCACACCGTGCCTCCATAGGCCACTTTTATGGGAGTCTGTTTCCACGGCGTCGCGACGCTGATGGCATTAGCCGACGACGTTACGAGAGCACTTGCTATGAGTACCGCGACTACAGCCAGTGTGCGCTTCGGAAAATGCATACGCCCACCGTACTTGCCTTTTGCGAACAGTTGGAGTCGTTCATCAGCCAAACGCTCGGATTGCCCTAACTCGTAGGGCTTTCACGCCATTAATTGCGTCGGGAAGTAGCCATTTTTCTCGGTCGAACTGTTGCCCGTCTTTGAAATTAACCGTCCATGCATTGTTGTAGTCATATTCACTTGATGACCAGTAGAAACTGCGAGCGAATGACCCAATCACTGGAGATGCTGTGCCAAGTACTGAGTACATCAGATTGAGTTCATCTTTCGAGGGCAAGAACCAATCATCAAATCCGTTGTAGACCATTGCGTCTGCATATCGAGCGGCGTAACGGCCACGACCATATATCTTGACAATTCTTTCCGTATTGATTCTTCCCATACCGATTTGAGTGGACAACACTCGTTGGGCCTGCGCTTTAAGAGTCTTTACGTCTCGATAAACAGGTCGCTTCGTATCAATAGCCGCGAGACGTTTCCACGGCAGGCCAACACCTTCTGAATCAACAGGAGAAGCTTCAAGGTAGCGACCCCATATTTTGTGTTCTCCTGCGTCATAGAACACAACTCCCCCAGCAGGACCAGTATCGCCAACATTGCACGGGCCAGTAATCCCACAAGACGCGCCAGTCAGTGACGGTGCCAATACCGACGGTACTAAGCCAGAACCATTCGGGAATGCTCTCACTGCAACTAAGTGAAACGGCAGCGAAGGAAAACCCGAGCCACGATGCAGTCGGTTACGAGTGAGCTGTTTGATTCCCGTAATCGCACCAACTCCACTCTCGTCTGTAAATTGTGTGCCGTCTTGAAACAATTGATACCAGGCATAATTTGCTGAATTTTCACTTGATGTCCAATACGGAAGCGATGGCATTTTCGGAACACCTCGTACAGCGCGTGTGAAATAGACAGCGTTTAATTCATCGACTGAGGGAAGAAACCAATCGTCATAATTATTGATAACAACATTGTCTACAAAAGCCGCCGCATAGTCACCTGGTCCGCTTTGAGCCACGATGTTGAACGTATTGATGCGACCCATGCCAATCGATTTTGCATCGATGCGCTGTCGCTTGGTTGTGTCATTTGGATACAAGGATGTTGTGGGCTTCAGCGACCATGGAAGCCCACTTCCGCTAGTCAGTGGGAACGCTTCAAGGTATTGCCCCCACCACTTCACGGAACCTGCATCAAACACAATGGTGCCCCCGCCCGGGCCTTTGTTGCCGACGATGCAATAACCACCCGTAGCGCATGAAGCGGCTGAGACCGGCTGTTGCGAAACGCCAATCGCGACACACACGAGGGCTGCGGCTAGGAATATTTTTCGCATTCCATTGTTTACCTCATATGGCCGCACTTGGTGCCTCGGTTAGAGTTGGTCATGGCTTCTCAAGCATTCACCAATGACCGTAAACATGTTTTTCATTCATGGTCAGCACAATCACTCATCACCCCCCTTGTTGTAGCGCGCACCGAAGGTTCGTGCTTCTGGGATGAAGACGGAAAGCGATACATCGACTTCTCCAGTCAGTTGATGAATGTGAACATTGGGCATCAGCACCCAAAGATGCTTGAAGCCATCAAGGCACAAGTTGACAAGATGTGCACTATTGCGCCTTTTCATGCAAACGAAGAACGCAGCGAAGCAGCACGACTCATCGCCGAACTGGCACCGGGCGATTTGAACATGGTGTTCTTTACAAATGGCGGAGCTGAGGCGACAGAGAATGCAATGCGCATGGCGCGTCTACATACAGGACGTAACAAAGTTCTCACCACATATCGCAGTTACCACGGCGCAACCGGTGGAGCTATTCAACTCACTGGTGACCCTCGCCGTTGGCCTGCAGAACCTGCAATGCCTGGCATCATCAAGTTTTGGGGACCATACACATATCGTTCGGCATTCCACGCAAAGAACGAAGCAGAAGAATGTGATCGCGCGCTGCAACATTTGCGCGACACCATCATGGTGGAAGGCGGCAACTACATCGCTGCCATCATCTTGGAAACAGTTGTAGGTACAAATGGAATCCTGGTACCACCACCCGGATATCTACAAGGCGTTCGCGACATCTGCGATCAACACGGAATCGTCATGATTGTGGATGAGGTAATGGCCGGCTTTGGCCGATGCGGTGAATGGTTTGCTGTAGATCATTGGAATGTCACACCTGACCTGATTTGTTTCGCAAAAGGTGTCAACTCTGGTTATGTACCACTCGGTGGCGTCATTATTTCTGACCGCATTGCCGATTCGTTTCGTGAACGACAGTTCCCAGGTGGTCTTACCTATTCAGGTCATCCGCTTGCGTGTGCATCTGCCATTGCTTCAATCAATATCTACAAAGAAGAAAAGATTATTGAGAAGGCCCGTCGCTTAGGCACCGATGTAATTGCACCAGGTTTGGCAGAAATTCAGGCCAAACACCCAAGCGTTGGCGACATACGAGGTCTCGGATGCTTCTGGGCTATTGAACTAGTGCGTGATCGCGACACACGCGAGCCACTTGTGCCATTTAATGCCACTGGTGCAGATGCAAAACCAATGGGTGACGTGTTAGCAGCTGCGAAAGCAAAAGGCCTGTGGCCGTTCAGCCACTTCAATCGCATACATGTGACGCCACCGCTCACAACTGGTGATGCTGAAATTGCTGAAGGTCTTGCCATCATTGACGAAGTTCTTGACATCGCCGATACGTATTACACCGGCAATTAAGTTCTACCGGTTCTGAGGGAACCCAAGATCAACACTTGATGTCCTCGGGTCTGGCCAACGCGACGTCACCACCTTGCTGCGCGTAAAGAAATTGATTCCTTCTGGGCCATACATGTGGTGGTCTCCGAACAAACTGTTTTTCCAGCCGCCAAATGAGTAATACGACACAGGAACTGGAATAGGCACGTTGATGCCAACCATTCCTACATTGATATCGAACTGAAACTCGCGCGCCACCCCACCATCACGGGTGAACAAAGCAACACCATTACCGAATTGATTGGCGTTGATTAGTGCAACACCTTCGGCATACGACTTCACACGAACAACGTTTAATACAGGACCGAAAATCTCTTCGTCATAACACCGCATGCCTGGCTTGACGCAATCAATAATGCTCGGGCGAATAAAGAAACCATCTGCTGGCACATTGGTACGGCCATCAACCACAACTGTTGCGCCTTCATCTGCAGCGCCAGCCAAATAACCGGCAACCTTGTCGCGATGCTCTGCAGTAATGAGGGGTCCCATTTCATTCTTCGAATCACTGGCTGGTCCTACTGTGATCGCGGGAATACGCTCTTGCACCTTTTTGATCAATGCATCAGCAACGGAATCGACAGCAAGCAATACTGAGATTGCCATACAACGCTCGCCTGCCGAACCGTATGCCGCACTCACTGCTGCATCGGCAGCCATATCGAGGTCAGCATCAGGCAACACCAACATGTGGTTCTTTGCGCCACCTAATGCCTGCACTCGCTTGCCGTTCTTTGTACCGACCTCATAGATGTACTTCGCAATAGGTGTAGAACCGACGAACGAGACAGCCGCAACATCGGGATGCTCAAGCAAACGGTCAACTGCAACTTTGTCACCATTGATGACATTGAACACGCCATCAGGAACGCCTGCTTGCTTTAGCAAGTCAGCCAAGAACAAAGCGACCGACGGATCCTTTTCGCTTGGCTTCAAGATGAACGTGTTGCCGCATGCAATTGCGCTTGCAAACATCCACATCGGAACCATTGCCGGAAAGTTGAACGGCGTAATGCCGGCAACAACACCGAGTGGTTGACGAATGCTGTACACATCAACCCCAGTAGCGGCTTGTTCGCTATAGCTACCCTTCAAGAGGTGTGGGATCCCGCATGCGAATTCAATGTTCTCAAGTCCGCGAGCAATTTCACCAAGAGCATCAGTAATTACTTTGCCGTGCTCTGCGCTCAACATTGCAGCAATCTCATTTCGATTGCTCTGCACCAAGTTGCGAACATTGAACATAATCTCAGCGCGACGTGACAAGTTTGTTGCACGCCATGCAGGAAAAGCAGCCGTTGCCGCCGCAACAGCAGCATCTATTTCTTGCACAGATGCGAAATCAACAATTGAGCTTTGAACACCGGTAGCGGGATTAAAGACTGAACCGCTTCGGCCAGATGTGCCAGCAACAGGGGCACCGTTGATCCAATGTGAGATGTGATTCATTCCTTCACATTAGAGGCGCAACGGGACCCGCCCGCAATAGCGCTAGTGGCGATGAGCGCGGGCGGTATCGATCAATGAATCAAAGAGAGCTTGAGAGGAGGCAACGACAGGGCTGCGTCGTGCAAGAGGGTCAATAGTGAGCAAATCCTTGCCATCTACTTCGCCGACAATGGCACCAGCTTCCTGACAAATCAGAACAGCTGCCAGGTAATCCCATACCCCGTGGTCGTGGAAGTCCACATAACCGTCGAGCCCACCCGTTGCTACAAGCGAGATATCAAGAGCCGCAGCTCCAAGAGTGCGGAACTGCCACCACCCGTGCGGATACGGCGGTGCACCGTTAGTGCCAACGACTGCTTGCGACACATTGGCAAGAGGGTTCACACGCACTGGTAATCCATCGCGGTTTGCCCCACCACCGCGCGATGCGCCATAACGAGTTTCACTTCCCGACTGCTCTGCAACTAACGCAGCACGTAAACCGTGTCGGTCCACGACACACAACGATGTTGCAAACCATGGAAGACCTTTACTTGCATTTGTTGAACCATCGAGAGGATCAACAACAACCAGCAATCTGTCATCGGTAATTGGCCACACGATGTCGGCGATGCCACTCTCTTCAGACAGAACTTCGAAACCTGATGCTTGAAGCAAATCAACAATGACATCGTCGATCACGACATCAGCTGAATACTGACCCTCGCGCTCGCCAGACATTGACCAGTCTGCGATTTCGTCCAAGGTGTCGGCAGCGGCATCTGCCACGTCATGCAGAAACCCCAAAATATCGCGGTCTGCAGAGTTGTAATCGAAATGGGGCACAACTGAACGGTAGTGTCCATGACGTGGCCGTTATCGACATTGCCGGATTTGTCACCGATTTAAAGAGTCACGCCGTCGACCATGGGTTTCATGTCCATGACGAGCGTCACTTTGTAGAGACTTACTCACTGCGTCAACTCTGGGAAGTAGACCTTCATCCCGAAGAGGCGTGCAATGGCCCTATTGACTTGCACGTCAGCCTAGAAATCGACCCGCGAACGCTTCTCAGTTTTGAAGATGTTGTTCTCGCCATGGATGACCCCGACGACGATCCACCAGAAGGCTTTACTTTCCCACTTGTATTCACATGGACTTTCCCACCACTCGTACACCCGCCCGACTTGTTGGTGCTTGCTACCGAAGTTGCCGGACTTGGTGGAGTCGAATTACCACTCGAGGTGTCAGCGATTGATTCATTTCACCAAGTCACAGATGCTCCAGAGCGAAGCCTCACCGTGGTGAGTCGCGTGCCAGTGTCATTGGCAAATGTTTACAAAGGCGACAACGACCCAGTGTGCGCAGTTCTTGATACGTGCCGAAATGTCAGTTTGAATTTGTTGGAACGTGTGCCCTTTTGGATTGGCGACATCCACTAATACGCGTTAGCGCGCCAGCAACGAGATGCGCGCTATTAATCCGCGTTCGCCATTGGCGCGAGGCAGTAACTCTGCAACGCCACCACTAGCAACGGCAAGTTGGCGAACAATAGACAAGCCGAGTCCGGTTCCTGGTGCATTTTCAATGTCAGTTCCGCGCCAGAAACGCTCAAACGCAAGAGTTCGTTTCTCTTCTGACAATCCCGGGCCCTCGTCAATGACATCTACATGGATATGACGATGAACCCGATGCACCTCAAGAGTGATGGTGGAGTTATCGGGAGCTGCTGTCAATGCATTGTCAATGTAGTTATCAACAATCTGTTCAAGTGCGCCATCAAGCGCAACACACGGAGCCGTTTCTAGTCCGACCACCTTGAAAGTGATGTGTCGTTCCGCTGCTAGCGATTCCCACACAGCAACTCTGCTGCGCACGATGACCGAGGCGTTCACCTTCACAGTGACCGTTGAACCGCCTTCTAGGCGAGACAGAGCCAACAACTGTTCAATCATTTCTTGCAAACGATCGGTTTCTACTCGAGACGCCTCAAGCGCCATCGCCACGGGCGATGTGCTGTCTCCCACAGCCTCTTGAGCCTGATCAAGCCTCAGACGAAGCGCTGTCAATGGAGTGCGCAACTGATGAGACACAGCCCCTGAGAAATGTTGCTGGCTTTCAAGCATCAGACCTATTCGACCCGCCATTGCATTAAACGAACGCGATAGTTCACGCACTTCAGGCGGACCCTTCGTATCGTCTGCATGAACGGAGAAATCTCCATCGGCAAGGCTTTCGGTACTGGTCTTGAGGCGACTAATCGGGCGAGCAATAGTGAGCGCAAGTGGAATTGCAACGCATGCCGCAGCAAGCAATGTGATCAGACCAGCAGCGACAATGCCCATTACGTGATCTTGTACTTCTTTGTCTACATGTGACTTTGGATGAGAGAAGCGCACGACGCCAAGCACTTTGTCACCCAACAGCACGGGAACAGCGACATAGAGCATTCGCTCACCGAGCGTCGCAGAGTCACGCTCGCCTACTGCGGGCAACCCCTTGAGTGCTCCGGCCACTTCTAGTCGATTCGAAAAGTCTGTGCCGAAAACAATTGTCGAATCGCTGGTGGAAACAACTAACCCGGCTGCGTTTGTAACAACAATGCGAGCATCACTTGACTTGCTGTAGCTATCAACGTATGGCTGTAACGATGGAAGTACCGCACCGGCAGTTGTGTTTAACGTTTCCTTTGCATGGCCCGCCAAAATAAAAGCGTCGCGCTCAAGTGCAGTTACTAAGCGTTCACGTTCTACTCGCGCAACAAAGGATGCGAGTGGTGCACTAAAGACAAGAAGAATGAGAACTGCGACTGTCACTAGGGCGCCGATGAGTCGGATTTTCATTGAGGAACCTCTACAAACTTGAAACCAACTCCGCGCACTGCCTGAATCCAATCAGGGCTTCCCAACTTCTTGCGGATAGATGCAATATGTGCATCAAGAGTCTTTGTGGTGCCGTACCAATTGGTATCCCACACATGTTCCAAGATGTCATTTCGTCGAAATACCACGCCGGGTTCTGATGACAAGAATGCAAGCAAATCAAATTCCTTGGCAGTGAGGACAACTTCTTGGCCGTCAAGCGTTGCACTGTGAGTTCTTTCATCAATCACAACACGTGTCGATGGGATGTCGACATCTGCTGCATGTGTGTCATGTCCACGTCGAGTCACGGCCTTTATGCGAGCAAGTAGTTCTCTCTGACTGAATGGTTTAACAACATAATCATCAGCGCCAAGTTCTAAACCAAGAACACGATCCAATTCATCTCCGCGTGCACTAACGATGATGATGGGTGTAGTTGAGAACTCACGAATACTTTTCGAAACATCAAGGCCGTCCATGTCAGGTAGACCAAGATCCATCAAAATGACTTCAGGTAAAAATTCTTTTGCGGCAACAATCGCATCGGCCCCTGTTGCCGAATGGTGAACGCTCATTCCTGCATTAACAAGTGATGCAGACACTGACTCTGCGATTGCCACATCGTCTTCCACAAGCAATACCTTCACAACCCCATTGTGCCTCTTTCCCAGCAGATGACCTAACTCACGGTGGAATGTGGAATTGGACGAATCTTGGACAATCCCACACCGTTCCCTATATCGCAAGCCCCTACTGTGATGAACAAGGGCTACCGGCCCACAAAGGAGCACATCATGAAGGCAGGAATAGCTACCACCCTCTCTATCGCAGGAGTACTTGTCGCAGGGGCAGCCGCCTATGCAGTCAATTCCAGCGTTCTCAGCACCACATCTTCGACTCAATCAGCAGTCGTTGATTCACCTGCATCGCCAGTGGTCGATGCAGTCTCCACACTCCCCGGTCAAGTGGGAGAACAGTCCACAAAGGTTCAATCCTCTGTCTTGAGCAACAACACCACGACATACCAAGTCGGAACCTCAGGTTCAGTTGTGATCGACATGAGCTCTGGAGCCATAGCTATCAGTAACGTTCTTCCAGCCGCTGGTTGGTCGTCCGAACCAGCACAAAGTCAACCAAATGGTGACGTGAAGGTCCCTTTCGTTTCATCAAGCACTCGAATCGAGTTTCTCGCTCGCCTCGCTGACGGAAAAGTTTCTGTCAGTGTGACCTCACAACCTGTGGCACCACCAAACACAATGAAGCCAACTGCCAACTCAACAAAGCCAAGCGTCCCGTTCTCAGGTGACGGTGACAACGAGGGCGGCGATCACGAAAACAAAAGAGATGATGACTAGTCATGAATGATCCACTATTAAACCAAGCTGGCGCTATACCTCCAGCACCACCAGTGACACGTACGCCACACACCGCTACTCGCAAAAAGCACCCAGCAATGTCGGCCCGCATCTTGGCAGCTGGTCTTTCAGCCACCGCTCTGATTGGGTTAACAACCGGCTACACACTTTCTCAAAAAGTGTCAGCCTCACAACCAGCCGCTTCTAGCAACAATGTCGTCAGTGCTTCGCTGAACAAGCCAATTGACGCCGGCGTGATCGCGTCAACATCACGAGTTGTCTACGTACCAGTTCCTGGAGTCTCGGCAGCAAAAGCTGGAACTCCAAAAGTTCAAGCACCAGCACCAGCTGTCACAACACAAAAGAGCAGTGGCTCGAAGTAAGCGTCCACAATGACAACCACAACAGCCACCACAGCACGTGTGGAACGCATGGCAATGGGAGTCACCTGTGCAGCAACAGTTACCAGCGCTGATCCGTTTTCTCTTGCCGTTCAGTGTCTTGACGTTGTTGAAGGACTAGAATTTTTATGGAGTCGCTTTATTCCAACAAGCGATATTTCAAGACTCAATCACGCCAGCGGACAACCCACCGAGGTCGATGGAAGAACCGTGACTCTCATCCATCACATGATTGCCGCTCACCAAGCAACCGATGGTGCATTCAACCCCACACGTCTCCCCTTGCAGATTGCTGCGGGAGATGAGAGTTCACTGGTTAATGACAAAACAACCAAACTTCCAACAGGATCAATTGCTTTTTCAGACCTGACGGGCATACATATCTTTCATGATGGAAAAGTTTCTCTCCCTCGTGGCATGACACTTGATGCAGGTGGCATAGGGAAAGGATTAGCAGCCGATCTAGTTCTTGCATTCGCTCTGGAACAGGGAGCTAATGCAGCCTGCGTCAATCTTGGTGGAGACATGGCCATTAACACCGGCGATTCCATCGGGTGGGACATTCAAATTCTCTCACCGCTTGATAATGAAGTGATTCTCGACACTGTTCGTATTTCTGTCGGCGGAGTTGCGACGTCTTCTCTTTTTGCACGAAAGCGAACATCCGCCGGCATCACTTCTCACTTGTTTACCAACACCTCAGCACACGACACACTCCACACAATCGGAGCCACGGTCATATCTAATTCGGCTGCATGGTCGGAAGCATGGACAAAATATGCAATCCTTAGCGATCCGGCCCAAGCGATCGACACTCTGACTGCTTCAGGAATAGCAGGAATGCTGGTTTCTGCCGACGGAAACTGCATACGCACCGAAACCTGGAAGTCTTTTACTAATGAATAATCATCTCTGGTGGAATCTCACTCGCGCATCAGCGAACATTGCCATGGTGCTGATCTTGTTCACTATTCTGTGGGGCGTACTGCTAGCAACACGTGTTCTCAAACCGAACGACAGACCAGCATGGCTTCGTGATCTTCACACATGGCTTGGCGGACTTGCACTTGTGTTCACGATTATTCATATTCTGACCCTGATCGCAGACTCATACATTTCATTTACATTTGTTTCCGTATTGGTGCCATTCGTTAGCGCTTGGAAACCGCTCCCCGTCAGTTTGGGAATTCTTGCTTTCTACATCTTGGCTGCCGTGCAAATTACTTCTTTGTTGATGCGCAAAATGAGCAGGACAACATGGCGACGTATTCATTTGTTGTCGTACGCACAGTTCGTGCTCGTGATGGCGCACGTATTAACCACCGGAAGCGACATAGGCAAGGCCTGGTATGCGGGCATCACTATGGCTATCGCCATGATGGGTGCAGCAGTCTTTGGCATTCGCGTCATATACGGAAAATTCTCACCAGCTGTGGCACGGGCGAAAGCCGAATAGTCACATTTCCTTCGACAGGACAATGGTGGGCCAGGCAGGGCTCGAACCTGCGACCAAGGGATTATGAGTCCCCTGCTCTAACCAACTGAGCTACTGGCCCAAAAGTCGACCGAGGTTAGGGGTGCGACTGGCTCCGGGGGTGGGGCTCGAACCCACGACAAACGGATTAACAGTCCGTTGCTCTGCCAACTGAGCTACCCCGGAAGGGAACCCAAAGGCTACCAGCGAGGACACCCAGTGCCCAAGGCCATAGCCCTAGTCAGATTCGAGGTAACTGCGCAATCGCTGGCTGTTATTTGGATGGCGAAGGCGGGCAAGGGTCTTTTGTTCAATCTGGCGGATTCGCTCACGAGTGACGCCTTCTTGCTTTGCAACATCATCGAGAGTTTGTGGTTCGCCACTAGAGATACCGAAGCGCTTATCAATGATGCGACGATCTCGATCTGGGAGGTGATGAAGTTCTAGCGACACCGCATCGACAAGTTCACGACGTTGCACAACATCAGCCGGAGAATCATTGTTGTCTCCGCCGAATTTGTCACCCCACGTTGTGGAATCTTCATCACTACTGACTGGTTCGTCAAGACTGATTGTGACAGAAGAGATTTGTTTTAGTTCTTCGATCTTTTCAGCAGGAATCAGAGTTCGTTCTGCAAGCTCTGCATACGTTGGTTCACGCTTCAACTCGACATTGAGTTCACGGTCGGCCTTTGTGATGCGATTCAACATTTCGACAACGTGGCTAGGAACACGAATGGTGCGGCCTTGATCTGCCATCGCGCGCATCATTGATTGACGAATCCACCAGGTGGCATAGGTAGAGAACTTGAAACCCTTTTCCCAGTCATACTTTTCTGCTGCACGCATCAGACCAATATTGCCCTCTTGAATAAGGTCAAGAAGTTGCAGTTCACGACCGTCATACTTGCGAGCAATAGAAACAACGAGACGAAGATTCGCCGTAATGAGATGTTCGAAAGCTTCTTCACCTTCACGCATGATGATGCGTAATTCTCGACGCTGAGTTGCAGACAGAGAGCCTTCAGTTGATCGAGCCTTTGCTTCCTGCATCGTGCGAATTGCTCGACCAAGTCTCTTTTCGTCATCGGCGGACAACAATGCCACCTGACCGATCTCGCCGAGATACATGCGCACTGCATCGCCAGCGTCTCCTGCAAGCACTCGTGGAGCCACGACTTTGGACGGGACCAGCTTGAGAGTGCGTGGTGCAGGGATTTCAATTTCACCCGAGATATCAGGCTCAATTTTGGCAATGGAGATTTTTGCTTCAAGTAACACTGATTCGATATGACGAATCATTTCTGGATTCAGTTCCACGTTTCTAAAAACATGAGCCACCGTATTTGGGTCAACTAATCCGTCGTCTGACCGCGAGGCAAGCAATGTGGCCCACTCAGCAGCATCCACAGACGGATGCGGCAGAACAATGGTGGACCGACGGGTCATAGAGACGCCTGAGCCACCTGAGCGAGCCACTGCAGCAAGATCACCGCCGCATTAGGAGCTTTGTCATGTTTATTCAGATCCTCAAGGGCGTTGCGCACCATGCGGTCATTCTGGATTTGCTCGATATCAGAGCCAAGCCGGCGGCGAGATAGTTCTCGTCGGACAGCAGCCGATATAAGTGCCCGCGATTCGACAAGAGGATCAGCATCAATGTCGTACACCGCTGCCCTCTCAATGATGTCGGCCGCATCAGGCTGCACCGATTGCAAGGCCACGTGGACATCGCCGTCGGATGCCGCGATGGCGCGAAACGCCTCGCGAGATGCATCGTCGGGAAAGAGCTCCTCAATGAGCCACGGTGCAATGGTGTCCCATTCATGAATGAGCAGCGACAAGGCAACGAACCCAGCACCTTCTGTCGCTTGCTGAACGGGGGCGGCAATAACGACGGGTGCAGAGCCTCCCCTGTCTGCGATTTTCACCAAATCGGCAGCCGAAACTCCGGTATGGCTGGCAACTTGACCTGCATACAACCGACGCACGTTTGAATCGGGATGCTCGTTCACAAATTCCATAGCTTTCCCTGCAAGTCGAGCGCGAGACTCTGGTGACCGCAGCGGATTTGCATCGAACAATCTCTTCAAACGGAAACCAAGAAACGGCATCGCATCATTAATGGCACGCGTTAATGCTTCGGGATCTGAACTTGCAAGCTCGCCAGGGTCTTTGCCTGCTGGGAACTGTGCGACAGATACTGAAATGTCATATTTCTTTTCCCATGCGTAGAACTTGTCGGTTGCGCCTTGACCTGCAGCATCTGCATCAAAGGCCAGCACAACGTTGCGTGCGTAGCGCTTCATGAGTTTCACGTGATCTTCGGTAAGCGCGGTACCACACGTCGCAACCGCAGTAGCGAGTCCGCTGCGATGAAAACCAATGACATCTGTGTACCCCTCGCACACAATGACGCGGTCTTCTTTCACCACGTTGCCTTTGGCCCAGTTCAGGCCATACAACGTCCGTGACTTCACGTACACCGGAGTCTCGGTGGAGTTCTTGTACTTCGCTGGGTCTGTTGAACCGGGAAGAATTCGACCACCAAAGGCGACCGCTGCACCATTTTCATCAAAGATCGGAAACATGACTCGTGCGCGGAAAGAATCTTGTAATCGGCCCGCTTTGTTGACGAAACCAAGCCCCACCTCAGCCAACATTGCTGGTGTCGCACCGAGCGAAGAACTAAGAGCATCCCATTCATCGGGAGCCCACCCAAGACGAAACGACCGCGCGACATCGCCAGACAGTCCGCGTTCACGCAAATATTCACGCGCTGCTCGGGCATCAGGAGATTCAAGAAGCCGTGCGTGATACCAATCGACTGCACGCTCCATCAATGCTTGCAATTCTTTTCGGTGCTTACGCTCGCCGTTACCAGCTCCCGATGTGTAGTGAAGCTCAATTCCGGCTTTGCTTGCTATGCGCTCTACGGAACCAACGAAATCTAAATGTTCCATTTGTTGAACAAAGGTGAAGACATCGCCTTTGGCTCCACAACCAAAGCACATGTATCGGCCCGTTTCATCGTTGACACTGAATGATGGTGAACGTTCGGAGTGAAAGGGACACAGACCAACCTGACTGCGGCCCGTGCGGCGAAGTTGAGAATACGGCGAAACGACGTCAGACAAAGTGACAGCGGACCTGACCTTTTGAATGTCGTCCTCAGCAATGCCCATGGCACGACATTAGTGCGCCGTGAGAGGACCTAGGACTGTGCAGATGGTGTGGCGCGAAGCGAGGCAACAATCGACACCACAAGGATCATGGCGATGACTGATAACGACGCCGCGATGGGCATGTGCCACCAATATGACAAGACCATCTTGATTCCGACAAACGCCAGGATGACCCCAAGGCCAGTCTGAAGGTACTGGAAACGATCACGCATATCTGCGAGAAGGAAATACAGCGCTCGTAATCCCAAAATTGCGAAGGCATTTGATGCAAAAGCGATGTATTGCTCGTTGGTCACGGCTAGAACGGCTGGCACGGAGTCAACAGCGAAGATGACATCCGTAATCTCCACGAGAACCAATACCGCAAGAAGTGGCGTTGCCAATCTCTTTCCGTTTTCCTTCGTGAACAATTTCTGCCCGTCAAGCTTGTCTGTAGACGGTACGAAACGATGAAATATCTTCATCGCCTTGCTCTTTGCGGGGTCAAAGCCATCGTCATGGGTCTGAAGCAATTTGATTCCCGAATACAACAGGAACAGCCCGAACAGAATCAATGTGATTTTGAAAGTATTGATGATTGCCACTCCGGCGAAGATAAAGCCGACACGCATGGCTAGCGCTCCAAAAATTCCCCAGAAAAGAACTCGGTGTTGATACATCTTTGGCACTTGGAAGTGCGTAAAGAGAACAGCCCACACAAACACGTTGTCAACACTGAGGCTTTTTTCGATTAGGTAGCCACCCATGTATTCACCAGCTGCTGCTGAGCCAAACTCCCACAACATGACAAGCCCAAAGAGCAATCCAATGCTGATCCACACTGCAGACTCAATGGCTGCTTCTTTTGTATGAATCTCATGTGCGTTTCGGTGTACTACCAAAATGTCAATGAGCAGCATTGCGCCGATGAGCGTCAGTAAGAGCGGCCAGTGCCAGCCTTCGATAGTGAGATCTACCTTGCCTGACGATGTGCCAGACGAAACGAGTGCTGCAAGATATGACATCGGACGAATATTAGTTGACTACTTCGTGTCAGCCTTGGCGCCACCAATGACAGCCTGGGCTGCCGACAGACGCGCAATGGGCACGCGATATGGAGAGCAACTGACATAGTTCAAACCTGCGCGATAAAACAGGCCGATTGACTCTGGGTCACCTCCGTGTTCACCACAGACGCCCAACTTGAGTCCACGCTTCACCTTGCGACCACGTTCGGCTGCGATAAACACCAATTCACCCACACCGTTTTGGTCAATTGTCTCGAATGGATTGCGCTTCAATAAGCCCGCTTCTAGGTAGGCCGGCATCATGCGACTTTCAATATCGTCTCGACTGAAACCAAATGTCATCTGTGTGAGGTCATTTGTTCCGAAGCTAAAGAAATCGGACACTTCAGCTAGTTCACCTGCCCGAAGGGCTGCACGAGGAGTCTCAATCATTGTTCCGATCGAGACCTTCGGGCGCTTTTTGGATTTCTCACCCTTTTTAGTCTTTGGAGTCGGCAGCGAATTGATGTCTGCAAGAACATCTTCTACCCAACTACGAGCAAGAGCTAATTCTTCACGTGTCACAGTTAGTGGAATCATGATTTCCACGATTGGTTCGTACCCCTTTGCAGCCACATCATCTGCTGCTTCCATCAGAGCGCGCACTTGCATTGCGTACAAGCCAGGTTTGATGACGCCGAGACGAACGCCACGAGTTCCCAACATCGGGTTCACTTCGCTCCACTCGTGTGCGGCACGCAATAGTGTCTCTTCTTCTGCATCAAGCCCGATTGTTGCCTTCTTGATTTCGAGTTCGCTGACATGTGGCAAGAATTCATGAAGTGGCGGATCAAGCAAGCGCACCGTTACAGGGAGTCCCGACATTTCTTTTAATAGTGAAATGAAATCTTTTTTCTGAACTTTGCGTAATTCTTCCAATGCAGCTGCTTCTTCTGCCGGAGTACTTGCAAGAATCATTCGTCGAACCACCGGCAATCGATCAGCAGCCAGAAACATGTGCTCCGTACGGCAGAGCCCGATGCCTTGTGCGCCAAGCTCGCGGGCTTTCTTTGCATCTTCGTCAGTATCGGCATTGGCGCGGACATCCATCTTGCCCTTACGGACTTCGTCAGACCATTTCAAAATGGTGTCAAATTCCTTTGGCGGTTTTGAAGCCATCAATGCGAGTTGTCCGAGCATTACTTCGCCAGTTGTTCCGTCAAGCGACAACCAGTCGCCTTCTTTGACAGTGACACCGTTTGCAGTAAACGAATTACCTGAAATCTTGACGTCATCTGCACCAACGATGGCTGGAGTACCCCATCCGCGTGCAACGACAGCTGCGTGACTGACTAGACCTCCACGCGACGTAAGAATGCCCTTTGCAACCATCATTCCGTGCACGTCTTCTGGGCTGGTCTCTGCACGAACCAAAATGACGTCTTTGCCTGCCAAAACTGCAGCCTCTGCATCATCTGCAGTGAAGAACACCTGGCCTACCGCCGCACCAGGAGACGCGGCTAAACCTTTGGCAATGCCCTTCGACTTTGTTGCGAACTGCGGATGCAGAACCTGATCAAGATGATCTGCCGCAACTCGCATGATCGCTTCAGTCTTTGAAATCTTCCAGGCCTTCTTGCCCGTACCTGTTGGCTTTGTCATTTCAACTGCCATTTTCAAAGCTGCAGCGCCGGTGCGCTTTCCGACTCGCGTCTGCAGCATCCACAATTTGCCCTGCTCGATTGTGAACTCAGTGTCACACATGTCTTTGTAATGACGTTCAAGCCGAGCAAAGATCTCCATCAATTCGGTATGAATTTTCGGAAACTTCTTTTTCAGGGCATTGAGATCTTCGGTGTTGCGAATTCCGGCAACAACATCCTCACCTTGGGCATTGACAAGGAAGTCGCCGTACGGTTTTGAATCTCCTGTTGCTGCGTTACGTGTGAATCCAACACCTGTGCCTGAATTTTCGTCGCGGTTACCAAACACCATCGCTTGCACGTTGACTGCCGTACCTAGTTCGTGGCTGATTTTTTCGCGAACTCGATATGCGATTGCTCGCGGACCATTCCACGAGCGAAAGACAGCCTCTACAGCGCCACGTAATTGTTTGGCGGGGTCTTGTGGGAACGGCTTACCAGTTTCCTTTGCAACTGCCTTCTTATAGACCTCGCAGAGTTCTTTCAAGGCCGATGCAGGAATGTCGGCATCGGTCTTTGCGCGGGCGACTTCTTTAGCTTTGTCTAGTGCGTGTTCGAAAATTGCACCATCGAGTCCAAGAACGATGCGGCCATACATAGAAATGAAGCGACGATACGAGTCATAGGCAAAACGTTCAT
>Ga0194041_10000289_pt1 | contig 19711 bp, 15 predicted proteins | sample JunL449m_MetaG_FD_160082 | JGI IMG/M metagenome (GOLD analysis project Ga0194041, IMG submission 160082) | Anoxic zone freshwater microbial communities from boreal shield lake in IISD Experimental Lakes Area, Ontario, Canada - Jun2016-L442-9m | ecosystem: Environmental > Aquatic > Freshwater >...
GCTCGCTGACGAACGCGCCTTTCACCGACGACCTCGATGACTTTGACGCAAGCTGCATGGGCCTACACCCGGTCGACCTCGCCGTCGTCGAGGGGCTCGTGCTGATCGACCTCTCAGGTGAGGCTGGCCCGCCAGCAGAGCACATCGGTGACCTCGCCAAAAAACTCGCGCAGTACCGCCTCAGCGAACTGAATCGCGGAGCCAAGGTCGTCTACGAGGTCAACGCGAACTGGAAGACGGTCGTCGAGAACTACAGCGAGTGCCTCCACTGCCCCGGCATCCACCCCGAACTGAACCGCCTGTCGCATTACTTGAGCGGCGAGACGATGAGCGGCGACGGCGACTGGTGCGGCGGCTCGATGGACTTGGCCGAGGACGCCGAGACTATGGGCAAGGACGGTGGCGGCAACCACCGTGAGCCGATAGAAGGCCTCGGCGAAGCAGACCTACGCACAGTCCTCTACTTCACGATCTTCCCCAACGCGATGGTCTCGCTGCACCCCGATTACGTGATGCTGCACACGCTCTGGCCAAAGGCACCAAACCTCACCGAAGTGACCTGCGAATGGCTCTTTGAGGACCGCACTATCGCCGCAGCCGACTTCGACCCCAGCGACGCAGTTGAGTTTTGGGATCAGGTCAACCGTGAGGACTGGGGCGTCTGTGAGCTGACCCAGAAAGGGCTCGGCGATGGCACGCTGCCAGCCGGCCGTTACACGAAGCAAGAGGACGTAGGTCACAAGTTCGACGTGATCGTCGCCCACCGTTACCTCGAAGCACTCGGCGCCGCGATTCCAGCCCGCAGCTAAGTCAGCGTCAGGTTGACAGCTACCCCCGCTGAGAGGTAGGAATAAAGCCCTGTCCCCGGCTCCTAAAGACCCCAAAGCCGGCCTCTCGCGCCGTTCGCTCTTTGCTCGCACGGGCGCTGCTGCGCTCGGCGCAACGACGCTCGCGGGGCTTGCTGGCTGTGAGAACACGACTACTCCTGTCGCTGCGAGCGGCAGCGGCAGCGGCGGCAGCGGCCTGCTCGGCGACCCAACGGCCGGCGGACCGGTCGACTCGGCAGGGATACCGCTCGCGCGGCGTGACTATCCGGTCACACTCCCCCGCTTCCAGGATCCAGTATCAGCCTCGGATAAGCCAGAGACGGGTGGCGTTTTTAAAATCTACAACTACGCCGACTACCTCAACCCCGAGGTGCTGAAGGCGTTCGGCAAGCGGGAGGGCGTAGAGGTCAAGGTGACGACCTTCGACAGCGTCGATGAAGCGTTCTCGAAGCTGAGCACAGCTGGGTTGGAGTTCGACGTGATCGTCTCGACCCCAGACCAGCTTTCAAAGCTCGTTGGGCGCAAGCTGCTCCAGCCGCTCAACCCGGAGCTGGTGCCTAATCTGCAGAAGAACATCTGGCCGGCGATTCACAGCCCGTTCTATGACGTTGGGTCGCGCTACACGGTCCCGTACGTCGTCTACACGACAGGCATCGGCTGGCGTAACGACAAGATCACGATCGACCCGGCGGCGCTCGACAGCGGTTGGAATGCGCTCTGGGATGCAACCAGCCAGCGCGGCAAGGCGCAGCTACTCGACGACAAACGTGAAGCACTCGGGATGGCGATGCTGCGCGACGGTCAGCCGGACATCAACACCGGCTCGCCGGCGCTCGTAAATCGGGCCCTCGCCTCGCTCGAGGTTCTGGCTAACAATGTTCGGCCAAAGGTTCAGATCTCGGCCTACGAGACGCTGCCGGCGGGGCGGATCACGATCGCCCAGATGTGGTCGGGCGACATTCTCTCGGGAGCGATCAACTACCTGCCGAAGGGGACCCCCGCATCGGTGATGTCCTACTGGTACCAGGCCGAAGGAGGCCCGGTCTTCAACGACATCTTGACCGTCGCCGCCGCCTCGCAGAAGCCCGTGTTGGCACACCGCTTCCTCAATTACATGATGGAACCGCAGGTCGCCTACGACAACTTCGTCAATTTCGTCGGATACCAGCCGCCGCAGAACACGCTTGACGCAGCAAAGCTCTTTGCTGACGGAATCCTGCCGAAGTCGCTCAGCAACGCGGTCGTGACCGAGGAGGCTTACGCAACAGGCAACGGTTTCATGACGCTCACAGCTCAAGGCGAGCAGACTTGGGAGAAGGCCTGGGCGAAGTTCCGGGCGGGCTGAGATGAGCCGCCGCAGGATCTGGGGTTTCTTCGCTGCGCCGGGCATGGTGTGGCTCAGCCTCTTCTTTGTAATCGCCTTTTACGCCGTCATCAGCGTTGGCCTTGGCAACGTCAACACGCTCTACCAGCCGATCCCGCACTGGAACCCGCTCGACTGGAACGTCGGCTACCTCGTGCAGGCGATCGAGTCGGTGATCCCCGGCGGCCAGAACTGGGACGTAGTCGTTCGCACCACGATCTACATCGGTGCCGCGATTGTGCTCTCGCTGCTGATCGGCTACCCAGTCGCCTACTACGCCTCGCGCCACGCCGGTCGCTGGCGCGGGCTGGTCGTCGTGCTTCTGATTCTGCCGTTCTGGATTTCGTACATCATGCGAATGTTCGCTTGGACCAACCTGCTGGCACCGGACGGCTACGGGTCGAGAGTCTTAAGCGCGCTCTCGATCGATTCGCTGCTCTCGTCGATCGGGCTGCTCGACGGCACAGACTGGCTTGGCGGCCAGGGAATCACGGTGATCATCGCGCTCGTCTACGGCTATGTGCCATTCCTGATCCTTCCGCTCTTTGCTTCGCTCGACCGGATCGACCAGCGAGTGATTGAAGCCGCCCGCGACCTCGGAGCGCCGCCGGCGAGTGCCTTCCGCCGCGTCATCCTGCCGATGTCGAAGCCGGGAATCCTTGCCGGGCTCGTCCTTGTGGCGCTGCCGATGGCCGGCGACTACTACACGCAGACGCTGATGAGCGGCTCTCCATCGACGAGCATGATCGGCAACGTGATCAACGACTACATCCAGGGCGGCCCTGACAAGTCGCTCGGCTCAGCGATGACGATCCTGCTCTCGATCGTGCTCTTGGTCTTCATGCTCTATTACCTGCGCACGCTGCGCCGCGAGCAGGGTGAGGTTGCGGCATGAGCACGGCTTCGCTGCGCAACCCTTGGAGCAAGCCGCGCTTCCTCGTCGGCATCACCTGGATCTACATCCTCTGGTCGCTGCTCCCGGTGCTGCTGGCTATCCGCTTTGCCTTCAACAGCGGTCGCTCGCGGACTTCGCTCCAGGGCTGGTCAACGAAGTGGTTCTTCGGCGATAACAGCTTCAGCGTCTTTGGCGATCCAACGCTCCAAGACGCACTCACACACAGCCTCGTACTGGCCGGGCTGGCAATGCTGATCGCTACGCCATTGGGGATCATGCTCGCGATCGGGCTGCAGCGCTGGCGCGGCCGTGGCTCAGGCCCGGCGAATGTGATCGCACTACTGCCGCTGGTCACTCCCGAACTGGTCTTCGCGGTGGGCCTCTTCCTCCTCTTCACGACGGCGATGACGACGATTGGCCTCGGCACGACGGCGCAGGTGATCGGGCACGTGACCTTCTCGATGTCGTTCGTCGTTGTGATCGTGCGCGGGCGACTGATAACGATTGGGCCCGATGTCGAGGAGGCCGCGGCCGACCTCGGAGCTCCCCCACTCGCGGTTATCTGGCGTGTGCTGCTGCCGCTGCTCGCACCGGCCGTCGCCGCCAGCCTGCTGATTGTCTTCGCGCTCTCTATCGACGATTTTGTCGTCAGCCAATACTTGGCTTCGGGTGCTGACACGACGACCGTGCCGATGAGGATCTACGCCCAGGCGCGCGCCGCTCCAACGCCGGCGCTGAACGCTCTTGCAACGCTGATGCTGGCATTCACTCTGATCGCTTTGGGCCTCGCCTATGGCGTATTCAAGTTCTTCAGCCGCGGCGAAAAAGGTGGTTCGGCGATCGAACAGATCGCCTCAATCGACTCTGGGGGTGGACGATGAGCGAAGGCGACATTCGGCTCGAAGGTTTAGTCAAGCGTTACGGCGACGTGCTGGCGGTAGATGGGATCGATCTTCACGTCCCTCCGGGCGAGTTCTTCACGATGCTCGGGCCGTCCGGCTGTGGCAAGACGACGACGCTGAGGATGATCGCCGGCTTCGAGCGCCCCGACGAGGGCGAGATTCTGCTGGACGGAAGCGACATGTCGTCAACGCCGCCGCATAAGCGCCGCGTCAACACGGTCTTCCAGAACTACGCCCTCTTCACGCACAAGACGGTCGCAGAGAACGTTGGCTTCGGGTTGCGTTACCAGAAGATCAGTAAGGATGAAACCAAGCGCCGCGTCGATGCGGTGATGGAGATGGTTCAGATCAGCGAGCTTGGCGAGCGGCGTACCTCGGAGCTTTCAGGCGGCCAGCAGCAGCGCGTCGCGCTGGCCCGGGCCCTCGTCCTCGAAGCGCCGGTACTGCTGCTCGATGAGCCGCTTGGCGCGCTCGACGCACGCTTGCGGATTGACCTTCAGGTTGAACTCAAGAGGATCCAAGAGCAGCTCGAAGTGACCTTCATCTACGTCACGCACGACCAGGACGAAGCGTTGACGATGAGCGACCGCGTCGCCGTGATGAAGGGCGGCCGGATCGAACAATGCGACGTGCCGCAGAAGCTCTACGAAGAGCCGAACACGGCGTTTGTCGCCAACTTCCTTGGCTCGGCAAACCTGCTCAGCGTCGAGGCTCGAGCAGCCGGCGCCGGCTGCGACGTGATCCTTGGCAACTTCACGCTGAAGAGCGAGAGCCGCCCTGAACAGGCTGGCGTCGGGACGGCAATGATTCGCCCCGAGTACGTCAAGCTCGAACCACACGGCAGCGAGGGCGAAAACCGCCTGCCGGGGATGGTCGAGGAAGTCGTCTACATGGGCTTCCACCAGGACGTCCGCGTGCGGCTTGCAAATGGTGATCTGATTCGGGCCGACGTTCCCAACGACGGCGACTCGCCGGAGTACGAGCAGGGGAACGCCGTTTCGGTCCACCTGCGCGCTGCCAACCTTCGCGTGCTTGACGACTACCCGGACGAAGCGGTCGATGAAGCTGCGGAGTCTGACGACATCGCGGCTTCCACAGCGGAGTAGCGGCGGATCCCGTTGTCAGCCGTTGTTGGGCCCGGCCGCAAGCTCGAGCCCGAGACCGAGTTCGGGCGCGATCGCAGCCCAGATCTGCGCGCGCGCGTACTTGAGCGTGATCGCAGGATCGCCGATCAGTGTTCGAATTCCAAAGCCATCGATCAGCGCCAAAAGGCGGTTTGTGATCAGCTCAACGTCGCCGCTGACAAACTCGCCGCTTTCGATTCCGGCGCGCAGCTCGGCCTCGAACCAGTCGTGAAGTTTGGCGTAGAGCCGGGCCGCGAAGTCGCGCAGGTCCGGCTCCCTTGCGGCGCGCAGCCAGAGTTCGACCCAGAGCACGAAATCGTCGTGCAGTGCGTCCGAAGTGGGCAGACAGATGTCGATCATTTCGACCAGCCGCTGCGCCGACGTGGCGTCGGCGCCGAGCTCCTCACCGACGCGCATTTGAGCGGCGTGGTCGTAGGAGTACTCGAGCGCCTCCGCAAGCAGCAGGTCGCGCGTTTCGAAGTGGTAGTGGACGAGCGCCGTCGAGACGCTCGCCTCGTTGGCGACGCGAGCAACCCGCACGCCATCGGTGCCCTCTTGGGCAATACGCTTGACGGCCGCTTCAAGAATCTGATCACGCATCGACATTGCAATCGGCAGTTTAGTCCCCGACCCGAGTGAGGCAACGATGAACGCAGCGACCAGCAGCCCCGATCCGGCAGACGTACTCGGCCTCAGCGAAGCAGAACTTGAGCTTCGGGCGCGGGCGCGGGCCTTCGCCGACGAGATTCTCCAGCCACTCGAGGTGGAAGCCGAGATGAACGGCGGCCACCTTCCAGCCGACGCGCTGCAGACGATCAAAGAGGAGTCGCTGAAGCGCAAGCTGAGCGGAGGCCTGCACGCCGCTGAGCACGGCGGCAACAGCTGGACGCACGTCGAATGGTTCCTCGTCGAGGAACAGCTCGGAAGGATCACAAACGCCGTCTCCTGGCACATGCCGACTGCCTACAACGTGCTGGCCCACGGCTCGCCCGCGCAGATCGAGAAGTACCTGCTGCCGGGGCTCCGTGGTGAGACGCATGACGCCTATGCGGTGACAGAAGAGCACGCCGGCTCCGACCCTTCGGGGATCACGACGACGGCGGTCAAGGAGGGCGACGGCTGGACGATCGACGGTGAGAAGTGGTTCGTCACCTATGGCGACGTGGCGGCTGTCTTCATCGTGATGGCCAACGCAATCGTTGATGGCGAGCCGCAGGGGACGCTCTTCTTGATCGATGCCGAAGCCGACGGGATCGAGATCCTCGACAACCCACCGTTTACGCACACCTACCCGCACGGCCACCCGACTATCCGCTTCAACCAAGTCAAGGTCGGCGACGACGCGATCATCGGCGGCCTCGGCGGCGGCGATGCGCTTCAGCGCGACTGGTTCTCCGAAGAGCGGCTCGGGATCGCAGCCCGTTGCGGCGGAGCGATGACGCGACTGCTGGAGGAAACGACCGCTTGGGCCGTCGAGCGCGAGCAGGGTGGTTCGCGGATCATCGATTACCAAGGCGTCTCATTCCCGCTGGCCGACTCGGCCGCCGACCTCGCCGCCGGCAGGTTGCTCGGCCTCCATACCGCGCGACTAGCCGACGCCGGTGCCGATCCGAAGCTGATCCACGCCAAGTCATCGATGGCGAAGCTCTTCATGAGCGAAGCGGCAAACCGCTGCGCCGATCGCTGCCTGCAGATCTTCGGCGGCCGTGGCTACATGCGCAGCAACGTTGCCGAACGCTTCTGGCGCGAGCTGCGCGTCGATCGGATCTGGGAAGGCACAAGCGAAATTCAGCGGCTGATCATTGCCCGCTCACTCGAGCGCCGCGGCGTTGAGCGAGTAATTAGCTAGTGGATCTCAGCAGGCTCCTGGACCCGAAGTCGATCGCCATCGTCGGCGCCAGCGAACGCCCGGCATCGTACGGCGGCGAGGCGCTGCTGAACCTCAAACGGATCGATTACGGCGGCAAGGTTTACGCCGTCAATCCAGGACGCGATGAGGTTCATGGCTTCGACTGTTTCGCATCCCTGGCCGATCTGCCTGAAGCGCCTGATGCAGTGATCGTCGCGATCCCTGCCGAGCATGTAGCGGCCGTGATTGAGCAGGCCGGTGCGCTCGGCTGCGGCGGCGCCGTCGTTTTCGCGGCCGGCTTCTCCGAGTCGCGCGAGGGCGAGCAGCACGAGGCCGCGCTCGTCGCCGCCGCGGCCGCCCATGATCTGCCGGTCTGTGGCCCGAACGGCAATGGAATCGTCTCTATCGCCTCCAACTTCGCGCTCTGGGGCGACATGGTTGGCCCACGCGACGCGGGGCCGGTGGCGCTCGTATCGCAGTCCGGAAACGTCGCCGTCAACGCGATCGCGTCGCGGCGCGGACTACGGCTCCACACCGTCGTCTCCTGCGGCAATCAGGCCGTACTTGACGCCGCCGACTACCTCGAAGCCTTCTGCCAGCTCGACGGGGTTCGCTCTGTCGCTTGCTACCTGGAAGCAGAGGGTGACGGCGCTCGCTGGTGCGCGGCGCTTGAGGCCTGCGCGAGGGCCGACGTTGCAGTGACAATTCTCAAAGCTGGCTCCTCGGAGGCTGGCGCCGCCGCCGCGCAGGCGCACACCGGAGCGGTCGCTGGCGACCAGCGTGTATTTCAGGCGATGGCCGAGGCGGCGGGCGCAGCCTGGGCGCGCGACCCGCACGAACTGCTCGAGACAGCAAAGGCGCTAGCCGTCAGGGGCCGCGGCGGCCTCGCAGCGGGCGTTGCCGTGATGACCTGCTCCGGCGGCGACTCCAGCGTCTGCGCCGACCTCGCCGCCGAGATCGGCGTCTCGCTTCCGCCGCTACAGCCGCCAACGATCGCGCGGCTCGAAGAGCTCCTTCCCAGCGCGGCAACGGCCGCCAACCCACTCGACTACACCTCACTCCTGTGGGGCGACCCCGGGGCGATCGAAGGGCTTGTGCGGGCACTTGCCGACGACCCCGGCATCGGCCGCGTGCTGGTGCTCTACGACCAGCCCGACGGGCTCGACGGCGACGCAGTCGCGTCGTGGGCGCAGGCGATTGAAGGAGTGCGCGCCGCGACCGACTGTCCGGCGCAACTAATTGTTTGCTCGACGCTGCCTGAGCTAATGCCAGACGACGTCGCCGCTTCGCTAATTGACGACGGGATCGCAGCCTTGGCGGGCCTGCAGAGCGGGCTGCAAGCGATCGCGGAGCTGGTCAAGGAGCCGACCGCGCCGGAGCGGATCGCCGCGATCGGCGAAGCCTGCCAGCGTGCAGCCGCGAGCGAACGCGGCGGCGAGCTGGAGTGGCTCTCGGAGCACGAAGCGAAAGCTCTCTTGACTGAGCGCGGGCTGGCTGTGCCAGCCGGGCGTGTTGTTCGCGACGAGGACGACGCTGTGGCCGCGCTTGGCGAGTTCGGCGACCGCGTCGTAATCAAACTCTCCGGCGCTGAGCTGCGCCACAAGAGCGAGCTTGGCGCGCTAGCTCTTGACCTTCGCAGCGAAGCCGACGTGCGTGCGGCCTACACGCGGTTGAGCGAGCTGCCTGCCGCCGCCTCGGCGTCGCTCTTCGTGGAAGCAATGGCCGAACCGGGCGTCGAGATGATCGTCGCCGCGCGCACCGACGCTGTCGTTCCGGCGCTGATCGTTGGCCTCGGCGGAATCTGGACCGAACTGCTCAGCGACGCAGCGGTGATCCCCCTCCCCGCGTCAGCCAGCGAGGTAGAGGCTGCGATCCGCGGCCTGCGAGGTGCGGCACTGCTCGACGGCGCCCGCGGCGGCGTGAAGCTGGCAATTGGCGCACTTGCCGAGTTCGCGGCCGGCATCGGCGAGCTGCTGCTTTCCGATCGACTTGAGCTGATCGAGTGCAATCCTGTCATCGTCAGCGAGCACGGCGCAGTCGCCGCCGACGCACTAATCGCCCGACGCACCTAACTGGAGCCGAGATGACCGAGACCGAAGAACTTCTAGCCGAGCTGATCAGCTGCGACTCGACCAACCCCGTATTGGTCCCCGGCGGTGCCGGCGAAGGCGCAGTCGCTGAGATCGTCGCCCGGTTTCTGAGCGAGGCTGGCTTCGAGGTTGAGATCAACGAGATTCGCCCCGGCCGCCCGAACGTGATCGGCCGCCTCGCTGGCAGCGGCAACGGTCGCTCGCTGATGCTCTGCTCGCACATGGACGTTGTCGGCGCCGAAGCCGCGATGTTCACGCCTGAGGTCACGGGCGGCAAGATGGTTGGCCGCGGCACGGCCGACATGAAGGGTGGCCTCGCCGCCAGCCTCGTCGCGGCGCGAAGGATCGCAGCCGACGGCCCGCTTGCCGGCGACCTCTTCGTGAGCGGAGTGATCGACGAGGAATGGGAGAGTCTCGGAGCCGTCGCTATCGCCGAAAGCCACCGCGTCGACGCCGTGATTCTGCCTGAGCAGACGAACCTCGAGATCGTCAACGAGCATGGTGGCTTTGGCTGGTACGAAGTCGAAGCACGCGGGGTTGAAGTTGCTGGCATCGACGCACACCTTGGAATCGACACGATCGCCCAGCTCGCGCCGCTCCTATCCGGGATCGCCGCGATGGACCGCGAACTGCTCGCCGCACCCGGGACCGACTACGGCCGCGGCAGCATCCACGCCTCGACGATCTCTGGCGGCACTCAGTACCCCGCCTACCCGGCGAAGACGGTCTTGGAAATCGAGCGCTGCACAATCCCCGGAGAGAAGATCGCCGACACGCGCGCGCAGCTCGAAGCGATCGTCGCGGCGATCGGCGACGAAGACGAACGCTTCGACGCAACGCTGAAGACGATTGTCGAGCGCGACGCGCTGGCGCTCGACGCCGGCGGGCAGATCACACCGATCCTCCGTGCGGCAGCGACCCAGGTGCTCGGCAGCGAGCCTGCAACGCGCGGCGACATGGGCTGGATGGACTCCGGCGTGCTTGTCGAAGCTGGGATTCCTTGCGTGATCTTCGGCCCGACGGGCGGCGGCGAGCACAGCCCGCACGAGTGGGTCGATCTGGAGTCGGTTGAGAAATGCGCCGAGGTGCTTGAAGCCGCCGCCCGCGCCTTCTGCGCCTAGCATTAGCGCGATGAGCGAGATTGGACCGCTGCTCCCCGCGACCGCTGCGCTTGCCGACGACGGCAGGTTGGAGATCGGCGGCTGCGTCGTTGCCGACCTCGTAGAACAGTTCGGCACTCCGCTTCTGCTGATTGATGAGGCGGCGCTTCGCGAACAGGCGCGAACGCAGCTGGCCGCGCTTCGAAGCCGTCACGGCAACAGCGACGTCTACTTCGCGACCAAAGCGTTTCCGTGCCCGGGAATCATCAAGAGCCTCGCCGATGAGGGCTGTGGCGCCGACGTAGTTTCAGCAGGCGAGCTGCTCTTCGCGCTAACGGCCGGCGTCGCCCCCGAGCGAATCCTGATGCACGGCAACGCGAAGTCGGAGCGCGACCTCCAGGCAGCGCTCGATGCCCAGATCGGGCTGATCGTGATCGACGGCTTCGATGAGATCGATCGGCTCAAACGGCTTGCCACCAAGCCGCAATCGGTGCTGCTACGCGTCAACCCCGGCGTCGACGCTCCAACGCACGAGGCGATGGCAACCGGCCACGACGGATCAAAGTTCGGCATCAGCGGCGACCAGATTGGAGCCGCGATTGAGCGCATCAACTCAATCCCGATGCTCCAGCTTGAGGGGCTCCACGCCCACATCGGCTCGCAGATCCTTGAGCTCGAGCCGTTCGCTCGTGCGGTCGAGAAGCTCGCCGGCTACGGCGAATTTGCAACTTACGACCTTGGCGGCGGACTCGGCGTGCGCTACACGCTCGCCGACGCGCCGGCACCGACGCCGGACGATTACGCTGCGACGCTGATCGAAGCCGTCCACGAGCATCTCGGCAGCGATTGTCGGATCATCGTCGAGCCCGGTCGCTCGCTTGTCGCCGCGGCGGGCGTAACGGCCTACAGCGCCGAAACGGTCAAACGCGGCGCGCACAACTTCGTTGCCGTCGATGGTGGAATGGGCGACAACCTAGAGCCGATGCTCTACGGCCAGCGCTTTGAGCCGCTCGTGCTCGACGCGCCGCCGGGGCGCGCGGCGGAAGAGTTCGCAGTCGTCGGCCCGCACTGCGAAAGCGGTGACCGCCTCGTTGGCACCAGCGCGCTGGCAGAGCCAGAGGTAGGCGACACAATCCTGCTCCCCGTTACCGGCGCCTACTGCTACACGCTGGCCAACAACTACAACGGCTCACGCCGCCCACCGGTCGTACTGCTGAAGGATGGCAACGCCAGAGAGATCGTCCGTCGCGAGACGGATGACGATCTCCTGGCGCGCCAAATCCTTTAGCTGCTCGCGGCTACTTCTGCAGGTACACCGACGGGAACAGTTCGAAGAAGGTTCCGTGGAACTCAACCCCCTTGACGTTCTTGCCGTAGAACTTCGGGTAGCGGCGGTTGAGGAATGGAACCCACGGCGCGTAATCCTTCATCATCGTGGCGTCGACCTCGGCCCACTGCTTGTTGCGCGCTGGTCCCAGCGGCATTTCAAGCGCAGCGTTGATCTTCGAGTTCAGCGCCGGAACATCGATGTTGGCACCGTTGTTGTTGCCCTCATTCGTAATCCGATCACCGTTGAGCAGCGGATCGATGAAGTTGGAACCCTCAGCAAAATCCTGGTTCCAATCGTTGTACGAGATCTGCGGATCGGTCTTCTCGTTTCCGACCGTGTCGTAGTAGATCCCCTCATCGAGCGTCTTGACCGTCGCCTTGTAGCCGAGCGAGTCCAGCACGCCGGCCATGTACTGCGCGGCCTTCGGCTGCGGATCGGTGTTCGAGGCCCAGACCTCAACCGACTGACCCTTCGTCCCGGATGCATCGACTAGCTGCTTGGCCTTCGGCAGGTCGTAGGGATAGAACGAGTGGGCAGCGTATGCCGTTCCCATCGTCGGCGGCAGGATGTTCTCCGAAGCGGCTCCCTGCCCGCCGAAGATCTTCACCAGCGCGTCGCGGTCAACGGCGTAGTTGATCGCCTTGCGAACATTGACGTCGGTGAGCGGCGCCTTTCGCGTATTGAGCGTGAAGAAGGTGATGTTGGCCCTCACGTAATCCTTTACCTGATCGGGGTAACGAGCCTTGATTTCGGTCAGGCGATCTGGCGCGACCGTTTGCAGGTACCAGTCGAGCTGGCCATTGGCAATCTCGTTGACTGCCTGTTCCGGTGTGACGCCGATCTTGATGTCGATCGCGTCGAGGTTGCCCTTCGCCTGACCTGGAGCCCAGGCCTTGAAGTCCGGGTTGCGGGTCAGCTTGATCGATTCCTTCGGAACGTAGGTCGAGATGGCGTACGGCCCGGTTGCGACGCGGTACTTCTTCTCGGTCGAGATGTCCTTGTTCGGCGTGCCCTTCGGCAGGATGAACGAGAACGGGATCGACATGTACTCGTTGAAGGTGCCGTCCTTCTTCGTCAACTTGAAGGTGACTGTCCCCTTCGCATCGTCGGCAACGATTCCTGAGATCCCGCCGCTGGTTGGGTTCTTCTGGAACTCCTCAGCGCCGACGATTCCTGTGTAGAAGCCAACGCCTGGCGAGTCGGCCGAGAAGAGCCGTTCGATCGTCGCTTTGACGTCGCTGGCCTTGATCGCGCGCGATGCCGGCGGGCCGAATTTGACGCCGTCTCGCAGCGTGAAGGTGTAGGTCTTGCCGTCAGAGGAGACGGTTGGGAGTGCTTTCGCGAGATCTGCCTCGACCTCGGTTCCGGCGTCACCGGCAACCTTCTTGAATCCAAGAAGCCCGTTATTGGTGGCTTCGAGAATCTCCCACCCCTCGGCCGTGTAGGCGAAGGCTGGATCGAGATGGTCGGGGTTGTCGACCGCTCCAACGTGGAGCGTGCCGCCCTGCGGCACGTTGCCAGAAGCGGCGGTGCTGCTGTCGCTCGAGCTGGAACTCGATCCACAGCCGGCGACGGCGAATAATGCGACTAGGACAGGAACAACAAAGAGCGAGCGGACGTTGATCACTTGACTTCCTCCATATTGATGTTCGGGTTTGGTTCTCCACGTTCGTTTGAGCATCCACAAGAGAGGCGGATGATCAGTTCAGTATCAAGACGCACTCGCTGCGGCGGCCCGTCCTCGCCTTCGAGGCGCGCGATCAGCAGCCGCGCCGCCTCGCGACCGATCTCAGCGGCCGGTTGGGAGATGACCGTCACCGGCGGATCGACCAAGGTTGTCCATTCTAGGTCATCGAAGCCAACCAGCGCTACGGCGTCGGGGACAGAAAGGTCAAGGAAACGGAGCGCGTGCATTGCCCCGAGAGTCATGAAGTTGTTGGCCGTGAAAAGTGCGGTTGGGCGGTCGGCTCGCTCGAGCAGCTCAAGCGAGGCTCGGTATCCATCCTCTGCGGTTGGGCCCCCAATCGAGACGAGATCCTGATCAAACTCGATCCCGGCCCGCTGGAGCGCTTCGCGGTAGCCCTCCAATCGCATCGCAGAAGATGAGATCGCAAGACTGTCTGAGACGAAGCCGATCCGAGTGTGGCCGTGGCCGATCAGATGCTCGGTCGCGGTCCGCGCGCCACCGAGGTTGTCGGCTGTAACGGAATCAACGCCAAGCCCCGTGACCTCGCGGTCGAGAAGAACAAGCGGACCGGCCCGCGCGGCGAGATCAAGGTGGTCCTCCGGCTCCTCGCTACTTGGGACAACGACCAAGCCGTCAACACGGCGGGCCAGGAGCGTCTCTACTGCCGCCCTCTCGCGATCGAGATCTTCGTCTGAGTTGGCGAGCAGTACTCCGTGCCCGTGGGCTTCTATCTGATCTGTCATGCCTCTCGCCGCGGCTGCGAAGAACGGGTTCTCGATATCGCCGACGACAAGCCCGACTGCCAGAGTCTCTCCCGAGGCAAGCGCTTTCGCAACCGAGTTCGGGACGTAGCCGAGCCGCTTCGCTGCCTCTTCAACCTGGGCCCGGGCTTCGTCACTGACGTATCCGTAGTTTCCCAGCGCGCGAGCGGCCGTCGCCTGCGAGACGTTCGCTGCCTGCGCCACTTCGCGGATCGTTGCTGCCATTGGCTCATGTTACAGGTTAGCGGCGTCGTCTGATAGCGTTATCAGACGATTTTCAGTATTCGTCCATAACTACTGCAAAGGTGCCAATGCCCGACCTAGATACGCTCGTTGAAGAGGCAAAGAAGTCAGAGCTGTTCACGACCCCCCAGCTCGCCGACGACATGCGGCGATTCCTCGACCAGCACCGCCCTGCGGCGTTGGCGCTGGCGGCCGAAGCGCGCGAGCGTGGAATCAAAACCGTCTTCTTCACCGGCAGCGGTGGCTCATGGTCGGCGATGTACTCAGGCAAGTACTTTGCCGACCGCTTCACGACGCTGACTACCGACGCCCAGCTCTCCTACGAACTGATCTGGCGCAATCCGCAGCGGCTCGGCCCCGACTCGCTCGTCTTTGCCGCCTCGTATTCGGGCGAGACCGAGGACACCGTCGCCGCGCTGCGCTTCGCGAAAGAGGCCGGGGCATGGACAGTCGGCTTGGCTAACAAGCCCGACTCGACGATCGCGACCGAAGCCGACACCGCGATCGCTTATGAATCGAGCGCTCTCTACGCGATGCCGATGGCAGCGGTCTCGCTGTTCGCGCTTGAGTGGGGCCGTCTCGAAGGGAACAAGGAGGCCGAAGAGGTTCTCGCTGCCTTCGACGCGCTCCCGGACATCATCGCCAAGGCGTTTGAGGACTGTCGCGAGCCGAGCCTAGAAATTGCACGCGCGCTGCTGCCAGCCCAGGAGCTCTACTGCGTTGCAGCCGGCCCGCTCTATGGCCTTGCGTACAAGTTCGCCCTGACCGTCTTCATGGAGAACATTCGCACCCATGGCTCTGTGATCGAAAGCGCCGAGTTCCGCCACGGCCCGGCCGAGATGCTCGAGCGACAGCACCCGACGATGGTCTTCCTGCTCGGAACCGATGAGTCGCGTGAGATGACGCAGCGCTCGATCGACGTGGCCGAAGCCAACGGCGCGCAGGTCGTCGTCTACGACGTCGCCGACTACCCAGGCCTTCATCCACTGCTGGCCCCCTTCGTGATGAAGGTGCCGCTGCAGTGGATGGTTGTTCACTCGGCGCTGCTGCGCGGAATCCTTGACCTCGACGACCGCGTCTTCATGGGCCGCAACGTGCTCTCCAAGGGCGGCGCCCGGTGGCCGTAAGCCCAGCCGAACGGAGATTCGCATCGGTCGGCGATAACTGCGTCGACGTTTACAGCGGTGAGCTCGAAGGTGAGCGCGCTGGTGGCAACGCACTGAACGTTGCCTTTGAGCTGCTCAGAGGCGGCTGGAAGTGCTCCTACTTCGGTGCCGTTGGAAATGACGCCCGCGGCGAGTTGATCCGCGCCAGCGCCAGCGCCGCAGGGATCAACACCGAGCACGTAGTGACGCTCGACGGCCCGACCGGCTTCACGGTGATCGGCCACAACGCGGCAGGCGACCGCCAATTCCTGGAAGAGGATTACGGCGTCGCTGCCGACTACCGCATCGATCAGGCAACCGCGGAGCTGCTTAGCGAGTTCGCCTGGATTCATCTCTCGCGCCAAGCCGATGCGGGCGAGTGCGCCGCCCAGCTCGGAAGCCGCGGCGCACTGCTCTCCTGCGACTTCGGCGAGCAGCAACCCGGCGCGAGCCCCGACCCGCTCTGCGCCGAGCTTGAAGTGGCTTTCTTCTCACTCCCCGACGGCGACCAAGAGACGGCAGCGAAGCTTGCCACTGACGCGACTGAGATCGGTGCCAGCATTGGTGTCGTGACGATGGGCCCACTCGGCAGCATCGCGGTTGCGGAGGGTCAGAGCTGGTTCAGGCCAGCAGTCGAGGTCGCCGTGGTTGACAGCCTTGGCGCGGGAGATGCCTTCATCGCAGCCTTCATCGCCGACGTCGTCTCGGACGAAACGATCGCCGATACGATTGACGCGGCAGCACGAATGGGAGCCGACGCCTGCACGCGCGTCGGGCTGGCAGAGCCAACACACTCGGGGGAGTAGAAGAGAATGAGCAAAGCAACACCGCCACGACCAACCGCCCGCTCGGAAGAGCTGTTCGCTGCGGCGCAGAACCACCTCGCCGGAGGCGTTGGCTCCGGTACGCGCTCGCCGCGGTCCGGCTGGACTCCTTACCCAATCTTCGTTGAAAGCGCACGCGGCTCGCACGTGCTTGATGTCGACGGCAATGACTACATCGATTACGCGATGGGTCTTGGCCCAATGCTGCTCGGCCATCGCCCGCCGGAAGTGATCGAGGCCGTAACCGCAGTAATCAACGAGCGTGGCTCGCTCTTCGCCCTTGCCCATGACCTTGAAGCGCAGGCGGCCAACGCCGTTTCAGCGCGAGTGCCGTCGATGGAGATGCTGCGCTTTGGAAGTTCCGGAACGGAGTGCGTCTCCTACGCGCTGCGCTTCGCGCGCGCATTCACGGGCCGCAAGCTGATCGTCCGTTTCGAGGGCGCCTACCACGGCTGGGCGGATGGAATTCATTGGTCGGCCCACCCCGCGCTCGCCGACGCTGGCCCCGTTGAGCGGCCCAATGTGATCCCTGACTCGAGCGGCATTCCCGATGAGCTTGGGCTCTCGCTGCTGGTCGTGCCATGGAACAACCCCGAGGCATTGAAAGCCGTCTTCGCTGAGCATGGCGACGAGATCGCGGCCGTGATCACCGAACCGATCATGGGCAACAGCGGCGGTCTGTTGCCGCAGCCGGGCTTCCTTGAGTTGATGCGCGAACTGACAACCGCATCCGGCAGCCTGCTGATCTTTGATGAGGTGCTGGTTGGCTTCCGCGTCGGGCCGGCCGGCGCGCAGGGACTATTCGGTATCACGCCGGACCTAACGGTGCTGGCGAAGGCGCTAGGCGGCGGCTTCCCAGTCGCCGCAGTCGGTGGCCGCCGCGACGTGATGGAGCTCGTCGCAAGTGGCGGCGTCCAACACGGCGGCACATACAACTCCTCGCCGATGGCCTGCGCAGCAGCGATCGCCGCGCTCGAGGTAATGGGCCGTGACGGCTTCTATGAGGAGATGATGGCCCGCGGCGAACGACTCGCAAACGGCCTCGTCGAGATCGCCACCGCGGCGGGTATTGACTCGTGCTGGACCGGCGTCGGTTCGCTATTTCAGCTCTGGCTGGGATCATCTGAACCGCCGACCGATTACCGCTCGGCGCAGGTGCTCGTAGCGGCCAGCCCATTTACGACCTTCAGGAACGAGATGCTCGAACGCCGAATCATCATTCAGCCACCGCAGGAGGGCCTCTTTCTGATGTCAGCAGCCCATACAGATGAAGATATTGAGATGACACTCGCTGCCGCCTCCGATGTGATGCCAGCGGTAGCCGCGGCGCTTGCGGCCGGAGAGGTAGGACCCGGCGGTGGTGTGCGATGAAGACTGCAACCAATGCTCTAGGACTCGCAGCAGCTCTTGCGGCGCTGGCGCTGGTTGGCTGCGGGCAATCGGCTAAGAGTTCGGCCGGCGACGCCGGCGGGACGCCGGTCAACGGCGGCACCCTGAACGCAGCAATGGGCGACAACCCCGACCACCTCGACAGCGGCCTCTCCTACGCGACCGAAGGATGGGAGATTCTCGAAGCAACCGGTAACGGTCTACTTGGCTTTCAGAAGACGAGTGGGCCTGCCGGAGCGAAGATCGTCCCCGACTTGGCAACAGCAATGCCGGTCGTCAGCGACGGCGGCAAGAGCTACAGCTTCACAATGCGCCGAGGTGTCAAGTTCTCGCCGCCGGTCAACCGCGAAGTACTGCCGTCCGACATCAAGTTCGCGATCGAGCGACTGTTCCGGATCGACTCAGGCGGCGTTGGCTTCTACAGCGGCATCGTTGGGGCCGAAAGCTACGCAAAGACTCGGACTGGCGGGATCTCAGGGATCGTTGCCGACGATAAGAAACGAACGATCACCTTCCACCTCACCGAGCCTGACGGCACATTCCTTGACTACGCCGCGATCCCATTTGCGTTTGCCGTGCCCAAGGGCACTCCCGATAAGGACATCTCGACCGATGCCAAGTGGCGCGTGGCCACTGGCCCCTACCGCGTTACCGAATATGTGCCGCGCGATCACATAACGCTGGAACGGAACCCATCCTTCAAGCAGTGGACGAAAGACACACCTAACGGCCACCTCGACAAGGTCAACCTCCGGATCGGCGTTACGCCCGAGCAGGCGGTCAACGAGACGTCTGCCGGAACACTGGACTGGTACTTCGGTCCCGTCGCCAGCGACCGCCTCGGCGAGCTCAAAGCGAGGTACCCGAAGCAGGTCAGCATCTTCGGCCGCAACAACATCACATACTTTGCAATGAACGTCCGCAAGGCACCGTTCGACAAGGTTGCCGTTCGACAGGCACTCAATTACGCCGTCGACCGCGATGCGCTCGTAAAGATTTTCGGCGGCCAGGGAACACCAACCGAAAACATCATCCCGCCGAGCCTAGGCGCCGCATATGTCAAGCACAGCTTCTACGCACACAGCCTGCAGAAGGCGCAGCAGTTAGTTGACGCTTCCGGAACGAAAGGTATGGATGTTGAGGTCTGGAGCCACAACACCGACCCTGCACCTAAGGCCGCGCAGTACATGGCAGGGGTCCTGAAGCAACTCGGGTACAAACCGACCGTTAAGACGCTCGACGAGTCGGTCTACTGGGATACGATCTCGAGCCAGAAGGGCGACCCGCAGCTCTCGTTCGTGCAGTTTGATCAGGACTATCCGGAGGGCCAGGACTTCATCGACGTCGGGCTCAACGGCCAGAGGATTACGAACGTCGGTAACCAGGACTCCTCGAACATCGACGTTCCGGCGCTGAACGAACAGATCGATGCGGCGCGAAGAATGCCTCTTGGTGGCAAGCGCGACGGACAGTGGGCAGCGCTGGACGCCGCGTTCATGAAAGACCAAGCGCCATGGGTGCCATTCATGAACCGCAATCTGCCCAAGTACGTCTCGCCGAATCTCCACGGCTTGGTCTTCAACGGGACCTACTACGAGATGTTCCCTTCGATGTGGATTGGTAAGTAGCCAAACCGCGGCGGCGGCTGGCGACGAGGGAAACCGGTGTCGGTCCAGGTTCCAGAGGGAATCTCCGATGCGTTCGGAGTTGAGGGCGCCGCAAACGCACCGACCAGCGCACGGTTGACGTGGCGACGGCTGCGGCGCAACCGCAGCGCGATGATCGCCGGGATCCTCTTTCTGCTGGTCGTCTTCGCTTGCTTCCCTGGTGCTTCGATCTGGTCGAGCGCGATCGCCCATCGCGGCCCGGACGTTCAGAACCTTCAGGGAACGGTTAATTCGGGCGGCAAGCAGGTCGAGGTAGTTGCCGCCGATGGCACGCCGATCGGCCCGGGGTTGCGTGGCGAGTACATGCTCGGCGCCGACTCGAACGGCCGCGACTTGATGGTCAGGATTCTGTATGGCGGACGGACCTCGCTAACAGTTGGAATCCTCTCGGCGCTCCTATGCACGTTCTTCGCGTTGCTGCTGGCGCTGCCGGCCGGATACTTCGGAGGGAAGACCGACTCAGTCATCTCCAGCACGCTCGACCTGATTTGGTCGTTCCCCGTCTACCTGCTGGC
>Ga0194041_10000290_pt1 | contig 19660 bp, 18 predicted proteins | sample JunL449m_MetaG_FD_160082 | JGI IMG/M metagenome (GOLD analysis project Ga0194041, IMG submission 160082) | Anoxic zone freshwater microbial communities from boreal shield lake in IISD Experimental Lakes Area, Ontario, Canada - Jun2016-L442-9m | ecosystem: Environmental > Aquatic > Freshwater >...
CTGCTGCGCCACGGCGCTTGGCCCCAGCTTTTGTACCGCCGGATTTAGGGCCACCAGATTTAGCACCGCCAGACTTAGCACCGCCAGATTTAGGACTGCCCCGGCCTGCGCCAGATTTAGCACCGCCAGATTTAGCACCACCAGACTTGGGTCTGGAAGGTTTTGATCCACCAGATTTAGCTCCGCTCATGGCTGCGCTCCTCGTTGTTCTGTTCCAGCCGACTCAATCAGCGCCGACTCAATCAGCGCCGACTCAATCAGGGCGGAGGCAAAACACGCGATGCCCTCGGACCGGCCAAGCCCACCGATCCCCTCGGCGCGCCTGCCTTTAATAGTCACCGGTGCACCCACCTTTGCCGACAGAATCTGCTGCATCTGCTCCCGACGAGCGGCCAACTTGGGTCGCTCGGCAATGACCGAACAATCTACGTTCACAACACTCCAGTTCTCAGCGAGCAGCATGCGAACAATCTCATCAAGCAATTCCAAGCTGTTTGCACCGCGCCAGCGCTCATCAGTATCAGGAAAATGAGTGCCCAAATCGCCCAAGCCGGCAGCCCCAAGCAGAGCCTCACCCACGGCGTGAGTAATTACATCAGCATCTGAATGCCCGTGCAGTCCCGGCTCACCATCAAAGCGAACGCCACCGAGCACGAGCACCCGATCAGGGTCCTCAGAAAACTTGTGGACATCGAATCCATTGCCGATCCGCAGACTCATGCTCGACAGTCTCCCCCACTGAACCCCATCAAGGCGAGTGCTAGCTCTCCGCTCAACACAAGCCATCCCACTGAACTCGATCAAGGCGAGTGCTAGCGCTCCACTCAGGACAAGCCGCCCCAGGACAGCGCGTCTGGCCGCCTGCGGGCATCAACCCGGATGGTTTTGGTCGACTATCGACCAGAATCATCCGGGTTGGCTCTAGGAAAAGGGACGCGTCAGGCTCAGGCCCGGCTTAGGAGAGCGCGTCAACCAGGAGCGCAACAGCCGAAATGACGAGCGTGAGCAACACGAGCTTCTCAAAGCTTGGGCCAGCGAGACGCTTGCGCAGTCGCAAACCAATTGGCGTCGCAACTGCGACGGCTACAGATGCAACCACTGCCCCCACAAGCCTGTCAGGGGTCATCTGTCCATGACCCAGCAGGATTGCTAGCTGCACAGCCCCTGTTACACCGAACATGAGCGTCAGCGAATGGATATATGCCCGAGCAGGGAGTCGATACGAATGAACCCAAGAAGCCACGATCGGGCCCGACACACCGATTGCACCTTGCATCGCTCCGGCGAGCAGTCCCACCGCTGGCGACCAACGCCTTGTGAACGCCGGGGCCAAACCAAACTCGGGTTTGCGAATGAACTGATAGAGAAACACCAAGATTGACAGCGCTAAGACGACCAAAAGAGGTTGCTCCGGCAGATTCACCAAAGCAATGGTGCCGATAACTGCCCCCACGGCACCGAGTCCGCAAAGCCGACCCAGGTCTCTTGTTTGGGCCCGAGCGTCACGGCTCTCCCAGCACAAAAACGCATTCGCAGCCAGATTGGGAATGGCGATGATCACCACGGCGTCCTCGATGCCGAGAACCAAAGAAATCAAGGGAACAGCGATAAGCGGATACCCCAAGCCAGTTACGCTTTTGATAAGCGCCCCCAGGCCAGAAGCCAGCAGCACCACGAGTAACTGCGTGCTGGTCAACCTCAGTCCAGTTGTAAGTCAGGGTCTATGGATTCCAGCAACGCCGCCGCAATGATCTGGTCGGCGCGCTCAGTGAGCTTTAGGTTTGACCGTTCACCGGCGATGAGCGTGATCTTGACCCCAAGAGCCTCGACGAGACCGGCATCGTCTGTTGCTTCAACATCGCTGTCATAAGCCCGGCGCAGCAATGCAGCCTCAAACCCCTGCGGAGTTTGCACCGCTCGAAGCAGGTCGCGATCAATCACAGCGCTGTCTGGTTCAGCGGTCTCTGATCCAGCGCTGTCTGGGCTGAGTACTCGAATCGTGTCCACTACCGGAACTGCTGGCACGACCGCGGTAACTCCCGATTGGACCTGTGCAATCACCTGAGCAAATAAGTCGGCTGTAGCCAAGGGCCGAGCTGCGTCGTGAACCAAAATCACCGTCGCCTCAGCTGGGATTGCAGCTAGGCCGGCGCGAACCGAATCTGATCGTGTTGACCCTCCCGCTACCACCACAGTTGCGTCGGGGATCTGGCCATCTGCTGTTGCGAGCGAGTCGGCAGGGAGCACGGCTATGACACCATCGCATGCGGCAGCAGCAGTTCGAGCAGCACGATCAATCACCCGAACCCCGGCCAGTGAATCAAACTGCTTCAGCGACCCAAACCGCTGCCCCGAACCACCTGCAAGCAAGACGCACCAGACGGAGCCATTTTTCTGGGCAGGCACGGGGTCACCTGCGTGCTCAAACTCCTGGTTGATTTCTGCCTGAGCCATGCCCTCAAGTTACTGCCCTCGCACCCCAACTCGGCACTGCGGCAGAAGTCACATGCATTATCGCTACGATGGCAGTCGTGACTGACATGGACCTGCTGCTAGGTGTAGAACTTTTTGACCAATTCGACGCAGACGACCACCGGCAACTGGCTGACGCATCAGAGACTTTGGTGCTCACCCGCAATGACGTGGTTTTTGTTGAAGGTGTAGAGGCCGATGCGTGCTATGTGGTGATTAGCGGACGTGTCGCAATTGCGAACAAATCGTTCGATGGTCGCGAATCGATGATTGCGATGATGGAACGCGGAGATTTGTTTGGCGAGATGGGCCTTTTCGATGGTCTCGGAAGATCTGCCGAGGCCCGCTCACTTGAGCCATCCGCAGTGATTCAGATTCCCTATGAGGTGCTGCGCAGCATCTTTCAGAATAAGCCGGAGTTGCTGTGGTCCGTGGTTCGTCTGCTGAGTCAGCGGATTCGCTCCACAGACGAGGCCTTAGCCGACGCGTTCTTTCTTGATGTCACTGGCCGCACCGCGAAGCATCTACTCGAACTCGCTGGAGACCTTGACGAGTTTGAGATTCCTATCACTCAAGAGGAACTTGCCGGCCTAGTCGGTGCTTCCCGCGAGCGGGTCAACAAAGCAATCGCTAGCTTCTTAAAACTTGGCTGGATTGAGCAGAATGATCGGTCGTACCGAATCCTTAAGCGTCGAGAACTCGAGATTCGCTCCCGCTAACTATCCAAGAACTCAAGCGCCTTGGTCCATGCGTCAGCAGCATCATCGGCGCGATGAGTCGGTCGTGACGGATCATGCACGAACCCGTGGTCGGCACCTTCGTACTGCTCAACGTGAACGCCAACATCGATCAGTTCTTGCACATCTGGCGGCGGGGTATACCCGTCCTCTGATCCAATCACTGCCATGACCCTGACCTGATCGCTACCCCGTTCCCCCTGTGCAGGCTCGCTAGCAAGCGCACCCTGAAGCGCCTGCAGCGGATCACGCTGGCCCGGCCCGGCCCAAGCCGGTGGCACATGAACCATTCCGTAGAACGAAACGACCCTGCTGAACCGTCCATCGGCCGATGCCTTCAGCGCATACATGCCCCCCATACAAAAGCCAATCAAACCGACCCGTTCACATCCCGTTGCATCAGCTGCAGCGACCGCATCGCCAATGAGTTGGCGATCCTCGAGATTAAACAGGGCGTGGCTGCGGGCAGGAAAGAACTCAGGATGCGTGGCTCCTGGTAGTTCTTGGCCCGGGAATGGCTCAAAGCTTGTGACTGCCCAACCCGTGCGGAGGGCAATCGAATCGCAGAGATCGGTGAAGAGGGCTCGCAAACCGAGTATGTCTGGGATGACCACTAACCCGTGCTGCGCTGATTCGGGTTGGGCGAGGTATGCGGGAGTACCGGACGGCAACGTGATCTGCATAACCAGAAAGTTAGCCCGGGCTTATGCAGTCAGGCAGCAGGATCAGGAGTAGCGATCAAGGATGCTTGACTCGGCTATGCGCGCAAGCGCGTCTTTGATTGTTTTTGCCCATTGGTCGCCCACTCCTTCAACTGCTGCCAACTCAAACAGAGTGGCGCGAGTGAGCTTGTCGAGGGCACCAAAATGTTCGACGAGCAACTCGATGATGTCGTCAGGGAGTCGCGGGATTCGCGACAACATGCGATAGCCGCGGGGCTCGATGGAAGCATCAAGATCGTCAGTCTGTCCGGATAGGTGTGTTGCGTGGACTACTTCTTCTGCATCGAGCAGCGCATCAACCTCGAGATCAGACAGCGTTTCGATCGCTTGTTCGAGATTCCATTGCCTATCCGACTGGAAGTAATCTCGAACGACGAGCCGCCGCTCATCTTCGATACCAGCCATCAACTCTCGCAGTTGCAAGCCAATCAGGCGGCCATCGGTGCCGAGTTCGGTCAGGTACTGCTCAATCTCTTGAGAGATTCGAGCCACCAACTCGGCTCGCTGCAACAGCGTGACTACATCTCGCAAGGTCACGATGTCTTCTACCTCTAGTGAGGTCAGATTTGAAGACACTTCATCAAGGCGGGCTTTATAGCGCTCAAGAGTCTGAAGCGCCTGATTGCAACGGCTGAGGATAGATGGAATCGGCTCAAGCTGATAGCGGTCATTCTTGGTATAGACGGTGACCACAGCCATATCTTCAGAAACCGAGAGCACTGGGACACCAATAGATCGGGCAACCCGCTCAGCTGTTCGGTGACGAGTGCCTGTCTCTTCGGTGGGGACGTTCGGGTTGGGCACAAGGTGCACATTCGCGCGAGCGATGTAACCAACATCGGGTGTCAGGACGATGGCCCCGTCAGTTTTGGCCAATTCAGACAAGCGCTGCGGAGAAAACGAAGCGTTGATCAGGAAGCCACCGGAAGAAATATTGAGCACTTCTGGGCCGTCACCGATCACAATCAGCGCCCCCATTCCCGCTTTCAGGATTCGATCCAGACCCTCTCGAAGCGGACGCCCCGGGGCCACGGCAGCTAGGGCGCTGAGGAGTTCCACGCTGTGACGTTGATCTTGACGCTGGCTCACCAGTAACCCCTTCCTCGCTCAGCCACAGGCATTCCGATCAACCCAAGGAGCGGGCTAGGAAGGAAAGGTGTGGAACGTTTCGCATTCTAGTGGGGGGCGCGTAGTTTGCGGCAGCAGTTTTATACTGACAATGCTGGCCTGAACGCAGAACTCATGGCTTGTGCACGCCAAGTAGCTCAATAGCTGCTGCGAGTGAAGGTACGCGAAGCAGTTCAATCTTGGAATCAATCTCTGGGGCGGAACGCGGAACTACTGCGCTCGTAAAGCCCAGGCGAGCCGCTTCGGCCACGCGCCGTTCAATGCGACCTACTTGGCGAATCTCTCCCCCTAGGCCGACCTCTCCGCAGGCCACCATCGATGCAGGGATGGGCACGCCCGCTACAGCCGAGGCCAGTGCCAGACAAATGGCAAGGTCGGCTCCTGGCTCGACCACCTTGACCCCGCCAACCGCATTTGCGTAGACATCGAGTTGCTGGATACGGATGCCAGCGCGTCGCTCTAGTACGGCGAGGAGTAACGCCAATCTACCGCTATCAAGGCCCTGGCAGGACCGGCGCGGCTGCGGGAGTTGCGAGGAAGCAACCAGTGTTTGCACCTCTACGAGGAGCGGCCGATGACCCTCTAGTGCGGGAGTGACAATTGAACCTGGGATACCCGGGCGGCGATCCCCAATGAACAGACCGGATGGGTCTGGTACTGGCTCGAGCCCCGAGGTCACCATCGCAAAGAGCCCGAGCTCTTCGGTGGAACCAAAACGGTGCTTTTGTGCCCGGAGGAGACGTAGCGCATGGTGACGATCACCCTCGAATGAGAGCACTGTATCTACTACGTGCTCGAGTACCCGAGGCCCGGCCAACTGACCATCTTTGGTGACGTGGCCGACGAGCAACACGGTGGTTCCCGTGGTCTTGGCTGTTTGCACTAACCGATGAGCGCACTCGCGCACCTGAGTGACTGACCCAGGAGCCGAGGTATATGCAGGGTCGTGCAAGGTTTGGATGGAATCGACTACACAAATCTCTGGACGGAGTTCGTTGATGTGGTGAATCACGTTGGGAAGCGAGGTCTCGGCCGCGAGTAAAAGATTGTCCTGCAGCGCTCCGAGGCGATCTGCGCGAAGGCGGACCTGATCGGCTGACTCCTCGCCCGTGATGTAGAGAACAGTCGACCCGGCCGCAGCTCGAGCGCCCATGAGTTGCAGGACAAGAGTTGACTTGCCAACTCCAGGCTCGCCGCCAACAAGGGTGACGCTTCCCGGCACGAGACCGCCGCCTAGTACCCGATCAACCTCGGGGATTCCTGTTGGTACAGGCTGGCCGTCCTGGGAGCGAACAGCCGTGATGGGAACTGGCGGCACGGGTGGATCCGAGAGACTGGAGATGCTTGAGGGCAGGTCCAGTTCCTCGGTGAGTGTGTTCCAGTCTCCGCAGCCGGCGCATTTTCCGGACCACTTTGGTGCCTCCGCACCGCAACTCATACATCGAAAGACTGTGCGGGTTTTGGCCATGAGTGAACCCTAGAACGCAGCAGTGACAGTCTCGGTGCAGGTGGCCGGGGTGAGATGCCCGATCAGCGTCTGCGACGCAGCAATCCAACTGTCAAGAAAACTCCGGCAAGAACGAGCAGTGCCGCCGCTGCAATCAGCAAGCGGGTAGGCATCGGCTGAGTGTCGGAAGACTGGGCAGTCATGGTGGCCGAGGCTGCAGTACCGCCACTCATGGGGAACTCCCAACTCGCACTCGCTCCCTGTGCGCTGCCTGTGGTTACGTTGCCAGTGCTTATCTTGCCTGTGGACTGCTCAAGGTTTCCTGGCAGGCGAACAGAGACTTTCAGCGTTGCAGCACTCGCAGCGGTTAACCCTTCGGCTTGTAGCTCTTCTGGAGTGCGAGCTAGGGGAAGGCCGCCCAAGGCTGCAGTGAGTTCCGGGTCGGAGAACTGCTCCATCGAACCAGTCAGGCTGAGAGCGCTAGAGAAGCTGTAGTCGGTAGAGGCAAATCCATCGGTGAGCTTGAGTTGCACGTCAGAAAAAACTGCAGGGCTGCCGGTCTTTCCCGGGGTTCCGCCGATTTCGCCCAACACCTGCGCAAGCTCATCCGGAGATCCAAACTTGCGTCGCACCACAAGGGTGACGCCGCCCTTCAATGCTCCAGAAGTTTCTGTTTTGGGGCTATCGACCACCCAGCCCGCTGCTACAAGATCGCTCAACTGAACAGAGGTTGCCGGGTCGCCGAGTCGCTCGGCTGCCTCGGCATCTAGGTGAACCGTCACGGTCACCGTGCCTGACCCGCCCTGATTCACTCTGATCGCTACCAGAGAATCCACCTGGCAACCCGCCAGAACTATGGCTACAAGTGCACCAAGAATGATGAGCCGGACGGTTCGCACTGCGGCGAGTTTAGCGCGCGACTGCCTTCAAGAGATTGGGAGAGAATTGAACTGTGCCGCAGAGTAACGAGTTACTCGCCGGTGGTGACTGCGAGTTCCTCGATTGGCGGTGGGGTGAACCCTTCTACACCGGTGAAGGTGAAGATTTGCTCGCCGGGGGCATCGGGGTCTGGCGCAACATCAACCATGATGGTCTGGCCGGCAATGAACTCCTTGTAGAGCAGGCGTTCCGAGACTGGGTCCTCGACAAGGCGCTGGATTGCTCGCCGAAGTGGGCGGGCGCCAAGCGTCGGGTCGTAGCCCCGGTCCGCGAGCAGGTACTTGGCCTCTTGCGAGACTTCAAGGCCCATGCCGAGCCCGATCAGCTGAACACCAACACGCTTGATCATCAGATCAACAATGGTGGTTACCTCGGCCTTGGACAGCTCGTGGAAGACAATGACGTCGTCGATTCGGTTGAGGAACTCAGGCCGGAAATGAGCCTTGAGCGCATCGTTGACCTTTTCCTTCATGCGCTCATAGGTCACGGCCTCGTCACGCTTGGAGAAGCCAATGTTCGCCTTGCGAAGGTCGGCAGTTCCAAGGTTTGAGGTCATGATCAGCACCGTGTTGCGGAAGTCAACTGAGCGACCCTGAGCATCGGTCAGGCGCCCCTCTTCAAGGATCTGCAGAAGTGTGTTGAACACATCTGGGTGGGCCTTTTCGATTTCGTCGAAGAGCACCACAGAGAATGGCTTGCGCCGAACGGCCTCGGTGAGCTGTCCACCCTCTTCGTAGCCCACATAGCCGGGGGGCGATCCCACCAAACGACTGACCGTGTGCTTTTCCATGTACTCAGACATGTCGAGGCTGATCATTGCGGTTTCGTCGCCGAACAAGAACTCGGCGAGTGTCTTTGCAAGCTCGGTCTTGCCTACGCCGGATGGGCCCAAGAAGATGAACGAACCCGAAGGACGCTTGGGGTCTTTGAGCCCGGCGCGTGTGCGGCGAATTGCCTGAGAAACAGCCTTGATGGCCTGTTCTTGGCCGATGACTCGATGGTGCAGTTCATCCTCCATGCGCAAAAGCTTGGCGGTCTCTTCCTCGGTGAGCTTATAAACGGGGATTCCCGTCCACAGAGACAGCACTTCGGCGATTGCCTCTTCGTCAACCTCATCGAACAAGTCGACTCCGGCAGCCTTCATCTCTACATCTTTGGCTTCTTTGTTGGCCAGGAGGTCTTTCTCTCGGTCACGCAGAAGTCCTGCTGCTTCAAAGTCTTGAGACTCAACAGCCTCTTTCTTTTGACGGACGACATCGGAGAGCTCGTTCTCGATCTCTCGGTAATCGGGCGGGGTTTTCATGCGACGAATGCGCAGGCGGGATCCGGCCTCGTCAATCAGGTCGATTGCCTTATCGGGCAAGAAGCGATCGGAGATATAACGATCGGCCATGTTGGCTGCTGCCACGAGAGCCTGATCGGTGATGGTGACTCGGTGATGCTGTTCGTAGCGCTCACGCAGACCCTTGAGGATTTCAATGGTGTGCGCAACAGAGGGCTCATCTACAACAACTTTTTGGAAACGACGCTCAAGTGCAGCGTCTTTTTCTAGATGCTTGCGATACTCATCCAAGGTGGTGGCACCAATTGTCTGCAGTTCACCTCGAGCAAGCATGGGCTTGAGGATGGAAGCTGCATCGATTGCACCCTCTGCGGCACCGGCACCAACGAGGGTATGAATCTCGTCGATGAACAAGATGATGTCTCCGCGAGTCTTGATTTCTTTGAGCACCTTCTTGAGGCGCTCCTCGAAATCTCCTCGATAACGAGAACCAGCAACAAGTGCACCAAGATCGAGCGTGTACAACTGCTTTCCTTGCAGAGTCTCTGGCACGTTGTCAGACGCGATGGCCTGAGCGAGTCCCTCGACGATGGCAGTCTTGCCCACACCGGGCTCACCCACGAGCACAGGATTGTTCTTGGTGCGTCGCGAGAGCACCTGCATCATGCGTTCAGTTTCTCTATCTCGGCCGATCACGGGATCAAGTTTGTTCTCACGCGCAAGTTGCGTGAAGTTGCGGCCGAACTGATCAAGCACCAATGAGCCGGAAGGCGTCTCGCCTGAAGATCCGGTGCTGGCACCCGCCTTCTCTCCTCCACTGGGCTGATCACTAGATCCTGGGTAACCCGAGAGCAGCTGAATAACTTGCTGACGCACGCGAGAAAGGTCTGCGCCTAACTTGACGAGCACTTGAGCGGCGACGCCCTCGCCCTCTCGGATGAGACCAAGCAGAATGTGCTCGGTTCCGATGTAGTTGTGGCCGAGTTGCAGTGCTTCTCGCAGGGAGAGTTCGAGCACCTTTTTGGCGCGGGGGGTGAAGGGGATGTGACCCGAGGGGGACGACCCACCTTGGCCAATGATCTCTTCTACCTGTTGCCTTACTGCCTCAAGTGAGATGCCCAGTGACTCCAGAGCCTTTGCAGCAACTCCCTCGCCCTCATGAATGAGGCCAAGCAGAATGTGCTCAGTTCCGATGTAGTTGTGATTGAGGAGTCGGGCCTCCTCTTGAGCCAGCACGACCACCCGGCGGGCTCGGTCGGTGAAGCGTTCAAACACGGTGCTGCCTCCAAGAAAGATTGATGTGCTCAAGTGTAACGCCGCAGAGGGACAACAAGTTCCCGGGTTTCATTCGAAGTTCCTGAGCAACCCAAGTTCCCTCACAGCTTCGCAGGAATCGAACCCCATTCAGCCCCCGTTTTCAGGAAGGAAATCTCTCGGAATAGCAGTCCAATCAAAGAACTCGCTGACCCGACAGGTCTCAGACTGCCGCGGCCCACTAGGTTCTCACCCGTGACAGGTTCAAACCCGCTTCAGATCATGCCGTCCATGGCTGAAGATCTTGAGCGCTTGGAGACCGAACTGATTGCTTCGGTCTGTTCCGAGAATCCGTTTCTGACAGAGATTGCCACGCACCTGATCGCTGCGGGCGGGAAGCGAGTGCGACCGGGGTTCACTATCGCCGCTGCTGCTACGGCACTGACAGTTGACGCCCCAGCCTCAGCAGAAGCAATCACCGGCGGCATGGCTATTGAGTTGGTGCACCTTGGCTCGCTCTACCACGACGACGTGATGGACGAGGCAGAGGTGCGAAGAACGGTAGACAGCGTGAATGCCCGCTGGGGAAACCACAAGGCAATCTTGGCTGGCGACTACTTGCTAGCAAAGGCTTCAGAACTTGCCGCATCGCTCGGTGTTGAAGTTGCCTCGCTGCTGGCAAATACGATCGGGCAACTCTGCGAGGGTCAGTTGCTCGAACTCGAGCATTCATTCTCGGTCGACCGAACCGAGGATCTCTACTTGCGCTCCATCGACGGCAAAACTGCATCGCTCCTCGCTGCGAGTTGCCGAATCGGCGGGATCGTCGCTGACCTACCTCGTTCACAAATCGATGCGCTGACGACTTTTGGGTACAGCTACGGAATGGCCTTTCAGATAGTGGATGACGTGCTCGATTTGGTGTCGAACGATGCCGAGATGGGCAAACCCACCGGGCATGACTTGGAAGAGGGTGTCTATACCCTTCCGGTTCTTCTCACTCTGACCGGGCCCGAGGGGGCAGAACTGCGGGCGATGCTGGGTGGCCCGATCGACGCAAGCACTCGTGACGCTGCGGCGAGCTTGGTCCGAGACGGGCAAGGCATCGGCCTAGCGGTTGACCGTGCACGCGCGTTTGCCGACACAGGCCGCTCAGTGCTTGATGCTCTGCCAGCTAGTCCTGGGGTGACCGGATTGCGAGCCGCTGCTGACTATTTGCTCATCAGTGTTGAGGCTGCAGCTACCTGACCCAACCGGGCTACATCACCTTGGTTGAATCCGTCACCACATGCTGATGCAAGCTTGCGCCCGTCACACCAACGCTGGCCATGCCTTCGAGGAACGATGCCATATGCGCGGTAGCCATATGCGAGCCAATAGCTTCTTCTGACTCCCACTCTTCGTAGGCGCGGACTCGGCCAGGATCAGTCCCATCGAACCAGAAGCCATACGTGATGTTGCCGGGCTCGGCCAACGTAGCCTCAACAAGCGGAGCGGCTAGCGCGATAAACTCGGCCTGCTTCGAAGGGTCGAAAGTGATAATTCCAGAGATGATCAGCATGGTGGTCACCTTATCCTCAAGCGGCGCGCAAGATGATTAGGGTCGCTCACCTGCAGGTTCAAAAGCGGTCACCGCTCCGCCTGTGTAGCTCAATCGAGCCAATGCCAAGCGTTGCAGAACGGGGAGGGAGGGCCGCCGAACCCGAAGCCGTAGCTCCGACTCTTGAGCGTCAGACTGGCGCAGTAGATATGTGGTGCCGTGGCCGAGATACTCGACGAGTTCCACCGTTCCCACAACTGATGAGGTAGGTGTTGCAAAGCCCTGCGCATCGGTCGCGTCGACTGGATCAATCGCTAGGTCCTCGGGGCGGATCAGCACATCAACTTCCCCGTGTGTTGGAACCTGAAGTTGCAACTCGCCAAATGGGGTCTGCACGCTGCTGCCATGCGCAACGCCCGGAACAAAGTTGGCATCACCTACAAAGCCAGCAAGCCAGCGAGTAGCGGGACGCTGATACAACTCAGCCGGAGGCCCTGCTTGCAAGACTTGGCCGTCACGCAGCACTGCGACTTGGTCTCCCAACACAAAGGCCTCATCTTGATCATGAGTCACAAACACCGTGGTCATACCTAGGCGAAGAAGTAACTCATGAATCTCGGTTCGGACTTGCACTCGTAGGGAGGCATCAAGATTTGAAAACGGCTCATCAAGCAACAACACCCCTGGCCGAGGCGCAATCGCTCGGGCTAAGGCAACCCGCTGTTGTTGGCCTCCCGACAAGGTGGAAGGTGAGCGCTCACCAAATCCACGCAGGCCGACAAGTTCGAGGGCCTCATCGATTCTTGAGGACTCCTTGCGCTCACCACGAGGCAGTCCAAAGCCCACATTGCGAGCCACTGAAAGGTGCGGAAATAGCGCCCAGTCCTGAAACACCATGCCGATGTGACGCTGCTCGGGTGCGACCATGACTCCCGGCCCGCTCAGGCATGTACCGCCAAGCAAAATCTGGCCCGAGTCAGCAAACTCCAACCCCGCAATGATTCGCAGCAACGTGGTTTTTCCGCAGCCGCTTGGCCCCAACAGAACAACGGTCTCGCCGGGGGCAGCAACAAGATCGACGGCGTCAAGTACCCGTGCCGAACCATCAAATGATTTGCCAACACCAGAGACCTGCAGCGACCCCGCGGTTGCCGGACTAGTAGGCGCTGCCGGGCTACTAGGCACCGGGTTCCTGCTCGGGTCTCAGAGTGGGGAACAATACGATGTCTCGAATTGTTTGCACGCCGGTGAGCAACATCGCAAGGCGGTCCATTCCAATTCCTAGGCCAACGGTTGGCGGAAGTCCGTACTCCAAGGACCGGAGATAATCGTGGTCCATCACCATTGCTTCATCATCGCCGGCGGCGTTCTGCGCAGCCTGCTCATGAAAGCGCGCTCGCTGTTCGACAGGGTCTGTGAGTTCAGAAAATCCGTTACACAACTCACGGCCAATCACGATTCCCTCAAAGCGTTCCACTAGGCCTGGCTCAGAGCGATGCTCTCGAGACAGCGGTGATACTTCGGTCGGGTAATCAATTACAAAGGTTGGGTCCCAGAGCTGGTGCTCGGTGGTCTTTTCGTAGAGCTCTAACAGGAGTTTGCCGCTTCCATAGGAATCCTTCCACGGCACCGAATGCTGGTCACATAACTTGCGCAAGTCTTGAATCGGAGTATGGATGCTGACCGGTTCCCCTATCTGCGCCGAGGTGAGATTCGCCATCGTCTCTCGTCGCCAAGGCGCCGACAGGTCGACATCTCGACCGTCAAAGCTCACCGTGGTTGAACCACACAGTTCCAGCGCCAACTGCTGCACAAGTTGCTCTACCAAATCCATATGAAGGTGGTAATCGCCATATGCCTCGTAGGCCTCAAGCATGGTGAACTCAGGATTGTGCCGCGTCGAGGTTCCCTCATTGCGAAACACTCGAGCAATCTCAAACACCTTTTCAAACCCACCCACAACAAGCCGTTTGAGATACAACTCGGGAGCAATGCGCAAAAACATCTCTTGGTCTAACGCGTTGTGATGGGTCAGGAATGGCTTCGCTAACGCTCCGCCCGGGATGGGATGCAACACGGGGGTTTCTACCTCGAGGTAGCCGCGATCCTCCATGAACCTGCGAGTCATCGACATCATTGCGGAGCGAAGCTGAAACGCATGCCGAGCTTCGGGAGTCACCCAGAGATCTACATAGCGCTGACGGTACCGAGTGTCGGTATCGGTCATGCCGTGCCACTTATCGGGAAATGACCGACGAGTAGGCGCAAGCAAAGTCCACGCGTCCACCCGCACCGAAAGCTCTCCGCGGCGCGTGGTCATGACCTCGCCGGCCACACCAATCCAGTCGCCCAAGTTGAGCTCACAGAAGTGCTCAAACTCTGGAGTCGATGCCGACGGAGCGAAGAGCTGAATGCGACCGGAGGAATCCGCAAGGGTGCCAAAAGCCAACTTGCCTTGCACACGACGCAACATCAAGCGGCCCGCAACACTCACCTGCTCGCCAGTAACGGATCCCGGCTCGAGACCCTGATGTCGCTCCGCTAACTCGGCCGCAGTGGCAGTCACCGCATAGGTGTAGGGCTGCTCAAAGCCATAGAGGCGCGCATCATCGGGAGACCCCTGAAGAGGAGTCGAGGTTCTGCCAGGTTCGGGGGATTCATCAGATTCGTTCACGGTTGGTTCTTCTCCCAGATTAAGCGCAGACCATGCAAGGTCAGCCACGGTTCTTCATGCTCAATCGATTCAGCGATTGGCGCTATCAAGCTGGCCAACCCGCCGGTTGCGATGATGGTGGATTCGCCGAGCTCTTCTTCGATGCGATCGCACATGCCATCCACCATTGCGGAGTAACCAAACACAGCCCCGGATTGGACCGACTCCATCGTGGTCTTGCCGATCACACTGCGAGGCTCCACAAGCTCGACTCGGCGAAGGGCCGCTGCGCGCCCGAACAGCGCGTCCATCGAGATCTCGATTCCAGGAAAAATTGCGCCACCGAGATACTCGCCTTGAGCGGAGATCACATCAAAAGTGGTGGCCGTTCCAAAATCCACCACGATTGTGGGTCCGCCGTACAAGTCAAATGCGCCCACTGCATTCGCAATGCGGTCTGCGCCAACCTCTCGCGGGTTGTCATACAACACGGGCATACCAGTCTTGACCCCGGTGCCCAAGACAACAGGCTCGATCTGTAAGTAGCGCTCGCACATTCGTCGAAGCTCAAAGGTGATGCTGGGAACGCCCGAGGAAACCGCAACTCCCTTGATGTCCTGTTTCAAGTCAAGTTCGCGAGTAGCCAACAGGTGGCGAATGAAAAGCGCGAGTTCATCACTCGTGCGCTCCGGGCGCGTAGCGAGTCTCCAATGGTCAATGAGTTCATGGCTTCGTTCGCCAGCGTTATACAAGCCAATCACGGTTTGGGTATTTCCAACATCAATCACGAGCAGCAAAACGGCCTCCGCAACCACACGCCAGAGGAAGTAGCCCCCCAGATGGTGGAGCCTTCCTGCGACTCAGGATCCCTAGATGATGGTCTCCCGCAGCAAAATCTGCACGTTTATGCATAATCTTCTTCGCCAGAATGCCTCCAGCACACTCAGAACATCTCAGATCAGGTCGAGCCCAAGGTCAAGAACAGGTGCCGAATTAGTGATTGCGCCCACGGAAATCATGTCGACTCCGGTCCGTGAATAACCTGCGATAGTCCCCAAAGTGATTCCACCAGAAACCTCCAACAAGCTGCGACGAATCTGCCCACCTTGTCTGAGTTCGGCCGCTGCAACACAGGCCATGACTTCTTCTGGGCTCATGTTGTCCAACAAGATTGCATCTGCTCCGGCCTCAAGAGCCTCGATGCATTGCTCGATGCGATCACATTCCACATGGACCGTCCGCGCCGGCCAACGATCCTTTGCCAAGGCGACTGCCGCTGCGATTCCGATGCTCCCCAAATGGTTGTCCTTGATCAACATCCAGTCCGAGAGGTTGCCCCGGTGGTTGCGCCCGCCACCAGCGCGCACCGCCGCTTTAGCTAAAGATCGCAGACCCGGAATTGTCTTGCGCGTGTCCCAGACTTGAGCGCTGCCACCCTCTGCTGCTGCGGCAACAAAGGCTGCAGTGAGCGTTGCTATTCCAGACAGGTGCCCTAAGAAATTGAGTGCCGTTCGCTCCCCGGTAAGAACCGAATGAAACGGACCAGAAAGCACACCAAGTGGTTGACCCGCACTGACTGAATCGCCTTCATCTACCAACCAAACAACCTCTACCTCGGGGTCGAGTTGAGCAAAGGTTTCAGTGACGCACATCGTCCCTGCAATCCGACCGGGGACTCTCGCCGCGAGGCGCGCCTCGCCGAATCGGTGTGGCAGCAAGGATGAGGTCAGGTCGCCAAGTGGGGCAAGGTCCTCGGCGAGTGCCAGGGCAACGGCCTGTCGGACTGCAAAAAGCGGTGGGTTCAACCACTGGGAATCTGTTGAAGGAGACGTCACGGCCTTGAGCTTTGCAGATTCACTACGTACGCACCACGAGCCGGTGGGTTTGAGTTGGGTCCGTAGCAGGATAATCAGTGCGCGCGTGGGTGCCACGGCTCTCCGTGCGAGCAGTGGCAGCGGCAATCAGCGTCTGCGCGATCTTGGCAAGGTTGCGCACTTCGGCAACGGCCACTTGCTGAATATCCAGTGTCTCGATTTCGCCAAGGGTCAGCCCGATCACCACAGATGCTTGCTGCAAGCTTTCGGCGCTGCGTTGCACGCCGGCATCGGCACTCATCGCCTGTTGAATAGCCCGACGCAAACCCTCGGGAGTAGCTCCCGATGAAGCAGGGCCAACAGGGTCAGCTTCGGGTACCCGCAGCGACACCCCACCGATACGCAGAATTGAGTCATCTAACTCCTTAAAGCCAAGCACCGAACGCATAGCTCCGGTGGCCTCGGGCCCAAACGCACCGCCCGCAATCGACTCGATTGCGCGTGGTCCAAAAACCATGCCCTCGAGAAGGGAGTTTGAAGCCAGGCGATTAGCGCCATGTACGCCCGAGCAACTGGTTTCTCCTGCAGCCCAAAGCCCAGGAAGAGAGGTTGCGCCCGACAAGTCTGTGACGATTCCTCCGCACTGATGATGTGCTGCAGGAGCGACCGGTAGAAAGTCGGTCACCGGATCAAGGCCCGCAGAAACGAGGTCTGAGTAGATCGTGGGGAAGCGTTCCGCAAAGTGGTCGAGTCCCGTGGCATCGAGCCACACGTGATCTGTCTGTTGTTGCAACATCTGCGCGAGGATCGCTCGGGAGACGACATCTCGGGGCAACATCTCATCGACAAACCGCTCGCCTGAGGAGTTGCGAAGCAGTGCCCCGTGCCCGCGCAATGCCTCCGATAGCAAAGGTCGTGGAATGCCAGGGTGATACAACGCAGTTGGGTGAAATTGAAAGAACTCCAAGTCTGCAACGGCAACGCCTGCTCGCAGCGCCATTGCAACCCCGTCACCTGTTGCCACTGATGGGTTGGTAGTAATTGCAAAAAGTTGCCCGGCGCCACCCGTGGCTAACAACAAGTTCTTTGCTCGAACTTCATGCAGGTCACCGGATGGGCCAATCACCTGCACCCCGACACAACATCCGTCTTCAATCATGAGGTCAAAGGCAAAAGTGTGCTCATGCAGGACTGCGGCAGTGCGACGAACAGCAGCAACAAGCGCACGTTCTATTTCGGCCCCGGTGGCGGCCCCACCAGCGTGCACGACTCGCGCAACGGAGTGGCCACCTTCGCGAGCGAGTTCTAAGTTCCCTCGCTCATCCCGATCGAACTCAGCTCCAAGAGCTATGAGTTCTTCTACCCGTCGGGGGCCCTCATCTACGAGTACCCGCACCGCGTCGACGTCGCATAGTCCCGCCCCCGCTGCCAGGGTGTCGGCAAAATGCAGATCAATCTCTTCGGCATTTCCAGATAGTGCTGCAGCCACCCCGCCCTGAGCCCAGCGTGTTGTGGCCAAATCAAGACCACCCTTGGTAATCACACCTGTTCGCAGACCGTGTGTACCAGCGGCGCGCACCGCTGCCGACAAACCAGCTACCCCCGAACCAAGTACTAAAAGGTCAAGGGGTTGCGGCGTCACAAGATGACCTCTGAACCAGCATCGTTGAGATCCATGTTGTCAATCAGCCGCACCGACCCAAACCGGAGGGATCCACATAATCTGCTGGTCGAATCTGCTTCCTCTACCGAACGAAGCGTTGCGGGGTCGACAATCTCGAGGTACTCCACCTGCCCAAGGTCTTGTGTTGTCATCACCTTCATCATCGTTGCACGCAACTGCGCAACTGCGGTTTCTCCCTGCCCGAGGGCAGCGACTCCAGCGCGAAGTGCCCGCCACAGAACTGGAGCTGCTGCTCGCTGTTGGGCACTGAGGTAGACATTGCGACTCGACATTGCGAGCCCATCGGGTTCGCGGCAAATTTCGCAGCCGACGAGTTCCACATCACAAGACAGGTCGCGCACCATGGCCGTTATGATTGCAAGCTGTTGGAAGTCTTTCTTTCCAAAATAGGCAGTACACGGTCCGGCGATGTTGAACAGTTTGGCTACCACCGTGCACATGCCGGCAAAGTGACTCGGCCGAGCAGCACCCTCCATCACCGATGACAATGCTTCGACAGAGACTGAAGTGAGTACCCCCTCTTGCCCGAGCGGGTACATCTCAGCAAGCTCGGGTAAGAACAACACGTGTGCGCCAGCTGAAGCTGCCGTGAGCGCATCCCCAATTGCGTCTCTGGGGTATGCGGCCAGATCTTCATTGGCACCGAACTGCAACGGGTTGACAAAGACGGTGACCACAACGAGATCGCATTCCAAGGCCGCTCGTTGCACAAGCGAGGCATGACCCGCATGCAAATATCCCATCGTGGGAACCAGTCCGATGCGCTTACCTTGCTGGCGTTGTTGCGCAATCTCCACCCGCAGTTCAGAGATCGTTGTCAGAGTTTTCACCTGCGCAGCCTAGAACCGCCACTAGGGGTTCTGCCCATTCACATCGCCGGGCCGATGGACGAAGATATTGGTGTTCCGGCGGGAACCGATCAGAGTCCCGAAACCTCCCCAGGAGGGGTCGGGACTCTGAACCGTTTTTGGCTCACCGTGAGTTGCTACAAAACTCGAACTGCCTGCTGCAACTGCTCAAGCTCAGTACCCGTAGGCATTTCATCTACAAGTGCCGCGGCACGCAGTGCGAGCGCAAGATAGGGCTGACGCTCAGCAGGCTCAAGCTGGCCAAGATGGCGCAAGACGGTCAACCAGTCGCCGCGAGCCACGGGTCCAGTCAAGGCTCGCTCGGGACCAAGTTCTGCCACGTTGTCAAGCGTGATGCGGGCGAGATCCAAAAATGCCTCAAGAGGCAGGCCGATCTCGGTGGCAATGGAATCCACTTGCGCCAGCAAGGCCACAAGGTGATTCGACGCGAGCACGGCTGCCGCGTGGTACCTCACCCGATCTGCCTCGGCAACCTGCACGGCCCGGCCCTGAAGCGCAGTCACCACCTGAGTCGCGAACGGGTCTCCCGCTACAGCAAACCATGCGCCACTCAATGCATCTGCCCCGCGCTGCGCATCGGCTAGCGAAACGAGAGGGTGAATCGATGCTCTGCGGACTGCAGGAGCCAGCACCTCGAGGCCAAGAGATCCAGCGCAGTGAGCAACCACAACGCCCTCATCCGCCTCAATGACCGATGCCACCTGAGCAACCACAGGGTCCGGAACGCACAGGAGCAGCATCTGGGCTTGTTCAACTCTCACCCTGCGAGCAGCCAAGGTGGTCTCTGCATCTGCAAATTGCTCGTGGCTCACTAGGTCAACGCTCCAGCCCGCTCTGTGGAGGGCCTCCGCAAAGGAACCACCTGCCTTCCCCGTGCCGATGATGCGAACCCGTTCAGCGCTCATTGCCACTCAGAGCGGATCCACTTGGATGACCGTGCCTTCGGCAAAATGCAATTCCTGTTCGGTCACTAGGTCGGGGGCAAGGTCACGAAGGGGAGCGAGCACGAACCTGCGCTGCTTCCACCTGGGATGAGGAATGGTCAACTGTGGGCTGTTTTGGGAAATCCCGTCCATCCAAATGATATCGATATCCAACGTGCGCGCTCCCCATCGGATG
>Ga0194041_10000292_pt1 | contig 19633 bp, 24 predicted proteins | sample JunL449m_MetaG_FD_160082 | JGI IMG/M metagenome (GOLD analysis project Ga0194041, IMG submission 160082) | Anoxic zone freshwater microbial communities from boreal shield lake in IISD Experimental Lakes Area, Ontario, Canada - Jun2016-L442-9m | ecosystem: Environmental > Aquatic > Freshwater >...
GCAGTGATGCGTACGTTGCAAGCTCGCGGATACATCACCGAAGTTTCTCGCGATGATGGACCCGGCCAAGCGATTTTATTTGGTACAACAGCAATGTTTCTTGAACGCCTCGGTCTTGATTCGCTGGCTTCATTACCACCGATTGCCGATTTTGTTCCGCCTGCCGAAGTTGTTGAGGCTCTCGAACAAGGACTCAGAATTGTTCCAGCCAATCCAATGGGTGCAAGTCGAAACGAAGTTGAGGGGTAACTATTAATTCATCAACGCCGGGAGGCGACGAGCAGTTGTTTGAAGGTGAGCGATTGCAAAAAGTGTTGGCTCGCCATGGTTGGGGCAGTCGTCGCGCATGCGAAGAGTTGATCGCCGACGAACGAGTGACAGTGAATGGCACGATTGCAGTGTTGGGTCGCAGGGTCGATGTAGAGGTCGATCTCATTGAAATCGACGGTGCTCCTGTGGGTGTGCGCCCCGATGTTGTGTATTACTTGCTCAACAAGCCAGTTGATGTGATCTCAACGGCCATTGATACGCACGGTCGTGAGACCGTTGTCGATCTTGTTCCGCTGGAGCCTCGGGTGTTTCCCGTTGGTCGCCTCGATGCCGATTCTGAAGGATTGTTGCTGCTCACCAACGACGGCGAATTGACCAATCGAATCACGCATCCAAGTTTCGGATTGGAAAAGGAATATCTCGTGCATGTGGAGTGTTCGGCTGCAGGCGTGAACAACACCGCCTTGAGTCGGATGCGAAATGGCATCGAGTTGGATGACGGATTGACCGCACCCGCTGATGTGAGTCAGTTGCAACCGGGTGTATTGCGCGTGGTGATTCATGAGGGAAGAAACCGACAAATTCGTCGCATGTGTGAAGAAGTTGGATATCCAGTCGCACGACTAGTTCGCGTTCGCATTGGCCCAATCGTGGATAGGCACTTGTTGCCTGGTCAGTGGAGGCATCTCACAAATGCAGAGGTCAAACTATTAATTGAATCGGTTGCTCAGTAACCCACGAGTAGAATTGCCAATTGTGACGCAAAAACGTGCGAATGTCTTCGGTCTTGGCTTGATAGGTGGATCGCTAGGGCTTGCGCTATCGAGCAGGGGATGGCACGTCACCGGTTGTGACTCTGTTGGTGATATCGAACGCCAAGCGCTTTCACTGGGAATCATTCATCAAATAGGCGTTGACAGGGATGCTGTCATCACGTTCGTTGCGACGCCAGTGTCTTCTATTGCAGAGCAGGTAGTTCGAGCGTTAGCCGAAACAACTGGATTGGTCACTGATGTTGGCGGTGTAAAGGCCCATCTTGTTGGACAGATCAACGACCCTCGATTTATTGGTGGACACCCTATGGCTGGTAGTGAACTCATTGGGTTGGCCGGTGCGGATGCCAAGTTGTTTGAGAGCGCTGTTTGGGTGTTGACGCCCTCTGTAGGAATTTCTGACAGTAACTTCGAACAAGTTGCTGGAGTTGTAACCGAACTCGGTTCCGAAATTGTGGTGCTTGATCCACAGCGACATGACCAACTTGTCGCAATTGTGAGTCATCTTCCACATCTAACTGCAGCAGCGTTGATGGGACTAGCAAGCGAGAGGTCGGAAGAGCACGTTGCGGTGTTGCGGCTGGCTGCAGGTGGTTTTCGCGACATGACACGTGTTGCATCTGGGCACCCTGCGATCTGGATCGATATCTGCAAAGAGAACCGAGATGCCATCGTGATAGCACTGGATGGGCTGATTGACGGTCTTGCCCACATGAAACAGATTGTCGAACAAGGTGACTCCAAAGAACTAATGAAGCGTTTGCAGCAATCTCGCATTGCGCGGTCTAATTTGCCAAGTCGTGTTCGGGATCTGATGGATGTTGTGGAAGTCAGGGTTCCTATTCCTGACCGATCTGGTGCGGCCGCAGAGATTTTTACTCTTGCCGCAGAACTCGGCGTCAACATTGCCAACTTTGAAGTTGCTCACTCGGTTGAGGGCGAACGGGGAGTTCTGGTGCTTGTAGTCGAGCAGTCCAGTCAGGATGTGTTTCGTGGCGGTCTGATTGCTCGTGGGTTTAGGCCGATCTTGCAACAGATTTCATGACACAACAAAGCGAATACGCAGTCGCTGTAAAAAGTGGAGCGCTTGATGCAGTCGCTACTGTTCCGGGATCCAAGTCGATTGCGCATCGGGCTCTGATATGCGCGGCACTTGCGCGTGGCGACTCAACTATCACAGGGTTGCCGGACGGTGATGATACGCAAGCGATGTTGCAGGGCCTCAAAATGCTTGGTGCAACTATTTCGCTTGACGGTGCTGATGCCCATATTCAAGGATCAATTGATTTGGATCGCACAGATGCGGTCACCATTGATGCCAATTTGGCTGGAACTACGGCGCGTTTTCTCACCGCCGTTGGCGCATTGCGTCGAAGCCCAATAACGGTGACGGGCAATGCGTCATTACGCAGTCGGCCGATGAAAGATTTGCATCTTGCATTAGAACATCTAGGCGCAAGTGTTTCGTGGCAAAACGAAAAACATTGTTTGCCCGTTACGGTTCAGCGAGGTGAGTCGTACTCTCATTCGGTTCAGGTCGCGGCTGATACGTCATCGCAATTTGTCACGTCGTTGATGCTCATTGCGCCAATCCTCCTTAATGGATTGACGATCGAACTGACCGGTGACGTTATTTCGCTGCCGTACATCGCAATGTCGGCGTCCGTAATGAAATCATTTGGTGCGAACGTGAGCATTGTGAATAATCGCAACATTGTGATTGACGGCGGAGGATATGTCGGTTGCCAATTCGCTGTCGAGCCCGACGCAAGTTCGGCTTCGTACCCTTTCGCCGCTGCGGCAGTGGTGGGTGGTCGCGTTCGCGTAAATGGCATGCGGTCAATCATGATGCAGGGAGATAGTCGATTTATCGACGTCTTGCGAGAGATGGGCTGTGAAATTTCGGAAGACCATGTCGGAATCACCGTTGGTCGCGACGCAGATAAGTCATTGCAGGGTGTTGATATCGATATGTCTGAAATATCAGATCTGGTTCCAACACTCGCCATCGTTGCGATGTTTGCAAAGACACCAACACGAATTCGCAATGTTGGTTTCATCCGCAATAAAGAGAGCGACCGCATTGGGGATCTTGCAAGTGAAATGCGAAGGCTGGGGGCAAAGGTTGTCGAACATGAGGACGGTCTTGAAATTTCACCCCAAGCGTTGCACGGTGGCTCGTGTGACACACATCATGACCATCGATTAGCGATGGCATTTGGCATTGCTGGGCTCAAACTGCCCGGAGTGATCATCGATCAGGCAAACGTCGTCTCTAAGAGTTGGCCGCAATTTTGGGAGATGCTCAAAGCGTTATGACACCCCCAGTTCTCAGGGATGACTATCTCAATACGCCAATATTTCGCCGTCTGCAGGGCACACACCCACGCTTTGCGGAAATAATGAGTCGCCATGCCTCGGCTGTTGCTGCCCGTTTGCCGTGTTATCAAGATCCGGTCTCAGGGCTTTCGGTCATGACCGCCGAGTTTTTGGCATCACGTAATTATTGTTGCGAGAGCGGATGCCGTCACTGCCCCTATGTAGCCGACTGATGAACTAGATTGATGGTTTCACGAGATGCAATAAAGGGGTCGAGTTGAGCGAAGAACGAGAAATAATGACCTGGGAGTCCTTCGGAGTCGCGAGTCGCGAACTTGCAGTGATGGTGGCCAAGAGTGGCTACGAACCCGACATTATTCTTGCCATTGCACGTGGTGGACTGCTTGCGGCAGGCGCTCTCGGTTATGCGCTTTCTGTCAAGAACACCTACACCATGAACGTCGAGTTTTATACCGGCGTCAATGAGCGGCTTGCGGTGCCAATGATCCTTCCTCCAGTGCCAAGTCTTGTCGACTTGAAGGACTCAAAAGTTTTGATCGTTGACGATGTTGCTGATACTGGCCATACGTTGAAGCACGTACTTGAGTTTTGCAAGGGTCAGTTAGCTGACACCCGTCTTGCTGTGTTGTACGAGAAGTCACAATCCATTATCAAGTGCGACTACGTGTGGAAGCACACCGATCAATGGATCAACTTTCCGTGGAGCGATAAAGATCCTGTTGCTCAACGCAAGTGGAGCGTTAAAGACGCCTGATTCGTTTATCCCTTGTAGGTGATTGAAGAGTCTAAGAATTCATTGTCGGTAATATCACTTGCTGTGATGTCGGCAATCTCAAGGCCTTGCTCGCGCAAGATTGGCGTTGCCTTCGCAATGAAGTCGTTTACTCGAGCGTCTTCTAGATCGCCAAAAGTTGGTGTATCGCCGTTGCCGACGATGCCCATCTCTTTTTGGGCTAAAGCGCCACTAGCAACGTCACCCTCTGTTTGTGTCCACCAGCTGTCATATGTTGCGACGGTCGTGAGGATGATCGCGTTTGCTCGGGTTGGATCGGCAATGTAGTCAAGTTGTGCTTGTTGAAAAATTGGAACAATTTTTTCGAGGCAAGGACGCAGTTCTTCAAGTCGATCTTTGCGAATGGCCAAGTTTTGTGCATATGAGTTCCAGCCTGCATCATGAATGAGTTGGTAGCCGGTCGTGATTGCACCGCTCTCAAGATTTGCATACTTGTACGGCTCGGATGTTGCGAAACCTTGGTGTGCAGCGTCTTCTGTAGAGAGCAACAAGTTGCCTTTGTAGTTTGAATCAACTTGATCCTTTTGGATAAGTCCCTGCGCTTCGAAATAACGCATCCAGGCTGGATCGCCGTAGACATAAAAAGTTTTGATTGTCTTGGCAGCATCAGCGATTGTCTTAGCTTCTGGATGCTTTGTTGCATCCCATAGGACAACTTGCGGGTTGATGTTTAGTGCGTTGAACACAGCAAGTGTCGGTGCGTCGTTGTAACGAGTAATCGCCACATCGGTGCCTACGTAACCGAATGTGATTGCATTGTCTTGATACATCTCTGTGACAACTGGAGACTCAAGGAATGGTCCGCCTGCACGAATCTCGAGTTTGACACCAGTTGGTAGGCCATTTACCACCAATGATCCGACTACAGCACCCGAGTCTTTTGAAGCAACTGCGTCATCGCCAATCAGTTGGAAGATGCCACCATGCTCGGACTCGGGAAACCAATCTGTCTGTACAACAATCGTCGCAGGACACACGTCTGCAAGCGATACACCGGTTGTCGGCGCTGCAGCAGTTGTATCTGTTGCTGCGGTGTCGCTGCCTCCGCAGGCGCCAAGAAGTGAGATGGAAATACCTAAGGCGATTGCACTACCGATTGTTGTGTTTCGCTTGTTCATGCTGTTTTATTCTCCATTGTCATTGTGAAATCGAACCTTCGTACCATCTGCCAACAACCCACGTGTTAATCAGACCGAAGACTACAAAAAGCATAAGACCCAGCAAAGTTGCAGCCAACGCTGTGACGAACATCGCTGAAGCTTGGCTATTGAGAAAAAATTGAGTGATGAGCTTGCCGAGCCCGGGGTCGCCTTTGGCAAAGAAGAAGTCGCCAACGATGGCACCAATGACGGCTAGGCCGGCCGAGATGCGTAAGCCGCTAAATATCGCAGGACTCGCGGCAGGCAATTGAAGTTTTAACAGCCGAGTTGCTCGGCTCGCCTTATGCAGTGTGAACAAATCGTGCATATTTTTTGGAGTTGATTGAACGCCAAATAGCGTGTTTGACACAATGGGGAAGAGTGAGATGATCACCGTGACGAGTACTCTCGCTGCGAAATTGGAGCCCACCAGTTTGATCATGAGTGGAACAATTGCAATGATCGGTGTGACTTGCAACGCAATGAGATATGGCCAAAGCGAACGCTCAAGCCACTTGGCCTGAGCCATCAAAACACCAAGTGTGAGGCCGAAGACTATGGAGATGGTTAATCCAACAAGCGATGTTTTTAGTGATATCCAGAAAGCAACAACAATTTTGGTGCGCACAATGCCATGAAAGTCTTCAAAGAGACGATGAGGCGGTGGAATGATCATCGGTGTATTTGACGCTGGAGAGAAATTATTCTCCAAGCCGTAGGCGAGTGCGTACCAAGCAAATATAAATAGTGCGAATACAACGGTTGGGCCGAAGTATCGAGTAACGATCTTCTGCAGTCGAGCGTTGAAAGTCATAATGTCTGCATTTCTCTCATCAGTGCAGCGATCTGTGCACAGCACTGAGCGAATTCGGCGCTGTAACGAAGCTCAGGTTTACGTGGGTACTCGAAAGGGATCTGTATCTCGTGCGCGATGGTTCCGGGTCGTGGCGACATGATGATGACTCGCTGCGACAGATAGACGGCCTCAGTGATGGAGTGAGTCACAAAAACCGCCGAAAATTTTGCAGAGGCAAACATGGCGAGCAAATCATCATTGAGTGATTCACGAGTAAATTCGTCTACCGCGGCGAATGGTTCGTCGAGCAAGAGCAAACCGGGATCGGTGACGAGAGTGCGAGCCAGGGATGCTCGCATTTTCATGCCTCCCGAAAGTTGTCGCGGAAACTTATGTCCGCTGTCTTGTAAGCCAACTGACTCGAGGGCAAATTGAGCCTTGGCTTTGCGTTCGTCTGCATTGACTCCCCGTAACTCGAGCAATGTTTCAATATTCCGAATGGTTGTTCGCCAGGGCAGCAGAGTTGGATCTTGAAAAACAAATCCGATGTCACTGGTGGTGGATGTAAGGCTGCCGCTGGTTGGTTGTTGCAGTCCGCTGAGCACGCGCAGCAGCGTTGACTTGCCGCAACCACTTGGGCCGACGAGCGCTATAAATTCGTGTGATGCGATTTGCAGCGAGACATCTCGCAAGGCTTCGGTCGAGTCGGGGAACGACAAGCTGATGTCATCTGCGGAGATCAAATGAGACCCCGAGCGATGAACGTTTGGGTTAGGCGTGGTGGAGTTCACCGAAGCGTCGGCTGAGCCGCATCCTCGTAGGGGTCACACAAATAATCTAATAGTGCCAATCATGCGATCGGCGAATGCCAGAGACCTTTATTCTGCAGAATCTGCTTCAGCACAATGGGCCTGTCGGTCATAATTCCATCAACGCCGAGATTCAGCAGGTGCTCCATCTCATCGGGTTCGTCGATGGTCCAAACGTGTACCTGTAATCCAGCGCTGTGTGCATCATCGACCAGTCGCTTATCGGTCAGTGTGATTGGGCCCTGCTTGAGAGGAATCTGGGCGGCAAGGGCACCTTCGAATGGTTTAACCACGCCTATCCAACTGCGCACACGGAGCAATGCGACTTGTTTCGGACCAAGCGACGAACACAGTGACGGACCGAAAGTCTCACGAAGCACTGAGAGACGCTTGTCGCTAAATGAACCAACACAAACTTTGTCGAGCACATGGGGTGGTCGTAGGGCTTCGATCAATGGTGGGAGAGCAGCATCTGATTTGCAGTCGATGTTGATACGAGCCTCAGGCCATGCGTCAAAAATATCTTGCAATAGCGGAATGCGCTCAGTGCCGTTGACCCGTGCATTGCGCACTTCGGAATAATCGAGTTCGCTAATTTTGCCTGCAACACCACACGTACGCAACAGGTCGTCGTCATGGAAAGCCAGGAGCACACCATCACGAGTGGCATGTACATCGGTTTCGAGGTATGTGTAGCCAAGTTCAATTGCTTTCGCAAAAGCAGGCATGGTGTTTTCGGGTGCGTCACTCGCACCGCCGCGATGAGCAAAAGCAATCGGAAGTTGCGTTTCTAGAAATGGATGCGACACGAAAGTACCTTAGATACTTCTGCCAGCGGCGGCCCAGTATTCGTCTTTCAAGAGACGTTTATACAGTTTGCCGGTGGGATGACGTGGTAGCTCAGTTCGAAAATCAACTGACTTAGGACATTTGAACGAAGCAAGAGATGCTTTGCAGTGTTCGATGAGAATGCGTTCGAGATTTTTGGCATTCTCGGGGGTCGCAGGCATCACTGTTGGCTGCACTACAGCCTTGACTTCTTCGCCAAACTCGTCGTTGGGAATTCCGAATACGGCAACATCGATCACATCTGGGTGCGATACCAAAATGTTCTCTGCTTCTTGAGGGTAAATGTTGACACCCCCAGCGATGATCATGAAAGCCTTGCGATCGGTCAGATATAGAAACTTTTCATCATCTAAATATCCGATGTCGCCAAGTGTTGACCAACCTCTACCGAGCGAATCTTTAGATGCTTGAGTTTTCTCGGGGTCATTGTGATATTCGAATTTGGCAGCACTTTCAAAATAGATGGTGCCTGTTTGACCGATCTCCAACTCGTTGCCATCGTCATCGAGAATGTGAATGACTCCCTGGATTGATTGACCAACTGTTCCCGGGTGGGCAAGCCACTGTTCGGAGTTGCAGTACACAAACCCGTTGCCTTCGCTGCCCGCGTAATATTCGTGGACGATTGGGCCGAGCCATGCGATGGTTTGCTGCTTAATGTCAATTGGGCATGGCGCAGCGGCATGAAAAATATGGGTCAGAGACTTGGTTTCATACTTGGTACGCACATCGGTCGGAAGTTTGAGCAGACGAACGAACATTGTTGGCACTGTCTGAGAGTGAGTCACGCTGTACTGCTCGATTAGCTGCAAATATTCCTCGGCATCAAAATGCTCCATGATGATCGTTGTGCCACCAACGCGGTGCACTGCCAGGTTCCAGCGCAGAGGTGCTGCGTGATACAGCGGTGCTGGCGAAAGGTAGATCGTGCTGTCGTTCATCGCAAACAAGAATTGTCCGAGTGATGTGACGCCATTTGGTGATCCGAGAGGAAGTTTGCCGAGATTGAGCGCGACGCCTTTCGGACGCCCAGTGGTTCCACTCGAATACAACATGTCTGATCCGTCGACTCGGTCGTTTAGTGGAAGCGGGGACTGCTGAGCAACGATGTTCTCGTATTTTTCGTAGCCATCAATTACTCCATCCAGCATGAGCCGTAAGTCAACATTTGGTATTGCATCCGCAATTTCGGCTGCCTGGTCGGCTTTGTATTTGCTCGTGATGAAGGCCTTCGCGTTGCAGTCATTGATGATGTAAGTCAGCTCGTCTGAGGTGAGTCGACTCGAACACGCGGTATAGATGAGTCCCGCATAGTGGCAGCCCCAGATGACTTCGAAATAACGCGGATGATTCTCAAGACAAATTGCGATGTGGTCGCCAGGACGCAAACCATGTTGATAGAGCAGTTGACTGAGACGGTTGGCGGCCTCATCGAGCTCTTTGTAGGTAATGACTTGGGACGTCGAAGCCATAATGACGGCAGGCTTGTCTGGGGTGACCGTTGCGATTTGTCCAGGAAACATAGCCAAAAGTTAGCCCAAAAATTGTTTCGTCAAGCAATTTGGGGTCGACAATCGACAAGACCAATACAACGTAAAGTGTGTTGGGTTACTAGATTTGATTTGGTCAAAAGAGCAACATAAGGGGAACGTATGTCGACAGCACAAACACAGACGTTGGCGGATGAGCAACAGATAGATGATGCGGTAACGGCACTGCTTGACGCATTTCCTCCACGCCAAACGAAAGCAGAAGTCTTTTTGGGTGAACAGTACGATCGCGGTCTGGCTTGGGTGCATTTCCCAGTCGGCGCCGGTGGTCTCGGTTTGTCGCCAAAGCATCAGAAAATCGTCAGCGAGAGATTGTCCGCTGCTGGAAGTCCTAATCCATACGCACGAAATCCGATTGGGTACGGAATGTGCGGACCAACCGTTGTCGAGTGGGGAACTCCAGAACAGCGAACAAAATATTTGCGACCATTGTTTACTGGCGAAGAAATTTGGTGTCAGTTGTTTTCAGAACCAGGTTCAGGTTCAGATTTTGCAGGCCTCTCGGCGAAGGCAATTCGCGATGGTGACGAATGGTTGGTCAACGGACAAAAGGTCTGGACAACATTGGCCCATCTTTCAAAATGGGGCTTGCTTGTTGTGCGCACCGATCCTGAAGCTGTCAAGCACGCTGGCATGACTGCAGTCGTGGTGGATATGCACTTACCAGGTGTTGAGGTTCGCCCATTACGCCAGATGACCGGTGAAGCCGAATTTAACGAGGTGTATTTCACTGATGTGCGCGTGCCAGTTTCGGAGACACTTGGCGGACCAGGCGACGGATGGCGCGTGAGTTTGACAACACTGATGAATGAGCGTGTTGCAATTGGTGGAGCAATTCCTCCTAAGGCCTCTGGTCCGATCCGTGAAGCGATGAAGATCTGGGAGAAGATGCCAGAAGATCAACGAGATGCTGCAACTCGAGACAAATTGACCCAGTTGTGGATTCGTGCTGAAGTACTTCGATTGACAAATATTCGCGCTGGACAAAACAGAAAACTTGGAGTTCCAGGTCCTGAAGGTTCAATCGGAAAGATGGCCAGTGCCGATCTGAATAAGCAGACTTATGAGTTCTGCATCGAGCTGATGGGAGCGCACGGCATGTTGTACGGCTCTTATGCAATGGTAAGACCGGAAACGGCGATGAGTTTTGATTCCGTTCCTAAGGCATTCTTGCGTGCTCGCGCCAACAGCATTGAGGGCGGAACCAGCGAAGTTATGAAAAATATTCTTGGTGAGCGAATGCTCGGACTTCCAGGCGACGTGCGCGTTGATCGAGAAATTGCTTGGAGCAAAGTTCCGCGAAATTAATTCGTAAGTTTTTGCAGCACAGTGCTGGCGCTTACTGAGCGGTCATCGAGGTGCTGACCCGTTAAAAAGTTACCGCCGATCATGACCGTAGATGCTTGCTCAATTGCATGTTGTAACTGTCGAATGTTTCTTGGTGGTGGGAAGTATTCGTCTTCAGTAGTGAGCCGAACTTCTTCAACTCCTAAACGGGGAGCGAGCTTGTTGACTACAGCGAGTACGAGTTCTTCTGGTGCTGATGCCCCTGCAGTGACGCCAACGGTTCCTACAAGGCCTTCAGGAATTTCGTCAGCAGAGTTGATGCGCAGAACTGTTTTACAATTCATCGACTTGCCTAGTTTTTCGAGAGCAAGAGTATTGGATGAATTGGCAGAGCCGATGATAATGATGGCATCGCACTTCTCTGCGATGTGCATGAGAGCGGTTTGACGGTTGGTGGTCGCAAAACACAAATCACTCTTGCCCGGTTGCCAAACTTGTGGGAAACGAATTTTGACTGCTTGCGCCACCTCTTGCCAATCGCGATGCGAAAGTGTTGTTTGTGCCAGCAGTGCTAGCGGTTCGTTTGTGTCGGGCAGCAAAGCAACATCTTCAATTTTCTCTACGCGAGTAGTCGCATGGGGTGCAACCGCCATGGTGCCGACGGCCTCTTCGTGGCCTTCATGGCCGATATAAATGATTTTGTACCCCTTGTTTGAGCGAACGCGTAGTTCGTGGTGAACCTTGGTAACAAGCGGGCAGACAGAGTCGACCACATAGCCACCACGACTAATTGCGTTGGACACAACCTCTGGAGCAGAGCCGTGTGCCGACAACATGATTGGGCTTCCTACAGGAATGTCCTCAATATGGTCCACGAAGATGACGCCCTGCGCGATGAATCGATCGACGACAGACTTGTTGTGCACGATCTCGTGGAAGCAATACACGGGAGCAGGAAACGTACGAACCATCCATGAAAGAGCCTTGATGGCCATCTCGACACCAGCACAAAAGCCGCGGGGAGCAGCGAGAAGTACTCGTTCAACTTGCGATGTATTCGTCACGCTCACAGATTCACTTTAGTGCTCATCGTTCTCGCGTAAACCGCTTGTACAATGCATGCGTGACTGAACGATTGCCAACCGTAGTGATCGTCGGACGACCCAATGTGGGCAAGAGCACTCTCTTCAATAGGTTTTTGGGCGCTCAGGTTGCAATTGTCGAGGATCAACCGGGTATTACCCGTGACCGTTTTGAGCGCGATGTCGAGTGGATTGGCAAGAAATTCAGTGTGGTTGATACGGGTGGATGGATGCCAGGTGGCTCCGAACTCGACACCAAAGTGAGCCGCCAAGTAGAGGAGGCCGCTCGGGCTGCCGACCTCGTGTTGTTTGTGGTTGATACATGGGTTGGAGTGACTCATGACGATGAACTCATTGCTGCTTGGCTGAGAAAGACTGATCGTCCTGTACTTGTTGTGTCCAACAAGATTGACTCAGAACGTCGTGAGACGGATCGCTGGGATTTTCTTTCCCTCGGCTTTGGCGAACCAATTGCAGTGTCTGCCCTGCACGGTCGCAAATCGGGTGATTTGCTGGATGCGATCCTTGAGCGTGTTGAGGCGCTCGACATGGAGCCAGAGCCAGAGCTTGGCGATGCCATCCGTGCTCCGGGTATTCCTCGCGTGTCAATTGTTGGTCGTCCAAACGTTGGCAAGAGCACCCTTTTCAATCGCTTGGTGGGCGAAGATCGTTCGATCACTCACGACATGCCAGGGACTACGCGCGATGCAATTGACACACAGGTCGATACCGAAGATGGGCCAATGGTCTTTGTCGATACCGCAGGAATGCGTCGCAAAAGCAAAGTTGATGAATCGGCGGAGTATTACTCGTTCGTGCGCGCGCTGCGTGCTGTTGACGAATCAGACGTTGCTTTGTTGGTGATTGATGCACATGACGGCATCACTAGCCAAGACCAACGGTTGGCCGAGCGTATTGATGCTGCAGGTTGTCCGGTCATTGTGATCCTCAACAAGTGGGAAACACTCGACGCCGAAGGTCGCGAACATATCGACAACGAAATGACTCGCAAATTGTATTTCATTGGTGATGCTCCGGTGCTCAAGGTTTCTGCACTGACTGGCAAGGGCGTGCATCGCTTGCTGCCAATCTTGCAAGAGTGCATCGTGCACTATCACAAGCGCGTTCCTACCCGTGATGTCAACAAGGTGATGGCCGAAGCGCAACAAAAACAACCAGCGGGCAGCGGTGCTCGAGTGTTGTACGCACTACAGGGTGCAACTGATCCTCCAACGTTTACGTTGTTCGTCAATCGCGAGTTACCTGCTCCTTATTTGCGTTATCTCGAGCGTTGTATTCGTGAGAAATTTGAATTTGGTTCAACGCCGATCAAGATGCGTGTCCGCAAACGCTCAGAGTAAACGCATGCCTTGGTGTGAAGAGTGTGCGAAGTATTTGGCGCCCAGCGCAATGTTGGCAGATGGTAGTTGCCCCAAATGTTTGAAACCGATTGCAGAAATCAATATAAATGGTGGACTGACCGCTAAGACGATCAATATTAAAAAACTCGCACAAAGTTCTACTGACGAGGATGTGTCGGTACCGTGGCACTTCAAGTTGCTTGTTGGCGCACTGATTGTGTATTTGTCGTGGAGAGTTATAGATCTCTTTCGCTAGGGTAATTAGTCGAGATGCGGGCTGTAGCGCAGCTTGGTTAGCGTGCTTGTCTGGGGGACAAGAGGTCGCGGGTTCAAATCCCGCCAGCCCGACTAGAAAGCGTGTCAGGCGTAACTGTTCGTGATTAATTGCTCGACGCGTAGCCAACCATTGATAGCGAGATTGCTGCCAGCAATAGTCCAATGATTTGGCTCTTATGTAATTTTTCTTTGTCGAGTGTGACAGCAAGTCCAACGGTGGAAACTGGATAGAGCGCGGTGATCACTCCAACAAGTGAGAGCAATCCGCCATGGATCGCAAGTAGGTACAGAGCATTAGCGGTCGTGTCCAGCAACCCAGAAAGCATTGCAAGTGGTAGGACGGAGCGCGCAATATGGATGCGTCCTGATCCCCAAAACGCGACAAGAGCAACTGTTGGCACACTGACCATTCGCTGACCAAGTAATGGCCACAAACCGGCATCTTCGGATGTTTGTGCGAGGCATACAAAGATCACTCCGAAACCGAGACCGGAAATGAACGCATAAACAATTGCGCGCAGGGGCGTTGGCAGGTCGTGACGACCGAGTGCATCTCCTACTAGTGCTACTGCAATTGCTGCTAGAGCCATTCCGAAGTATGCGATATGAGCAGGACGTTCGCCCTGAAGTAGACCAGCCACAACAGGGCTGCACATTCCCACAATTGCAGAAATTGGCGCTACTACTGTCATTGATCCAAGAGACATCGCTTGATAAAAAGCGACGAGCGCAATTGCGCCGCCAGCTCCTGCAAAACCACTCCACCACCAGTCGTGTGTACTCATGACCGGAGTGTTGCCAAAAGTAATGACTATTGCGAGCAGGATTAGCGCAACGAATTGTCCGAGAAAAGTGACTGCTGCCGCTTTGGATACCTTTGAAGCGCGTCCACCGCAATAGTCAGCGACTCCGTATAACAATGCCGCACCGCACGCCCAAACGAGAACCATGCACATCAGTATGGCGGTCAGGCCGTATCCTTCAAGCGTCAGAGTACTGGTCAGTTTGCAAAGGGGTTTGGTGTGCGCGGTTTAGGGACATTGATCAACACACTGACGGTTCTTGGTGGTGGTGGACTTGGTTTAGTTATTGGACATCGGATTCCCGAGCGAATTCGAGTGTTGGTGGTGCAAGTGATTGGGTTGGTGACGCTTGCACTTGGGCTGAGTGATGTGATCAAGACTCACAACATGGTTTTTCCACTACTCGGCATGGTGTTGGGCGGCATAATCGGCGAGTTGATCCGTGTTGAAGATCGCCTTGTTCAGGTTGGAGAAGTGTTGAAAAAACGGTTTGCATCGGACAGTGCTGATAATCGTTTCGTTACTGGATTCGTTACCGCTTCGCTGTTGTTTTGCGTTGGGCCATTAACCATCTTGGGGGCAATAGAAGATGCGAGCGGTAAGACGCCGCAGTTGTACATCATCAAAGGAAGCCTCGACGGTTTCATGACCGTAATTTTCGCTGCTCTCTACGGCGTTGGTGCCATATTTAGCGCCGTCAGCGTTTTCGTTGTGCAGGGAACATTGACTCTGTTTGGTACGCGTCTTGATTTGTTGTTGGACGAGCGAATGCGTACAGAGCTATTTGCAGCGGGTGGATTGGCTGTAATGGCCATTGGACTTAATTTGCTGGAGATCAAGAAGATCAGGCTTGGCTCATTGCTGCCGGGTTTAATAATCACACCTTTGCTGGTCTGGATATTTGCAACTCCGGGTGGTCTCTGGTCGTAAGTTGGACTAATTTTTAGTTCATGTGCGGAAGATTTGTGCGCAAGACAACTGCGTTAGAGATCTCTGATATTTTTTCATCTGCACTTGATACAGATGAATTGGCAATCAGTTTTAATGTTGCTCCAACTAGCCGTGTTTTGGGAATTGTTAATTCGACAGGCAGGCCATCTGTGGTCAGTTTTTCGTGGGGACTGATTCCTCGCTGGGCTCCCGATGCATCGCGTGCAGCAAGTCTGATAAATGCACGCATTGAAACTGTTGCCGAGAAGCCGTCATTCCGTGACTTGGTAGGCCAACACCGTTGTGTGCTTCCGATGGATGGCTACTTTGAGTGGAAAGAGCAATTACGTCATGACGCAATGAAGCCGATCAAGCAACCGTATTATTTCTCTGCCCGCAGTCAATCGCGTTATTCACTTCAGGGAGTTCTCGCTGTGGCTGGATTGTGGACTGCATGGAAAGACCCGAATCAGTCGAACGGTCAGATTGTGCACACTGCGGTTGCATTAACAACCAATGCAAATGACATGGTGAGCCAGGTACATCATCGAATGCCAGTTTTGCTGGATCGTTCTGGAGTGGCAAATTGGCTAGACGATAAAAATATCGACCCGCTCGCTCAAATACAGGTCGTTGATAATGATGCACTTGTGGTGTGTGCGGTCAGTACAAAAGTAAATAGTTCGCGAAATAATGGAAGTGAATTGATTGAACCAATTGATTTGACACAGACAGAATCGTTGGGCGAACTTAAATTGTTTTAAGAATTGCAGCAATCTTTTGAGCTTGTGCTGCAAGATCAGTCGGGTCAACATGAGATGCTGCTTGATCGAACGAGAGGTCGGACATAGTGTCGGCTGGAATAACGTGCAAATGGCAGTGGGGAATTTCGAAACCGGCAATGATGAGCGCGATACGTCTGCAGTCGTACAACTGTTTTTGAGCGTTTCCAATGTTTTTTGCCACTCGCATGAGGTGATCTGACGTGGCTGTCGGTAGGTCTGTCCATTGATCAATTTCTTCAATCGGAACAACCAGCGTGTGACCGGTTGCAATTGGGTTGATTGTTAGGAACGCTACGCAGATCTCATCTTTGTACACGAAATGGCCAGGTATCTCTCCGCGGATAATGCGGGTAAACAGAGAAGACATAGGGAAGATTGTAGTGTCGATGATCGTGAGCACTGAAAAGCCGAGTTTGACTTCTGGAATGTGGTCCATTCCGAATGCAATTACGTTGGCTCGACTGTTTATGCTCCCAGTTTTTTTGTATGTGTTGTTTGCACGAGACAATCGCGCGGGTGCCGCATGGTTGTTGGGCGCGATTTCGTATACCGATTGGATCGATGGCTGGGTGGCTCGAAAACTCAATCAGACTTCAGTCTTCGGATCGGTGTTTGATCCGTTTGTAGATCGCATGCTGTTCATCGTGGCAACATTGGGCGTGATGATCGATGGAGGAGTGCCAAGTTGGTTCTGTATCGCGATTCTTGTACGCGAGGTAACGGTTGGTGGCGCCATGGTGGTAGCAACCCTGTTTGGTATGCAGCGATTTGCGGTCAGTTATTGGGGCAAGTGGTACACGCTGTTCTTGATGACGTCGGTGCCATTGCTGTTATTGGGATCCAGTTCATTCGGGCTCGCCGATGGAGCAACGACATTGGGCTGGATACTTGCTGTGCCTGGTCTTGCATTGAGTTATTACACGGCGGTTATGTATGTGCCCGTGATTCGGGCAAACCTGCGTGCAGGGCGTGTTGGCTGAAGGCTACGGTAGGGGTATGGCCTACACATTTTGCAACTCCTGTGGTCATCGAAATCCTCCAGAATCCACCTTTTGTTCCGCCTGCGGCACTGTGCTGGATCATCCGAGTGAGCGCACAATAGTGCTGGCAAAAGTTGATCCACTGCAGGATGCGCCAGGCGATCAAGACAATGTGCAGATTTCATTGAGTGAGATTCGCGGAAATCAGAATGCTCACGGGCTGCTAGTGATGCGTTCGGGCGAGCGATCGGGCGAGCGGTTTTCTCTGACACTTGATCGTGTCGAAATAGGGCGAAACCCAGAATGTACGGTATGTCTTGACGATGTCACGGTTTCTCGTCGACACGCCGAATTACGGCTTGGAAATGATGGCTACGTGATGACCGACATGGGTTCGCTGAACGGCACGTACGTGAATCAGGAGCGCGTGGAGGAGATGTTGTTACAGAATGGAGACGAATTACAGGTTGGTAAGTATCGAATGGTGTTTTTTGACGGCGCTAGTAACTCGTAAATTACTGCTTTTTTGATTTCGCGAGATGAGTGACAGAATGTACGACCTGTGATGACTGACAAGAACTATCTCTCCATCGGCGAAGTTTTGGGCTTGTTGCTGGAAGAGTTTCCTGACGTAACTATTTCAAAGATTCGGTTTCTTGAAAGTCAGGGATTGATCGAACCGGAGCGCACCGCATCTGGCTATCGCAAATTCAGCAGATCTGAAGTTGAGAGATTGCGATTCATTCTGCGCGAGCAACGCGAGAACTATCTGCCACTAAAAGTGATTCGCACAAAATTGGAAGGCGATACCAGTGACGGCATGATCAGGCCCTATGACGACACTTCGCCTCACATCGAAAGAAGTCAGTCAACTAGTGGTGGGCATCCTGCAGCGCGTCTCAATCTTGCCAAAGCTCCTAGTGCGCCTTCGCGAGCTGCAAAGAAAGCTGACGATACGTCTTCGATCAGTCGTTCCGAATTGTTGCAAGAACTTGACGCGGACGATGTTGTGCTGAAGTCACTTGTTTTGAACGGTCTTGTCAAACCACGCATGCTCGGTGACATCGAAATGTATAGCCCTCTCGATAGAGAGATCGTCTCGATTGCATCGCAGTTCATCGACAAAGGTATTGATGTTCGACATCTTAAAACATTGAAGCACTCTGCCGAACGAGAGTTTGGATTGTTTGAACAGCGCATCATGCCATTCCTACGTCAACGCAATCCGGCAGCGCGACAAGAAGCAATGGAACTGCTCAACGAATTGACTGATCTTGCAGATCAGATGCGAACCGCCTTTGTTACCGTGGCAGCACGCGCCTACAACGAAGGCCGGTCGCTGTAATGCTGATCGAACTTGATCTTGAAGGTGTGCGTCTAGAGATGCCAACCAACATGCCAATTTTGATGTTGCGCGAGTCGGGTGGGCGTCGACGACTATTGCCAATTCATATCGGTGGTCCCGAAGCATCATCGATTCATTTTGCGCTAGAGGGAGTTACTCCGGTACGACCGTTGACTCACGATCTGTTCGTTTCACTCTTTGCATCGGTTGATGTTGAACTCGAATGCATCGTGATCACTGAAGTGGTGGACAAAACCTATTTTGCTGAGCTTCATTTGAGGGGGAGTGGTAAGGAACGGGTTATCTCGTGTCGTCCTTCGGATGCTGTGGCCATCGCATTGAGGGCTGGGGTTCCTATGTTTGCTACTGAAGCGATCATGGATGAGGTTGCCAAGGAAGTAGCAGAAACCCATGTAGACACCGAAGAAGAGATTTTGGATGAATTTCGAGACTTCATCGACAACATCAGGCCAGAGGATTTTCAGGGATAGTCAAAAACGATTTAGGCACCTAACCTTGAACCATGGGTCAAGGGTTCAGTGGCAAAAAAGCAGCAGAGATTGTTGGCATTACTTATCGCCAGATCGACTACTGGGCACGAACTGATTTGATTCGTCCGTCAAGCTGTGATGCAGCGGGCAGTGGTTCGAGGCGTATTTATAGTTATAGAGATTTGCTTGAGTTGCGTGTGATCAAGACTCTGTTGGACGCGGGAATCAAACTTGAGTCGGTGCGCGATGTTTTCAAATATTTGCGCAACCATGTCGAGTCCGAGATCGCTGCCGCACACATCGTGATCAGCGGTCAGTCTGTTGTGCTGTGCCAGGGTGATCAACTTGTTGACGTACTTCGCAACGGTCAGGGAGTACTCAATGTGCTTCCGCTTGCCGGAGTGAAAGATCAAGTCGACTCGCAGATCATTGCCCTCACAAGATCAGAATCTGCGGCAGCGCCAACAATTGCTGTTGCGTTGTAACTAGGAGTTTTCGGTCGTCTGATCTGAATCTTTGTGCTCTGCTTGTTGAGGTAAAAAAGCCATCAGCGGTGCCAATTTGTTTGCGAGATCGGTGAGGAGAGTGCTGGCATCGGCAATTTTGCGAATTGGGTCTTCTACGTCATCCAGTAGTTTGTCGACTCGAGTTGCAACCCTGTTGAAATTTTCTAACGATTGCAGAATCAACTGCAGGCTCGCCATCACTGACTCGACTGAACGTTTTGCTTGGTCGACTACCTTCGCACCATTCTCGGCGGGATTGAGTGCGCTGATGAGTTTGAGCAACTCATCCATTGTAGGAATCGTGAATGATGGTGATTCATCACTTTTCGTCATGACGAAACTCTAGTGGTAGCAAAACTTCTACAAAGTTCCATATGCACCTACGTCACCCGTTTTGCCTGTATCAAGCACAATCGCAATGCATTCATCGAGATCAACGATCATTGCATCGATTACCGATTCATGAAC